>Ga0209742_10000303_pt1 | contig 27174 bp, 26 predicted proteins | sample DeeMarSeWOR38_10_FD_187462 | JGI IMG/M metagenome (GOLD analysis project Ga0209742, IMG submission 187462) | Marine sediment microbial communities from White Oak River estuary, North Carolina - WOR-3-8_10 (SPAdes) (version 2) | ecosystem: Environmental > Aquatic > Marine > Intertidal zone >... | reverse complement strand
ATTAGGCGAGAAATCTCAGGGAATCAGCGTTTCGGCAATGCGATAAGCATTAATTACGCAATCGTTTAATGCGACACCCCGGTAGGCATTGCCGGTAAGGATAAGATTGGGGTGTTGTTTTAACAGTTGATCGATAGTAGCCAGGCGCTGGGCATGGCCCAGAGTGTATTGCGGAATTGACTTATCATGGCGATAGGTCTTGATGAAATCCGGAGTAGCATCAACGCCCATGATGTCCGCCAGTTCGGCCTGGACCATATCGCTAAGTTGTTCCGGATCTTCTACAGCATAATCAGCCGCGCGCGCTCCTCCCACCATGGTTCGCAATAGAACATGACCCTCTGGTGCCCGGTTGGGGAAAATGCTCACATCCCATAAAGTGCCAAGGATCTTTTTGCGTTCCCGAGAAGGCACCAGAAAACCGAAACCATTTAAGTCATGTTTGATCTTGTGTTGCGGATATCCAAAACAACACACGGCTAATGGCGGGTAATACAGGTCAGTCAGTATTTGCGCTATGTCAGGTGCAAGATTTTGCAGAATATTTGCCTGGGCAAAAGCGGGTGCGGCCAGGATGATGCGTTCCGCTTCTTGCTCGGTACCATTGGATAAATGGAGCGTGTAATGATTGCCATCACGATTCAGGGATTCAACGCTGGTGGAAAGCTGCAAACGACTCCCCAGTTTTGCTGCAATAGCGTCACTTAATTCTGACATGCCATTATAAAAAGAGGTGAGCTTACCGGCAGGGGCTGCCTGGGGTTTATCTTTAGTCCCGGCTTTTTTCGCTGCAATTTGCAGTTTAATCAAACCAAGAATCAGGCTGCGGTATTCGCTTTCGATTTCCTTGATGCGGGGAAAGCAACTGTTGACGCTCATTTTTTCCGGATTACCGGCAAACACGCCGGAGGCCATAGGGTCGATGAGTTTTTCAAACGCTTCTTTGCCTAGACGTCGAATTGCAAATTCTTTTAAAGTTTCTTCGTCCTTGCTTGCTTTAGGTACCAGTGTTTCCATGGCAATGCGTAGTTTGCCGGGCCAGCTAACAAGATCTGATTTGATAAATGCCGGTGGCGAACCCGGTAGCTCTCGCAGTGCCTTGTCAGAATATACAAACCGGTGCCGTGACGCGTCGTAACTGGTAACCGGACTGAGGTTTAAGGAATGGGCAAGTTCGAGGGTTTTTGGTTTGCTGTCTAAAAACGCGTTGACACCCCATTCACATAGATAACCGTGCGCGGTTTTTTCACTCCAGATTTTACCGCCAGCACGATCGGCGGATTCAATAACATACAGGTCCAGGTTCGCCTGGCGCTGCAGTAACGCGTGAGCGGTGGCGAGTCCCGAAATACCACCTCCAACAATAATGGTTTTCATGAGCGCGCAATATCCATCAATTCTGGGTAATTTATGGGATGGTAACCAATATTGGCCGGCAAACAAAATACAAAAAAGGGCGGCCATCGGCCGCCCGCAAAGACTTCATTGTAGGAGGAATGATAGTCGCTTATTCAAACATGTCAGCAACGGTGCTGTCGTACCAGCCTTGTGCATACACTGCTTCCATGTTACGAAACGTTTCATCGACTTCTTTCGGGCTTCCACCGCCAGCGTCTTTTACTGCTGTAATGCCTTTATCTGTTAGGCGATAAACCGCCGCAACAGAGATGCCATACTCCGGTGCCAGGAAGCTGTAGCAGGTATTGACGTAAGAAGGCTCCGGCATTTTAAGTCCACCCAGCTCAGCGACCACGGCCGCGGCACAGACTTTGCCCTGGCTGCCGGCTGCATAAGCGGATTTTGGCATCTGTCCTGCCAGTGCAGAATCGCCGATGACATGTACATCCTTGTGAATGGTTGATTCAAATGTGCGCTGATTCACTGGGCACCAGCCGGACTTATCCGCCAGACCGGCTTTCTGGGCAATAGTACCGGCACGATGCGGTGGAATCACATTGATGACATCACCCTCGTAGGTAAAGTCGTTGTTGTTTTCCACCAGCTTCCCCTTGGTATCCGCTCGAACCACTGTGCCACCCGCGGATTTGGAAACCCATTCAATCATGCCCGGATAGAGCGTCTCCCATCCGTTGACAAACAGTGATTGCTTGGAAAATTTGTCCTTGGCGTCCAGGATAATGATCTTGGATTTGGTTTTTTTACTGGTTTTGAAGTAATGCGCTACCATGCTCGCGCGCTCGTAGGGACCTGGTGGGCAACGGTAAGGATTGTCAGGCGCGACAATAATAACTGTGCCGCCGTCTTTCATACCTTCCAGTTGCCGGCGCAACAATAAAGTTTGTGGACCGGCTTTCCAGGCATGGGGAAAGACTTCACTGGCTTTTTCGTCGTAGCCTTCGATCTTGTTCCAGATTATTTCGATGCCGGGTGACACTACCAGTTTATCGTAATTGAGTGTTTTGCCACCCTTGAGCTTTACGGTCTTTTTGGCTGCATCAATATCTGTTGCCAGATCATGTATCACCGTTACGCCATGGCGTTGGCTGAGTTTGTCATAGCTGTGAGTGATGTCTTCAATGCGTTTCAGGCCGCCGATAACGGTATTGCTAAACGGGCAGGTTACAAACTGCTTGTTCTGCTCCACCAGAGTTACTTCGACACCAGGCGCCAGTTTTCGAATATATTTGGCACATGTGGCGCCGCCGTATCCACCGCCAATGACCACGACTCTGGATTTTGCGCTGCCGGTCTTGGCAAGTGCTCCCAATGGCCAGCTAGCGCTGATGAGAGAGGCAGTGGCAGCTCCTGTTACTTTCACAAAGTCTCTACGCGTATATTTACTCATGACTGCCTCCTTATTTTTTCTTACCGATTTTTTCATTACAGTAGGTGCCAAAAAAACCGGCGATTAACTGGATCTCATCATCGGTATAGCCTTTGACATGTCGACCCATGACAGTAGAGAAACGCGTACCGTCCCGGTATTCTACTAACGCCTTCTCAATTGCTGAGGGTGTTTTACAATAGATGCTGGGAATAGAGCCGGGGCTGATGCCGTTGGTGCCGTGACAACCAGCACAGGTGTAACTCAACATTGCGGCTCGGCTAAGCTCATCCGCCTGAATAGTTGCCGGAAGCAACATTACACAGGCTAAGCCAATCAGGCAGGACCTGACGCGCGTCTTCAGTATGACAGATTTCATGACCCATCCTCCTTTGGTGGTGTATACCGCTTGTTGTTCTAATTGTTTCTCATTACCGGTATTTTGATGCCGTTTTTCGTTTTATTCTTTTCTCCCTCTTGCTAAATTAGGAAGGTACGCGTACATACATTTACCATTTACATATGCTGTTTCACGCAGTGCGTTGAGAGTTTTGTCAACTCAAAGCTAATTGAAGCTTACTAAGAATTACACCGCTATGAGCTGTGTCAAAAAACGAGTCATTTTTAATATCATAGATAACAATCAAATTGTGGATGCGGTTAGGACTTTTCTTACAGTAAATCGCGAATTATGGAACTGTGAATGCTGCTAACTGCCGCAGACTAACGTAGCCACGATAACACCAGGGAGGAAATTTTGATTTGTTTCCTGAAGGCCAACTAGAAAGGATGATTAACCGTGAACAAAATAGCCAGTTCTTCGCGTTAATATTACTGGTTTTAACGGGGTGCTCCGCTAATAACGATGTGATTGGCAGTTGCAAAACCGGAGCGCTGGACGACCAATCGGTTATATGTATAGATTATTATGACGCGAAAAACCGTGATCAGTGGCGAACGGCCTGCAATACCGTGATGCAAGGTGAATGGTCGTCCGGGGCTTGTAATGCAAGTTCCTCCCTGGGTGGATGTAGGGCAAGTAACAAGGTCATCTGGATGTATGCTTCCGAAAAACACAGCAATAATCATGATGCGCAAAGCAGTTGCGTGGCAAAAAGTCGGGAGTACCTGCCGCCGCCAACGCCGTGATAAACAGTCATCAAGGAACTTTATGCTATGTATGACTCAGTCAATGTATTTGATGAACCACTGGAGGTATGCGGGACAGATCCCGAGACCGGCTTTTATCGTGATGGCTGTTGCAACACCGGCCGGGACGATGTGGGATCACACACCGTGTGTGTGCGCGCAACGAAGGAGTTTCTCGAGTATTCCCGATTCAAGGGTAATGATCTTTCCACGCCTGCTCCCCAGTTTGGTTTTCCAGGTTTGAAACCCGGGGACAGCTGGTGTTTGTGTGCGGCGCGCTGGCTGGAGGCGCATCAACAGGGTATGGCACCCAGGGTGTATCTCAAAAGGACCCACAGAAAAGCCCTGGAGGTTGTGCCAATGGAGCTGTTACGGGAATTTGCGCTTGATCTTAATTGACAGCGCTATTATATAAATCGCGGCCTGAGCTGTGCTAGATTATGGCAAAGCGACGTCTCTAACACAACCGGCGCCAAACATAATGTTCAGCTATCTTGCGTCCCACTAGTGGATGGTCGGTTTACCTGAGGTTTGCAGCTGATGGGTTTCCGATGTCGGTGTAGTCGTTTGGGTCACAAAATAAAACGTGGCGCCTTTCCCTTCTTCGGCTTCCGCCCAGATTTTACCGTTATGGCGCTCGAATACCCGTTGTACGGTCGTCAATCCTACACCCGTGCCTTCGAATTCGTTGACATTATGCAGGCGCTGGAAAGCACCAAACAATTTGTTGGCGTACTTCATATTAAAACCGACACCATTGTCGGTAATATAAAATGCCCGCTTCTCCGGTGAATAGCCGAAACGAATATGGGCGTTGGATTGCTTGCTGGTATATTTCCAGGCGTTATTGAACAAGTTATCCAGCGCGACTTTTAGCAGTTTTTCATCTCCTATCGCAATGAGGTCATCCTCGATGTCGATATTGACGGAGCGGTCGGGTTCCGCGTCTTGCAGGATAGTGACCGCATCTTTAGCAAGGTATGTCAAATTGACCTGTTGCTGTTCTACTTCGTGGGTAGTTACCTGAGACAGCGCCATCAGGTCATCGATTAACTGGGTCATCTTGTTAATACCGCCAGATATTCTGCGCAGATAATCCTTGCCTTCATCATCCAGTTTGTCATGGTAATCTTCAATGATCATCTGGCTGAATCCCTTGATGGCGCGCAGCGGAGCGCGTAAATCATGGGATACCGAGTAGCAAAATGATTCCAGCTCTTTATTGGACGTCGCTAATTCGTTAGTCCTGTTGTCAACAGTTTCTTCGAGGTGCTCATGATAGGCTTTGAGATTTTCCAGTAGCTCGCGGTAATTGATGGTTAATACCCCCAGTTCATCCGTTGACTGCGGTACCATGTCCTGAAATGACTTTTGTTGAGCAGAGGCAGGTTGTTCAAGTGCGAGTTTTAATGGCATTAAAGACTGGCCAAAACTTCTTACAAAAATCAGGCTGCCTGCGATCGCCAGGACTTCTAAAGATAGCCAGACAACGAAGGTCTCAAATGTAAAATAACCAGTGCGTGTCCAGTAATACTGCACCAGCATAGTATCGATGAGTAACGGTACCAGGGCGCCGATCAGGAATACTTTTACTTTGATAGTGACATGGGCCTGCTTTAATGCAATACGCCCCATGATTTTGCCGAACAGATCGAGTATCAGAAAGAAAATCGGCAAGCCTACAATAATCGAAACGATTAGTGCTACCAGATTAATGCGAAACCAGTCGATGGGGGTTGCTCTAAAATCAGAAAATAATTCCGCGCTGTAGATGACGGTGATTGGTGCGATGATGAGGTAGGTTAAAAAAACAGTCCAGTAATGTAACGGAAACGTTTTGAGCTTGTGTAATAGTGGGCCAGTCTTTTCCTCTGAAGGATTTTCCAGGTAATCATAGATTGATTTTGCATAGCGGTTGAAGTACCACAGGGCGAATATTACTGCTGCTGCAACAAAAAATGGTTCGACGGGGCTGGTAAGAATATCCAGCATTTGTTCCAGGGTAAACATCTGGATATAAACCAGCGCCGCTAAACCGAAGATTGCGGGTACCAGCCAGGTGAGCAGGATAAGTTTAAGGAATTGTGATTGGAATTCTTTAGCGGACATGTGCTTTCAGTTTTTAAACTTAATAGATATTAACGCCCTGCTTCCAGCTTGGTGATGGGTTGTAGCTTAAATATCAGCATGTCTACGGCAACACAGTTACAGGCTGCAAACCTGCACATCGAGAAATGCAATTCTGCGGCCAATAGGAAATTTCTCTGTGTTACAAACTGCGTATGCAGAGCACTTACGCTTGTCAGGTTTCAAGCGATGCAAAGTTGGGCGGCTTTTTTAGGTTAATGAAAGTCACTAATGGGAGCGCTAGGCGCTAATAGAGCCGCTCTGCCAACAATTAATTAGTTGATTGATAATGATTTTTCTAGTTTTTTCTGAACTTATCTAATTGAGCTATTTTAGCAAATGCTTAAATTGTGAAATTTAACATAATTTGCTGACATGGCAAGCGTTTTTCTGAGCATCGATACATTACCGCTACCTGTTGAGGTATTACTGATGTATAGCCGGGGTATAAGCTTTTGCTGTTTTTTTAATGTGATATTTAACTACATCACCTGAATCCGTCATCATAGCCGCTGGTATCAGAGTCGAAGTAAAGCACCAAGCACTGGTGCCAATCCTGGTTGGTTTTCACAGCGTCAAAAGCATAACAGGCCATAATCTGGTCATGTGTGCCAAGTATAGAATAGTAGCGGATTACACTCATGTAGCCGGCAAGGATAAATCAGTTGTATTAGTTATAGCTGAAGGTGCAGTATGCTACCGATGTTAGTGTGGCTTATTAGGGCGTTTACGCAATCGCTGTCGGGTATAATTTCCCGAGGTTGATCGTTATAATGCAGTTGAATTTTTTCCAATAATTTTCCAACTATAAAAGCATATTAATAATGAGTACTGAATTAGATAGCGGATCAGAATCAACCACTGACAAAGTCATTAGCTCCATTCGCGATTTTCTGCGCCTGGAATCCTCCAGCGGCATATTGCTAGTTGCCGCGGCCATACTAGCCATGATCATCGAAAATTCGCCAATGGAGTCACTCTATGACACATTGTTAGGCACGCCGGTGGCTATTCGTATTGGTGAATTTGAGATTGCCAAACCATTACTGTTGTGGATCAACGATGGATTGATGGCAGTATTCTTTTTTCTGATTGGCCTGGAAGTAAAACGAGAAGCTTTGCGAGGTGAGTTGTCCGATCCTTCCAAAGTAGCGCTGCCAGTTATTGGGGCTATAGGGGGCATGGCCGCGCCTGCCGCTATCTATTCCTGGGTAAATTGGGGTGATTCAATTGCCATGGAGGGGTGGGCAATTCCTTCTGCTACGGATATTGCATTTGCATTGGGTGTTTTATCATTGCTGGGCAATCGCGTTCCTAACAGTTTAAAAGTATTTTTACTAACTCTCGCTATAATTGATGATTTGGGTGCTATTATCATTATTGCCATTTTTTATACGGCAGACCTCTCTGTATTGTCGTTAAGTGTGGCGAGTGTCTGTATCGCGGTATTATTTATTCTTAATCGTAAGGGTGTTTTATCCATTGCCCCCTATTTGATTGTTGGTCTGATACTCTGGGCTTCGGTTTTAAAATCAGGAGTACATGCCACCCTGGCAGGCGTCATTCTTGGTCTGTTTATCCCTTTGCAAAAGTCCAGCGAGTACAATACGTCGCCCCTGGAAAAACTCGAGCATGATCTTCACCCGACTGTCGCATTTTTCATCCTGCCAGTGTTTGCGTTTGCTAACACTGGTGTTTCACTGCAAGGAGTATCACTGGACTCTATACTGGCACCGGTTCCTCTGGGTATTGCGGCAGGATTATTTTTCGGTAATCAGATTGGTGTGTTTGGGTTGTCCTGGATCGCTGTAAAACTTGGTATTGCCAAACTTCCGGAAGATGTGAAATGGATTCAACTATATGGTGTTGCGATGCTCTGTGGTATTGGTTTCACCATGAGTTTGTTCATCAGTTCGCTGGCCTTTGAACAAACAGCGGATCAATACATTATTGATGATCGCCTGGGAATTTTGGTGGGTTCGCTATTGTCTGCCAGTCTGGGTTATTTTCTATTGCGTATGGTATTACCTGAGAATGCTGCCGATGCTGAGCAAACCAAGAAACACTAGAAACGCGCGCCGCTTCCCAGCTTGATTTTCGCTTTCATGTGACCCTGTTCTGCTGCAGCGTTGTACCATTGCTTGGCTTTTGTAGCGGATCTTGGTAGTCCCAGCCCCTGGTAGTAGAGTTCAGCAAGTTCGTATTGTGCTTCCATGTGTCCTTCCTGAGCCGCTTCCCGGAACCAGCGCGCGGATTTGGTGTATTGTTGTGATACACCGATACCCTCTTGATACATGACTCCCAGCTTGTACTTGGCTGGCAAGTGGCCTTTGGTCGCCGCCTTGTTGATCCAGGCAAATGCTTTCTGCTTGTTGTTGGCGATTTCTTCATGCGCCAAGTATTGTTCACCAAGTTCGTATTGCGCTTCCCGAAAGCCATTCGAGCTGGCTTTCTCCAGCCAGGACAAAACTCGGGAATTATCGGGATTACTGAGTTTTTTGCTAATGTAAATTTCCACCAGCAAATCCAGCGCTTCGCTGTGATTGTTCTGGAATGCTACATCGAGCCAGCGGGCAGCGGCGTCGTATTTTTGCTGCCTGTTGTAAATAGTGCCTAAAAAGTATTGCGCATCGGGATGGCCATTTTCCGCCGCTTTCATTAGCCAGGACTGTGCTTCCTGATTACTATCAGATTCCGGATTGTAGTAGATCATGCCGGTTTGAAATTGTGCATTGATGTGGTTCTGCTGGGCGGCGCTACGTAACCAGTACAGGGCTTTTTCCCGATCGCGAGCCAGACCTTCATTACCGTTAAGATACATTAGGCCAACTTTAAATTGGGCCTCGATATCACCTTGTTCCGCGGCGGTTAAAAACAGGTCGCTGGTGGATCCAGTTTGCGGGGCTTTTTGTTGAGACGGGTCTTTGGTCTTGGTCGCATCGATTGCGCTGATCAGCACCTTGGCATTTTCGACGCCATTGTTCGCGGCTTTTTTGAGCCAGAAACTGGCCTGATCGAAATTGCGTTTGACGAGTTTGCCGTTGTAGTACATTGAGCCCAGCATGTATTGCGCATCTTTTTGGCCGTTGGCGGCCGCTTTACCCAACCATTCCAGTCCCTTCGCGGGATTTTTCTTTTGGCCAGCAGCGCCTTCCAGGTAGCTTTTGGCCAGTTTGAACTGAGCATCGGCATTGCCAGCGGTTGCCGCTTCCATTCGTAATTCCGAGGCTGATTTTTCCTGGACGACGACGGCAGGTGCCTCGGGGGTTTGTTCATCCTGTTGGATCTGGGCCAGTAACTGGCTGGCTTTTTCTATTTCCTGTTCTTCAGCAAGCTTCAAATAATGTTTCGCTTTATCAACGTTCTTGCTTGTTCCGATTCCATAGTAATACATTCTGCCGACCTGGTAGATTGCATCGGTATTAAAATCGTCGGCAGATTTCTTTAGCCATTCAAATGCCTTGCTTTCATCTTTTTTGATGGCGCCTTTGGTGCCTTTCAGATAAATCATGCCTAGCATGTACTGCGCGTCGTTATAACCTTTTCTGGCTGGATTATTTAACCAGCGTGCGGCCTGGTCGTAATCAACATCGGTTCCCAGGCCTTCAAAATAAAAGCGCCCCAGTTGCAGTTCAGATTTTACATGACCCAGTTTGGCGGCTTCGGTATACCATTTGATAGCTTCCTGGTAGTCTCGATTGGTACCACCGCCTATGGAATACTTTTGAGCGAGTAAATAAAAAGAGGTTGCGTCACGAAATTTGATCGCAATATCTTTGAGGTCATCGTTAGCAGAAATGTTTGCCGATACCGCCAACGTGATGATTATCAAAATCCGAACGTGAAACCGCTGGAAGAATTGTACTACTGATCGTGTCTTTTCCATTACTACTGCCACTAGTGAAACTTGCTTGAAACCACTTAATACCCGCAATAAAACCAGGGATTGGCTCTTCCTTGCCAATCCCTGAATATTACCAATACAGTGCAGAAATACCAACAAGCATCAATCAAACTGCAGAACAACCCTTATGTCTGCGGATTTGTCCAGCATGCTCAACGGTATATAACCGATCGCATGTGGATTTTTCGCTACCAGTTGCGCGACCAGACGCGCGCGCTTGGTTTTAGACGGGTTCTTGATCGTGTTGGTAATCTTGCGGTTGGACTCTTCCGCTGCCATGCGTTGGGCGGATTCGCCAAACAATTTGCGACTAAAGGTTTCCCTTTCTTCCGCATCAACCGGCAGGTTATAGACGGTGATGCGTTCACCATTTTGCCATTGAAAAACTATGTCGCTGTAGATGTTTTTAATATCTTGTTGAGTTAGAGACTGCTGGTTGGCTTCGTTGACAATCACCACAACGGGTTCGCCAGCAACTGTGTTTTGCATTGAAAACAGGCCAAGCGACAATAGTAACAAGAATGTAGTTAGATAATATTTCATGTGCTCAGCTCTCCTAGTTACCCAAATAAATCACAACGCTGCCAATAGTATGATCAAAGTCTTCCGCGTTGGGATCTTCCAGTTCGACCATATGATGTTCCAGTTTCAGTACAATCGCTTCGTTAACGTGGTAGTTAACAAATACGCTATTGTAGATGGACTCGCTCTGGGTGCCTTCCTCCTGGTCATAAAAATCGTAGCGACCGCCCAGTGTCCACTTGCTGATATCAAATAGCAATTGCGCGTAATAACCGCTGCGGTCATAGGATGTGGCATTGAGAGGCGTATACGTCGCCGTGGCGTATTCACCTTGCAGGGTAAAACGCCAGAATTTCATCTTTAAATGAGCGCCTATTGCCTCTTTTTCTATGTCGTTGTTGTTGGTGTCGCTATACATGGACGCGCCGATTTCCAGATATTTCAACGCCGGAAACAGGAACGAAAGTTTACCTCCGACAGCTTTTTCGCTATTCAGGTCTTCCGAGCCCGGGTTGCCTTCACCGTTGCCCAGATAGAGGTCGTAATTGATGAACATATTGCCGAGTGGCAGGGTGCCGAGCACGGTTACCCCGTCAACTACCTGGGGAAATATCTTGCGAATGTGTTGCGGACGTTCCTGGGTGGGAACGAAGGGCGGATAATGGTCGATAGACCAGATACCTGCCGGGGTAAAAAAGCGGCCACCGCGAAACTGGGCTTTGGGGTCCCAGGTATAGGTGAAGTTCACCGCTTCGAGGTAAATTTTACCAAAACAGCCTTCGCAAACGGAGTCTGTACCACCATCGACGTAGTCATATTCAAGAAATGGCCCGTCTTCGTATTCAATTTCGGAAAAGAATTTCCATTTGTCAGTGATTCGTTTTTCAAAAAATAATGACATGTGGTGCAAGCGAAAACCCGGTTCTGCGCCAGGCGCCGAAGAGTCGTGGTACTCAAGGTCAGTGTAACCGGAAATATTCATGCGGTTGGCATTGCTGACATTGGTTTCTTCCAGCTGGTCCTGCAGGATAATCATTTCGTCCTTCAGATTATTGAGTTGCTCCTGCAACTGTTCGTTGTCGACTGCCCAGCCTTGCGCGGGAACATACGATAAAACTGCCAGCGTTACAGGGAGTATCGTTTTGTTGAACTTCATTGAGGATCTCCAACAGAATGTAGATATAAAAACGCTAAACGACCACGGTTATCGGAAGTTGTCGTAAAAGTTTGATTTTGTAGTGTTATATCAAACGGATGTACTGCTGATGGCATACTGCTATGATCGAATCGGCAGATGTTTTGCTACTACAAGAACAACTGGATAAACTGCGGATAAACTTTTAACTACGTACGAAAACTGTATCTACTACGTACGAGTACTATATCTAACAGGAATATGAGACTGGTTGTCAAGTGTACAATTTGATATATCGTGTGCGCCGGCAAATAAATCGTTAATAAAGATTCGTAACGACAATTTTGAGTGGATATGGCCGCATTGCATCGCTGGCAACAATGGAAATAGCTCCGCTCCGGAACAAATAGCCGCAATAAATACGTTGGTATCGGGTAGCGTTGTGATCAAGTCGAAAATATCGCGTATAAACGAACTCCGTTGTGGGTCGCTGGTCTCGTTTATAGAGGGATCGATTGAAAAACGAAGTTGCCGCCAACTGCAAGGAATCACAAATGGCAAGCTACAAACGCAGTTTATTTATATTTCGCCGCGACTTACGCTTAAAAGACAATTCTGGCCTGATTCAGGCATTGCAATCCTCACAACAGGTGATTCCCTGTTTCATTTTCAATCCCACGCAACTGGAAAATCACCGCTATTGTAGCCTGCCGGGTCTGCAATTTATGGTGGAATCACTGATGGATCTGGATCAACAATTGGCGAAATATGGTTGCCAATTATCAGTTTTTCACGGTGCTCCGGAAACGGTTCTGGAGGAGATCATCCAGCACCATAAAATTGACGCGGTGTTTGTTAATCGCGACTACACACCATTTAGCATCCGTCGCGATGCCCGACTAAAAGCCAGCTGCGAAACAAACCAGCTGGCGTTTCATTCCTGTAACGATCTGTTGCTAATTGAACCGGAATATGCGCTGAAAGCGGATGGCTCTCCTTATACGGTATTCACGCCGTTTTACCGTAATGCCTTTAAGTATCCGGTGGATAATGTACAGGCGCTGAAAAATCCGTGCTTTTATGAAAAGCGACTCGGTACGCCGCTAAAAAAGATGCTTTCCGAGCTGTCGCTGGATGTATCGCCGAAGTATGTAAACAGAGGAGGCCGACAGAAAGCGAAAGCCATCTTAAAAGCCATTGGCGATTTCAAGAATTACGACAACCAGCGTGATATACCCGCGCTTAATGCCACAACGCTGTTATCCGCCCATAACAAGTTCGGTACCTGTTCCATTCGCGAGGTTTACCACACTGTGCGCAATAGCCTGGGCAGCGGTCACTCGTTGTTGCGTGAACTGTACTGGCGGGATTTTTTTACCCATATTGGATTCCATTTTCCACACGTGTTTGGTCATGCCTTTCGCCGCCAGTATGACGCCATCACCTGGAGTAACCATCGCAGTTGGTTCAAGCGTTGGTGTGAGGGTAACACCGGTTTTCCCATCGTCGATGCCGGTATGCGCGAACTGAATGAAACCGGCTATATGCATAACCGGGTGCGCATGATTACTGCGTCATTTTTGGTGAAGGATCTGCAGATTGACTGGCGCTGGGGCGAACGTTATTTCGCACAACACCTGGTGGATTACGATCCTTGTGTTAACAATGGCAACTGGCAGTGGGCGGCATCCACTGGGTGTGATGCGCAGCCTTATTTCCGCATTTTTAATCCCTGGCTGCAGCAGAAAAAATTCGATCCGGACTGCCTATATGTTTATCAGTGGATACCGGAACTCCGTGACTATTCAAGCCGGGAAATTCATCGTTGGGAAAAAGGCGGCGACAGCCCTGCTTATCCATCACCCATGGTAAATCATCAGGAACAATCCGCGTTCACCAAGGCCCTGTTTAAAGCCGTCGCTGGTAATCAATAAACATCGATATGACCTGTTGCCGCTGATTGGCTTCCGGTGTTTACCCTGCTTTGCCAGGCCGACTGATTCGCTATCTCTCGCCACCAAAAATAGCACAGCTAGATAATGCTCCAATCTGCCGGTGTGTGACTTGGAATCATGAGGCTGGCGACAAATTGATCATATTTAACGCCTTGAATTATCCCAAGTTGGCGGTTTTTTTGCAGTTATTGTTCGGTCGGGCCGTGAGTTCGACAGGGTAGCTTGTGGCCGGGACTTTTTTAGATTGCCTGTTCGCCAGCATGAAATGACGACAACCACGAATCGCTTATACGGCAGATTAATAAGTCAGGTATCACATAACAGCCTGACCTGCGACCATGATCAAAACTCTTGACCTGAAAATTGGCAAATCATCCAAGGCGCCGCTTGATAACGTCAAGACGACTTCGGTGAATTTATTTATCGGACCGAGTAACTCCGGCAAGAGCACCTTATTGGCTGAAATTCTTCGTTACTGTCGTAGCGGTTCCTACAGTGAAGATGACTTATTGTTAAACACCATAGAGTTCGCAGCAATTGAGAGCAAGGCTGCCGCGGAGAAGGTAGAACGCATCACGCTGCTGCCTGCTGGGGGCGAATCCATCCCGGTGGACCACATCATTGTCGGTGACGAGAAGAGCAGGATTCAGGTGGCGCAGTCAACCCTGTTAACGGTATTACAGAACCCGAACACTAATTCGGAATATTTTTGTGAGTGGTTTCTGAAGTTCCAGACCCTCGTTGTAGATGCTAAAACCCGCATTGCGCTTACTGAGCCGCAGCCTGTCGGTGACCTGGACAAACCAAAGCGATCCAATTTACAGGTATTGTTTCGCAACAATGACAAACGCAAGTTGCTGCGTAGCATTGTGGCCAACACGTTTGGCCGTTACCTCGTGGTGGACCCCACCAATCTCGGCTATTTGCGTTATCGATTATCAGACAGCGCGCCACAAAATGTAGTGGAAGAGTGCGGCATCCATGTGCAAGCCGTGGAATTCCATCAACAGGCGGCGTTGGTAGAAGAGCAGAACGATGGCATACGCTCGTTTATTGGCATTATTACCGAAGTTATTGCCGGGGATCACGCAGTACTATTGATTGATCAACCGGAAGCGTTCCTTAGTCCGCAACTGGCCTTCGCATTAGGTAACGAGCTGGTCAAGGCGGCAGAAAAAGTGGAAAAGAAAATTTTCATCGCCACCGACAGCTTGCCGTTTGTGATGGGCTGTCTCAATTCCAATAGCCCGGTGAACATGGTTCGTCTCACCAATCAATTTGGGAATTCAACGGCGCGCCTGTTAACTAATAAAAACATCGGTGGCCTGGTAAAAAATCCGCTGCTGCATTCTTTTGACTTGTTGCGCGCTCTATTTTATGACTTCGCAATCGTGACTATATCCGCGGCCAGCCGGGCGTTCTACCAGGAAATCAATGAACGCCTGATTAATTCCAACTCCAATGTGGGCATCAAAAATTGTCTATTCCTGAGCGCTCAGGATAATCAAACCGCCAAAACTATTGTGCAGTCATTGCGTGTGCTCGGCATTCCCACCGCGTTGATCGTGGATATTGACATCATCAATGACACGGGAGAAATCTGGACTAACGTAATGAAAAGTGTTTTTATCCCGCAGTCAGAACGGCAGGAATTAGCCGAACTGCGTCGCACCGTAAAATCCAGTTTCGACGAAAGTGGCAAGGATATAAAACAGGATGGTGGAATTGAGCTGCTGGAAAAAAGCCACAAGGTAGCGGCAAAGAAGCTGGTCGACGATCTTGCCGAATATGGACTGTTTGTGGTGTATGTTGGTGAACTGGAGTCCTGGCTCTCGGATCTGGGGGCCACGGGTCGGGATGCGGCCTGGCTCAGCGATATTTTCCATAAAATGGGCGATGACCCGGATTCCCTCAATTATGCCAAACCGAGCAAAGGCGACGTCTGGGATTTTCTCGCCAATATCCGCAAATGGCTGATACGTAACAGCCGCAAGGGCATGCCGGTCTAATCGCACTTTTCTCATCGCCATGACGAAAGTTCTGCTGATATAATCCTGAAAGTTTTCAATAATCGACTCGCAAATAGCAGCGATAGCACAAATAACTACAATGAAATTACTGCAGCACTTATTTGATAACAATAAACTCTGGGCCGAATCGGTTGAGAGTACCCACCCTGGATTTTTCAGAAAACTGTCCGAGCAACAGATACCGGAATATTTATGGATTGGTTGTTCCGATAGTCGGGTGCCCGCTAATGAAATCGTCGGCTTGTTACCGGGCGATGTATTTGTGCATCGTAATGTGGGCAATGTGGTGGTGCACACGGATCTCAATTGTCTTTCTGTGCTGCAGTACGCCGTCGACATTTTAAACATCAAACATATTATCGTCTGTGGTCACTATGGTTGCGGCGGCGTGAAGGCGGCCATGTCCAATGAAAAACATGGCTTGATCGACAACTGGCTACGCAATATCAAAGATATTTACAAACTAAATGAATCAAAAATTAATGTCCTGGGAACCGAGCAGCAAAAGGTTGATCGTTTATGCGAGCTCAATGTTATCCAGCAGGTGAAGGGAGTAGTCCATACCACGATTGTGCAGGATGCCTGGGACCGTGGGCAGGAACTGGCTGTACATGGCTGGATTTACAGTATCGCTGACGGCCTGTTGCGGGATCTCAACGTTTGTATAACTTCCAAAGATCAAGTTCACCAAATCTATCGTACCGACAGCTAAGATAGCTGCAGCATCCTCTAATCCCCGATATCAATTCTACGCTTCTGGCACATCCTGAATGATGCATGTCACTCGCCACTTAGCTATGGCACTGGATTTGCAGCCTGGTTACCAACGTTAAGGTGCTTTTGTTGCCTGGTTAGAGAGTAAGCCGAGTTGATTTTGCATTTGTCATGCAACTGTCATGAATTATTCACGGAACTGCAACAAGGAGGGGCTATTCTCCGATCATGAAAAACAGGTTAAAAGAGATAACAGGAGAAATAATCATGGGTGATTATTTGGAAGAAATACAGGATAACAATGACTTAGAGATGGATATCATGGCGGCGCTGGATGAAGGTGTTCTGTTGAGTGACGAGTACTATTCGGAGCTGCCCACTGATCTTGATGTTTTTAACGAACTTGATGTTGATTATTTCGCTGGTGCGTAAGTCCAGCGCGCGTCAGTCAGGTATTAGTTTTTTCAGTTTTCAATTTCGTTCCCCTCGCTAGTGCACCGATTCTGATCGATTCAAATAGCCTTATTTCCAGATTGGTGCACCCTGCGCACCGTGAATTACTACCACAGGCGCGTAACGTTATTATATGCAAGCAAAGCAGGGGTGTGGTAGTGACGGCGATAAAGCAACTTTTAAATCCAGTTCACCGAACAGCAATGCCAGCTGATCCTGGTTTTCCAGTTGCTGTTGCAGTGTCTGCATATGGACAGTGTTTAGATAGACCAGGTTGGGTTTTAGGCCGTGTAGCTGCTGATACTGTAATGCTGAGTGATAGAGATAATCTAGCATGATTTATCCTCGTTATCGCCGATCATTGGCCGTTCATCGTTAGCTCCATTTCACTGAAGCAGTTGCTAGTGCTATTAGTCGACTGGCTGAATAGCTCTTCATATTCCGTTAGCAGGAAATCCAGTTGGCGTTTGCGTGTTAACGAAGGATGTCTGAGAAATTCTGCTACTTCGTTATAAACTTTGATCTTCCACCATTCATGACTGATTTCAATGTTCATATAGCTACTCCAATCACAGTATTGAAAACCTGACCAGAGCCTAATACGTGGTTGTGACGAAGAGATGACAGTTATATGAAGGAAAAATTACGAGATTATGATTTTAAGGGCAAAAAAACTGACTTTAACAAAATTGTCATCGAATGCAGTTAATTGGTGAAATAATGTAAGGTGATTCCCGCGAAGATCGCCAGCCCTACCCAGTTATTATTGAGAAATGCTTTGAAGCATTGATCGGGTTCCCGGTCACGAATCAGATATTGCTGATAAACCAGTAAGCCGGTAGCAACAGAAAGCCCAATGTAATAATAAAGGCCTAATTCCAGCTTGCCGCCGATGATCATCATGGTCAGCATGAAGGTGCTTTGAATAACACCAATAATCAGCTTGTCTGCTTCGCCGAACAAAATGGCAGTGGATTTAACGCCGATTTGCAGATCATCTTCGCGGTCGACCATGGCATACATGGTGTCATAAGCGGTTGCCCAGAGCACGGTGGCCGTGAGCAATAACCAGGTTACCTCGGGTAAGCTGTCGGTTTGCGCAGCAAATGCCATGGGTACCGCCCAGCCAAACGCCAGGCCTAAAAATGCCTGCGGCATATAGGTATGACGTTTCATGAAGGGATACAGTACTGCGAGCACCACGGCTACAAAGGACAAGCCGACCGTCAACCAGTTCATGGTTAACACCAGGCAGAAGGCAACAAGGCATAATCCGGCGAATACCATCAGTGCTTCTTTTTCGCTGACTTTGCCGGTCGCCAGCGGCCGATGCTGGGTGCGTGCAACCTGGCCATCAATATTGCGATCCGCGTAATCATTTATAATACAACCTGCCGCCCGCATGAGTGTCACGCCCAATACGAACACGATGGTAACATAAACATCCGGTTTGCCTGCGCCAGCAATCCATAATGCCCAGAGGGTCGGCCAGAGTAGTAAAAAGGTGCCGATGGGTTTGTCAAAGCGGGTCAGCAATGCAAGATACAACATGCGTTCTTTGTTGCTGCCAGGCTGGATAGTCATGGTTGTCATACGCAAATCTTAGATCGTTTTTAGGCTAAACAATTGTGAACCGCGTCACCAATTTCAGGCAAGAATATTTCGCTCACCAGTAACGGATTGCGGTTTAGAAAGAATACCGAACGGCGCCCCCATATGGCCTGTTCCGTTGCTGCCATATGATGGGTGGCCAGTTGAAACAACTGCTGGCCAGGAACAATGCAGGCGATTTCCATTTCGGTTCTTTGCATGGATTTATCGGCAAATAACACTGCACCTAAAGGTTTTTTTCCTAATCGGGACAGGCGTCTTTGCTTTCCCCGTAAAGTATGCGGAGGAATCACGGTGCGTGCAAATACCCAGGGTTGTTCATTGCATAATAAATGCACTTGTCGAATCCAGGCGTAACTGGAAGGACGCATTTCCAGTTGCTTGGCTTCGTTCAGCATCGGGTTCCCCCAGCCTTCCTGCAGAATTCGTACAGAAAATGTACCAGAACAGGCGTGAATCAGACGCTCGGTTAAGGAAGAGGAATCAAATAGCCATTTCGTCAGTTTGGATTCCAGCTTCACATGATGGAGCTGGCGTATGGGGCGCCAGACGGGTTCACGCTGATATTTTCCGAATTGGATCGTGGTCACAAAGGGTATTTTAGCTGTCTTTAGTGAGTATGCAGGGTCGTTGAAACTGCCGCATTGTACCGAATAAACTGGACTTGTGAATCATGGCACCGTCTAAACTTTGTCTTTTTGGGTAAAGGAGATGATTTGCCGGCGCTCGCGTTTGGTGGGGCGACCCTGTCCGGCACGACGCACCGCAGGTTGTGCCTGTTGAATTTCCTTGAGGCGCTCACGGTTCAGGATGCTTTCTTGCGTTTCCTTATAAAGCGTCGCCGCTACAGTAGCCGGTCCTCTGCGGGCAGAGAGCTCCAGCACGGTAATGGTTTTACTGAAATAGGATTGTCTGATGCTAAGTGTGTCACCGACTGAGATCTCTTTGCTGGGTTTGACTTTATCGCCATTAACTTGCACCTTGCCGGTTTTTACAGCGTCGCTGGCTAGCGAGCGGGTCTTGTAGAAACGGGCTGCCCATAACCATTTATCGATTCGCAGGGTTTGCGAATCAGTGGTGGGGCGAGTGTCGTGTGTTAAGTGTTGCTTTGGCATGCGGTCATTGTACGAAACTGCCAGCCGGGAAGACACCAGATTGTGATGCCAGCAGCGCAGGTAATCGCAGCTGGTTAGAATTTTAAGCTGCGTTTACGCGGCGAGATCCAGGCCGGAAGGCAACTGAATTTCCATCGCGATGGGTAAATGATCTGACAGCAAATGATCCAGCACGTGGACGTCGTAAACCTCCAGTGACGGCGACGCAAGAATGTGGTCAATAGTGCGTTGCGGACGCCAACTGGGGAAGGTTTTTAAGCCATGAATCGGCTCACAAAGATTGGTTGTGTTTAGTAAATGCTGTAACTCGCGGCTATTGGGCTGACAATTCAAATCACCCATCACCACTACGTGCTCATAGCAATTGACGATCTCACTGATGAATTCAAACTGGCGTAAGCGCGCGCGTTTGCTCAAGGCAAGATGCACTATCAGCAGGATGAGCGGATTGTCCGGGTGTCCGTAACGAACCAACATAACGCCACGTCCGGGCAGGAATCCTGGTAATTTGTAATCCGATACTTCGTTAGGTTTGAACTTGCTCAGCACACCGTTACTATGGCGCGCGATATTGGCGATCTTGCGGTTGGTCTGGTGGTACCAAAAAGGAAACCCACCATGCGACGCGAGAAATTCCGCCTGGTTGATAAAGCTGCTACGCAGGCTGCCGGCATCGATTTCCTGCAACGCCACAATATCGAACCCGCTAATGGCATGCGCAATTTTATGCAGATTGTCATAAATTTGTGCGTGGGGCAGCACATGTTTCCAGGCCGCAGTAACGTAGTGCCGGTAAGACACCGAGCCAATGCCCACCTGGATGTTATAACTCAATAACCGGATGCGTTTTCCCGTATTGAGATGCGGAGTTGTTTCTTCTAATGATATGACCTGACTCATTACTACACGACCTAACTGAAGCTAAGCAAAATGGACAAAGTTCGTTCGCTGGCGTTTATTCGACACATTCACCAATTATAGCCAGTGCTTATAAGACACTAAAAGGGGCAAATCATTTCACCTAATTTTTCTGTAAGTTTTAAATTTTCGCTGTAATCGACGGGGCAATCGATCACGCTTAAAGTTTTATCGGCCAGGGCCTGTTTTAATACAGGCATCAGCTCGTCCGCTTGTGTGATGGTGTAACCATTTGCGCCAAAAGATTGCGCATACATTGCAAAATCCGGGTTGCCGAAGGACACGTGTGCGGGGCGGCCAAAAGTGTTCATTTGTTTCCATTCGATCAATCCGTAACCGGAATCATTCCAGATCAGGATGACGACTGGTACATTCAGGCGCATTGCCGTTTCAATTTCCTGGGAATTCATTAAGAATCCCGCGTCTCCGGTGACGGCGACGACTTTTTTATCCGGAAAGGCCATTTTCGCTGCAATGGCGCCAGGAACAGCGATGCCCATGCTAGCAAAGCCGTTGGAAATGATACAGGTGTTGGGATACTCGCAGCGAAACATGCGCGCCATCCACATTTTATGGGCACCCACATCGCAAATCACAATGTCTTCGAGGCCCAATACGGTGCGCAGGTCCCAGATGATTTTCTGGGGCTTCATGGGAAAAAACCGGTCATCCTTATGTTGATTCATTTCTTCAACCAAGGCCTTGCGCAAGGAGCGCAGCGTATGACCTTCGTGTGGTTGGGCGATATCAGCAATGCGTTGCAGCGAGTGGCGGATATCGCCGACCACGCCTACGGCCACCGGATAATTGCCGTCCACTTCTGCTGGTGATGAATCAATATGAATAATTTTTCGATCTGCGGTGGGATGCCACAAATGCGGATGATATTCCACCAGATCATAACCCACACAAATGATGACATCCGCTTTGGCGAACCCGAAGTTTACGTAATCCTGTGCTTGCAGGCCCGCGCTGCCCAGAGCCATGGGATGTTTGAAGGGAATGACGCCTTTGGCCATGAATGTGTTGGTGAGCGGGATATTGAGTTTTTCGGCAAATTCGGCGAGTTCCTTGTTGGCGTGGGTACGCACCACGCCATTGCCCGCGAGAATAATGGGTTGTTTAGCTTCGGAAATAATTTTCGCTGCTTTTTTTACCTGTTCGGCGGGTGGTTCCGGCAGGGTTGGATGTGCAACCGGCAGTGGTTCATCGGGCCCGTCGAGCTTGGCTATGTTTTCCGGGAACTCGATAAATGTCGCCCCCGTCTTTTCTGTTTGTGCGATCTTGAATGCCTTGCGGGTAACTTCCGGAATGATTTCCGGCGCCAGCAGGCGCGAGGAATACTTGGTGATGGGTCGGAAGATTTCTTCGAGATCCAGAACCTGATGCGATTCCTTATGCAGCCGATGGGTATCGGCCTGGCCCGCTATGGCAACCAGGGGTGCGTGATCCATGTTGGCATCGGCCACGCCGGTCATGAGGTTGATAGCGCCTGGTCCCAGGGTCGACATGCAAACGCCGGCACGGCCAGTCAAACGGCCGTAGACATCGGCCATGAACGCGGCGCCTTGTTCGTGTCGTGTGGTGACAAACTGCACCGATGAATCAAGCAATGCGTCCATGACATCCAGGTTCTCTTCACCGGGAATGCCATAGACATAATCAATGCCTTCATTTTCCAGGCATTTAACAAATAATTCGGAAGCTTTCATGCCACCCCCACGCAGCGATGCTGCGGGAACATCGATGTTGATATAGTGTTAGCAAACTCGTTGGACGCGCTGTTATTTTCCCTGGCTTTCCTGCGCGACCAGATAATCTACTACACGAAAGATATTGGCATTGCCTCCGGCTAGCTGGGCACCGGTGCGGTATTTTCCGTTCACGATTAAAGCGGGAACCCCGCGAATGCCATAGCGCTCGCTCATATCCTTGGCGCGGCGTATCTTGGCTTCCACCGCGAAGGAACGGAACACACGGTTAAAGTCTTCGGTGGAAACGCCATGTTCAGCAAATAATTTTTGTATTTCAGCATCTGTGCTTAAACGTCGTTTTTGTTGATGAATGGCTTCAAACATGGCGGCATGGGTTTTTTCCAGAACGCCGAGTATTTCAGCAGTGTAATAGGCGCGGGCGTGTAATTCCCACTCCGGGCGAAAGATTGCCGGCATGCGTACGAATTCTGACTGGGCAGGTTTTTTCTTCAACCAGCGATTCACATAGGGTTCAAGACTATTGCAGTGTGGACAGCCATACCAGAACATTTCCACGACTTCGACCTTGTCGCCAGTGCTGGTAGGTTGCGCGGGCAATACACGCTCATAGTGAATTTTTTCCTTGTATGTCGGCGCGGCAATAGTCAGGCCAGGCAATAGTGCCAGACTGCAAATCGCAATAATCCAGTTCTTCATGCAATCACCTCTTTGTTCTTTGTTTTCTCGCGAAAAGTTGTTCAGTTGTAGGATGTTTAGCAGTAATTGTCAACCGACATTCCAGAGCCCGGAGCTTTGAACCGAAAGAGGGCTAGAGTCGGTCTTGATAACGACGGACTAGACCAATTATAGCTAATCATCTCTGTGCCACACTTAACATCATCGTATTCGGGGCATGTTTAAATAGACCCTGGTGACTATTCCGGAGTTCATTCTCCGCTCATATGCTGAGAATAGATCGAACTCCAGAATTGCTTCACAGCTTTTTATAAAACATCGCCGGACAATTATGTAATAATACTAACTCGCATCGGGATAAGATTGGTTCAAGTTTTAAGGCTTACATGACTTGAAGATGGGCAATTAGTGATTTGAATATTGTTATCTAATTTAAAACCAATTGATCTTAATATAATTTAGCTAACTGGGAGCAAAGCCGAATGGCCGGTGAAAAAGACAAAGAAAAAAAAGTCGATTTGATTCAGTTTCTCAATGACCAGGTGTGGTGTGACTCGTTAACTGCGAATGAAATTAAACTGTTTCTGGAGTATACCGAAATCGTTAATTTTAAAGTGAAAGACATTATTGCAGAAATCGGTGAAGTTGGTGAGGCGCTCTATCTGGTGATCAGCGGAGAGGTGGCACTATATCGTGACCAAAAGAGTTCCAGCGAAGTGGGCTTGATTAAGGAGGGGGAGATTATGGGCGAAATGTCCTTCTTTGATCGTCGCCCTCGCTCTGTGCGCCTGGAAGCGGCTAAAAAAACCCAGCTATTGAAACTCTCCCGTTCCATGTACCAACGCCTGCGTATTGAGCACCCTTATATTGCGGTTAATTTACTGGAACATGCCATTGTTAGCCTCGACCACTTGTTTCGCCGTGCCAGCCATGATGTATCTACATTTGCCAATTATTTGTACGCTCTTGGTCGTAAATAAGAGGTAAATGAACTGACAACGCGGTAGAAAAATTTCTGTTAGATTGAACGGCAGATTTGGTCAGGAAAGACCAGGCGCGCGAACCCATTATTCTGGTTTATTTCAGCGTCGCCATATAGGCAGCAACTGCGTTGATTTCGTTTTCGGTCAACTTAGCCGCAATATTGCGCATGATTTCATTTGTGTCGTTGGCGCGGGCGCCGGACTGGAAATCTTTTAATGTTTTCACAATATAGGTGGACTTCTGTCCGGCAAGATGGGGGAAGGCTGCTGGCCCATTACCAATCCCGTTAGGACCATGACAGCCAGCACAGGCAGGTACACCCGTATAGCGGTTTCCACCCTTAAAAATTTTGCGGCCGGTTTTGATGACTTCGACGTCAGTTTCCAGCTCCTGGGGTTGAAGGGATTGTGAGGCAAAGTATGCGGCAATATCCTCGATGTCCTGTTGACTCAATCCCACCACCATGCCGTTCATAGTTTCGTTGATACGCACGCCTTCCTGAAAATTCTGAATCTGTTTAATGATGTAGGAAGAATGTTGCGCAGCGAGATTTGGCCACTCGGGTCCATAACTATTACCGTTTTCACCGTGACATCCCTGGCAAACCTGAGACTTTTCTTTTCCGGCAGCGGCGTCTCCCTTAGCCCAGCTGGCAAGCGGTGTTGCCATTACAGTGAATGCGAAAATGACAATTGGGGTAATTGATAATTTCATTACTCTTTTCACGTTGATACCAGTTATCAGTTGGTGCGCGTATTGCGCGCTTTAAAATTAACGTTAGAAAACCATAACGCAGTTTCTGAGTTTAGATGATCCAATCGCTAACCGTTACTTTCAAAGTACGCGGCCACGTCTTCCATGTCCTGTTCAGACAAAGTTGAAGCCATGCCGTTCATGATTGGGTCTTTGCGTGTCCCGGACTTAAACGCTTTCAGCTGCTTAATAATATATTTTGCATGTTGTCCGGCCAGCCTCGGATAAGTGGGATTAGTGCTTTTTCCTCCTTTTCCATGACAAACCTGACATGCCCTTGCTTTCTCTGACCCGGCATTAACATTACCCTGCGCGCTCACCAAACCACTGGTTAGTGGTAATGATAGTAGCGCCACCAGGAAAACCACGCCCCCAGTTACATTCACTTTCGCATGACGCATAACCTGCTGCTCCAACTTTTACCTGCGATTGCCGCAGAAGAATATTTATTAATTATTATTTTGTAATGACTTGAATTACGACTTTTAGAAATAATCTATCATTGTAAAATTATTATGGAGAAAAAAAAATAACTAATCCGACTTATTAAATGATAATGTGCTATCAAAATTCTTTATCATTAATCACTTACACTCAAGAACGAAAATTACGTTTTGATTCACCAAACATGTCACAAAGAAATTATTATCGACGCGCCAGTTTCCTGATCAGTGCGGGTAAATTATCCCAATTACCCGCAGATGAGGGATATGAGGTGGCCTTTGCGGGGCGTTCCAATGCTGGTAAATCCAGTGCTATCAATGTGTTAACTGGCAATCAACAACTGGCCCGTACCAGTAAAACTCCGGGTCGTACACAGCTCATCAATTATTTCTACCTGGACCAATCAAGGCGTTTGGTGGATTTGCCGGGTTATGGTTATGCCAAGGTTGGCAAGGAAACCAAGCAACGATGGGACGCATTGCTGGACAGTTACTTGATAAGCCGGCAATCCTTGCGTGGTCTGATTCTTTTAATGGATTGTCGCCATCCGCTAAAAGAATTTGATGTACAAATGATCCGCTGGTGCGCCGCTGGCGAATTAGCCTTACATATTCTGTTGACGAAAAGCGACAAACTGAAAAAAGGCGCTGCGGCCAATGCCTTGCAGGCGGTCAACGCACAACTACGGGAGCTATACCCGCAAGCAACGGTGCAGTTATTCTCTGCCTTGAAAAAAACGGGTGTTGATAATCTGATACTGATACTTGATAAATGGTTAGAAGTTGAGCAGAATGGAGGCTGATTTTACGGTTTGCCGAAGGCGAGAAAATATAGCAAACTATGCCAACCTCTATGGGAGGTATTAGTAGGATAAATACTCCACGGAATCTAGGGGGGAGGTCAAAAAAGAAAAAGCCCCAGTACACAGTTAGGGTTGTGACTGGGGCGAATGTTTAAGCCCAGTATGGGGATGCTGGGCTTTACTTTACCCGCTTAGGGAGGAGGAGCGGGTGAGTAGTAGCATTGTCCACTCAGAAATTAAGACGCTTGATCTCACCAAAAAGTTCATTGCACCCCTCAAAAAAATCACATATTGCTAATATAGGCAATTTCGATACCGCCAATTCTATGATTATCAATCAGTTAGCGCTTATCAGCAGTCATAATTCGTGTCGGGCGTTTGCTGCGCCAGAGGAAATGCTGCAATGCGAAAACGACAGGGCCCGTTGAAAATATTTCAATCGATGTGCAGGCTGTGTGTAAAGCTGATGGTTAAATGTTGCGTCTACCAATGACAAGCAGAGTTTTTATAGTTAATGCGCCTCGTCCCAGTTTGCGCCAATACCCACGTCAACCTGAAGAGGAACATTCAGGTCAGCAACGGATTCCATGCAGCGTGCTATTTCCTTACTCGCTTTGGTGACCTCTGATTCTTTTACCTCGAAGACCAGTTCATCGTGCACCTGCATAATCATTTTGATATCCAGCTTGCTGTCCCGGATCCACTGGTCTGTATTAATCATGGCAAGTTTTATGATGTCAGCAGCCGTGCCTTGCATAGGAGCATTGATGGCAGTGCGCTCTGCATACTGGCGACGCTGCGCATTGCTGTGATTGATATCCGGTAAATAGAGTCGTCGGCCAAACACGGTTTTCACGTAGCCGGTTTCCCGTGCTTGTTCCCTGGTGTTGTCCATGAATGCTTTCACGCCTGGATAGCGTTCGAAGTACAGGTCCACATATTGTTGCGCTTCGCTACGCGTAATACCCAGTTGTTTGCCCAGGCCAAACGCTGACATGCCATAAATCAGACCGAAGTTAATGGCCTTGGCGCGGCGTCTTTCTTCACTACTGACCTTGTCCGGAGTAGTGCCAAACACTTCTGCCGCAGTCGCCCGGTGCACGTCAACCCCTTCAGCAAACGCAGTAAGTAAGCCTTTATCTCCAGATAAGTGGGCCATGATGCGCAATTCGATCTGTGAATAATCAGCGGCAATAATCCTGTAACCATCTGGTGCGATGAATGCCTTTCGAATACGGCGGCCCTCTTCAGTGCGTATGGGAATGTTTTGCAGGTTCGGATCCTTGGAGGCCAGGCGTCCGGTACTGGCTGTTGCTTGATGATACGACGTGTGAATGCGCTGGGTTTTATCTGCAACTTGTAGTGGGAGCTTGTCCGTATAGG
>Ga0209742_10000302_pt1 | contig 27204 bp, 24 predicted proteins | sample DeeMarSeWOR38_10_FD_187462 | JGI IMG/M metagenome (GOLD analysis project Ga0209742, IMG submission 187462) | Marine sediment microbial communities from White Oak River estuary, North Carolina - WOR-3-8_10 (SPAdes) (version 2) | ecosystem: Environmental > Aquatic > Marine > Intertidal zone >... | reverse complement strand
AAGTACCGCCTGGAGAAAGAGGACGATCTTTTCCTTTAAGAACAAGGCAAGCGAAAGTCAGGCGCAATAAAAAAGGTAGATGTGGATTCAAATTGTTTGATTAATCCATTCGAAATTTGATAGAGTTCTCCCATTGGCGTAGATTCTCTTCCTTTGACAATTACCACCTATGGGGGAGGGTAGTTTACTAAAAAATCCCCCGCGATCTCACCTTCTCAAAATAGAACTTGTGTGCTATAAATACCCCGAACTTTACTTGCCAGTAGACACCATCCTCACCTTTTCTCACCGAAAGAGAAGGTCAGGAAAAGAAAATTAAATTTTTTTTAATCCAAAAATCCTCCTATATCCGCGCCACCCTCAGCTGATTATCTTTGCATCAGCTGACTGTCTTCTTGCCGGCTTTGCGGTCCTGGAACTGGCTCTCGATCCAGGTGTAGGTCTTTTTCATCCCCTCTTTTAAGGGCGTGTCGGGCTCCCATCCTAGGATGTTGTTGATCATGGTGTTGTCGCTGTTGCGCCCGGCTACGCCGCGCGGCGCATCCAATTTGTATTTGCGCTCCAGCTTTACATCAGCAAAGTCTTCGATCATGTCAACCAGCTCGTTGATCGAAACCAGCTCGCTTGAACCCAGGTTGATCGGGGTGGCGATCAGGTCCTCACAGTGCATGATCAGATCAATGCCTCGCACACAATCGTCGATATACATGAAGCTGCGCGTTTGGCCCCCATCACCCCAGATCTCGATCTCTGTCTTGCCAGCATCCTTGGCCGCGATCACCTTGCGGCACAGCGCTGCGGGGGCTTTTTCGCGCCCGCCGTCCCAGGTGCCGTGCGGGCCATAGCAGTTGTGGAAACGGGCGATTGCTGTCTTCAGTTTCCTCTCTGCCCAGTACTCCTGGCAGAAGATCTCCGACATGAGCTTCTCCCAGCCGTAGCCTCTCTCCGGGAAAGCAGGGTAGGCATCGGTCTCTTTAAGCGCTCGTACATTAGGGTCTTGCTGCAGCTCGGTGTTGTACGCGCATGCTGATGATGAAAAGAAATACCGTTCTGCCCCAGACTGGTAGGCGGCCTCGATCATATGCGTATTGATCAAGATGCTGCGCAGACATTCCACCCGGAAATTTGATATGAAGCCCATCCCGCCCATGTCGGCCGCCAGGTTATAAACTTCAACTGCTCCCTCGACCGCTCTTTGGCAGTTGTCGCGCTGGCTGAGATCCAAAGTCAGCGACTCGACACCAGGGATCAGCTGGTACCAGTCTTCAAGCGGTTTCTTATCGATGGCACGGATGCGCTTGAATCCCTGTTCGTGGAAATACCTTGTCAGTGCGCCGGCAATGAATCCACCCGCGCCGCTGATCACGATCAAATCATCCTTGTTTAATGTGTCTATTGCTTTCTTGTTTTCGCTCATGGAAGGACTCCGCATGTGAAAAGAGTTAGTGCTCCTTGTCTACTCGTATTTGTGATCTCGATGATAACACAAGGCACAAGTATACGATATTTTGAAGAGATGAGAGAATTCTTTTCAAGAGAAGCAGACTAAAGTAACCCCATCCCTACCCTTCCTACCTTGCCTTTGCAAGGTAGGAAGGGGGGCTGCGCAGCAGTCGGGAAGGGGTTTGAAGTCTATGGATGATTTGATGAATGGTAGAATCGAATGTGCTTGCTAGAATGCTGTTTGATTCTCTACTAACTATTCATCCTGAAGGAGAAGTCCTATGCCGGAAGCAGTGATCATTGATGCAGTGCGCACGCCCATCGGTGCCCTCGGCGGTTCCTTAGCTGCGGTGCGCCCGGACGACCTGGCAGCTCTGGTTCTCAAGGCGATCATCGAACGTACGGGAATCGATCCAGCGCTTGTGGAGGAAGTATATCTGGGGTGCGCAAACCAGGCGGGAGAAGATAACCGCAATGTAGCCCGCATGGCGACCTTGCTGGCTGGATTCCCGGTCGAGGTGGCTGCGGTGACATTTAATCGATTATGCGCCTCAGGTCTGAATGCGGTCAATCAAGCTGCACGTGCCATTAGAGTAGGTGAGGGAGATGTTTTCATCGCCGGGGGAGTCGAGAATATGTCACGGGCGCCGTATTCTGTTCCCAAGGCTGAGAAGGCTTTCGGCTTCGGCAACTTGACCGCCTGGGATACGACCTTGGGCTGGCGCTATCCTAACCCGAAGATGGTCGAGATGTACCGCACCGAATCGATGGGCGAGACAGCAGAGAACATCTATGATGTGAAGTTCATCTCCAGGGAGGAACAGGATGCTTTCTCCCTGCAGAGTCACCAGCGCGCCATTGCAGCAATGGACTCAGGCAAGTTCGCTGATGAGATTGTGCCCGTATCCATTCCGCAGCGCAAGAAAGATCCCCTCCTGGTGGAGAACGATGAACGACCCCGCCGCGACACGAGCATGGAAGCCCTGGCTCGTTTACGTCCGGCGTTTCGGGAGGGTGGTACGGTTACGGCGGGGAATTCCTCGGGCTTGAATGACGGTGCCGCCGCGGTGCTCTTGATGAGTGCGGAGAAAGCAGCGGATTTGGGATTGAAGCCGATGGCGCGTATCCTTGCTTCGGCTGCTGCCGGAGTTAATCCGCGTACGATGGGATTGGGGCCGATCCCCGCCACACGTAAAGCCCTATCGCGAGCCGGATTGTCCGTAGAGGATATCGGCTTGGTCGAGTTGAATGAGGCCTTCGCGGTGCAGTCACTGGCTGTGATCCGTGAATTGGAATTGCCTCAGGAAATCACCAACGTCAATGGTGGCGCGATCGCTTTGGGTCACCCCCTTGGATGTTCCGGGGCACGAATCTTGACTACGTTATTGCATGAAATGCGCCGTCGAGCTCCCCATGAGAAGCGACCTTATTACGGTTTGGCAACTTTATGTGTGGGTGTAGGACAAGGGGAGGCAACCATCGTGGAATGGATGGGTGATGAACCTTCCACTGCTTGAGTACAATCGGGGTGATTATGTCGTCAGCACGGATTCATCCCGATTAGATCTGCGTTCGATCCATAAGTTTCTTGCGCAGGAGGCCTATTGGTCGCAAGGGATCAAATTTGAGGTGTTCCTGAAATCGATCGAGAACTCCTTGTGCTTCGGGCTTTACCATCGGGAAACCCAGATCGGCTTTGCGCGAATCATTTCTGATTATGCCACGTTTGCGTATTTGGCAGATGTCTTTGTGGCGCAAGGATATCGCCGTCATGGATTAGGTAAATGGTTGATCGAATGTATTATCGATCACCCCGCATTGAAGGGCTTACGCCGCTGGATGCTGGTGACGCGTGACGCGCATGGCTTGTACCAGCAGTTTGGTTTTCAAGGGATCAACCAACCGGAATTCTTCATGGAAGCCTCTGGAAAGGAACTGTCCAGCTAATATCGGTTGCACCACGCAGATAGAATATTGCTCAGGATTGGATTTAAGTCTCAAAACTAATAAGTAGTAATCCATCATTCATGAACCTAAAATTGATTGTGAGATGTAATATAGGTACGAGATTTTGTAAGATGATCGCAAGTTCATCGAGGTAAAGATTTTCATGGTCAATCTCAATTATCGAAGATCGCTTCTCTTGTTAAGTTTATTGGTGCTCATGTTTATGGTCGCTTGTACCAGCGAAAATGAAGATTTTATTCAAGGTTATTGGTATCGGGGCAATACGCATTTCATGGATGAGTGGGTCTTTGACCAGGGCAGGTTTAGCCATAAATCCGAAGTCTTTCATGGGAGTCCCGAGATTACGACAGGTCGTTATCAGGTGATCGATATCCAGGAGGATAGTGTGACTCTCGAATTGTTCGATATAGCCTTGTCATTTGGTGACGAGCGACAACAGGTTGTGATCAAGCTGGATTGGGAATCAGACACCATTCGCATCCGGGCGCAAAATTTCGAAAGAGTACTGCCATAAACCATTTATCATCTTGTTTCTGTGTGCAGCACATTGATTTAGTGTAGCTGGCTATTTATCAGAATTGGATTGAACCTTTAGGAAAAGATTATGCGCTGGAAAGCAAAAATTTGGTTCTTCGGGGGTATGTTGGGTTTATTCTCCCTATACGGGTGTTCTTCTGTAACGCCTACCAGCGAGCAAAATATTCCTAGCGTCGAGGCGACGGTTACTAGCAGCGAGACTCCTATCGTAACAAGTACGATAGTACCCAATGCTGCTGATGTGATCTCAGTTGATGTTCGCGGGGAAGAAGGCGCCTACCAGTTTTCGGTTGAGATCAGCAGTCCGGATGAAGGCTGTAACCAATACGCGGACTGGTGGGAAGTGGTTGATGAAGAGGGTGAGTTGATTTACCGTCGCATACTATTGCACAGTCACGTAGGCGAGCAACCTTTTACCCGTTCAGGAGGACCCGTGCAAATCGAGCCAGATGCAGTTGTGTGGGTGAGGGCGCACATGCACCCAACCGGCTATGGGGGAGCTGCAATGAAAGGTTCGGTGACCGAGGGATTTGTGGGTGCCGAACTGGGACTTGATTTTGCTCCCGAGCTGGCTGAGTCCCCTCCGCTTCCAGGTGGGTGTGATTTTTAGTTTGGAAGGATATCCAGAATTAAATATAAAGACCGTCTTGATCTATTTCACCCCGTAAAAGTTGAAGTTCATCCTCCGTTGGGGGTGGGTTGGATTCAACCTCTTCAGCGATCACCAGGTCGAAGCCGGTATTTTCGATCACATCTTCCACGCTTACCCCTGGCTGGGTAGCCAGGAGCATCATGCGTTTGCTCTGGGGGTGAAATCCCAAAACAGCCAGGTTGGAAACCACCCTGAAAGGACCTGTATCTGGAGGCAAACCAGCAGCTTCGCGCGTACCTGGTCCTGACAGGTACCCTGGGGTCGTGATGAAATCCACTTCTTCCACGAAACGGCGCGTATCATGGCGCATGATGGCGATGGTTTGCCAACAATGCGATCCGACATCATTGCCGCCTCCACTGCCAGGTAAACGCACTTTAGGGTGCCGATAATCCCCAATCACTGTGCTGTTCAGGTTGCCGAAAGGGTCGATCTGTGCGCCCCCCAGGAAACCATATTCAATGAAGCCGCGTTGGGCGGTCTCCATCACATCGCAGATGCCCGTTGCAGCGATCGCGCGCTGAAAAGTGGATTGACCTCCAACTGCTATGGGGAGTTCATCCAGGAGTGCGCCTGTGCCCCCAAACTCGAAGATCGTTACCAGGTTCGGGGCATGCATGCGTTGGGCCAGGGAAGCGGCTAACATCGGGATGCCGGTGCCAATGAAGGCAGTTGTGTTATCGAGCATTAAGCGTGAAGCGGTGCAGATGAGTAATTCGGCCGGTTTGTAATCCTGAGATTCTGCGTGACTCATCATTCCCCTCCTAGCTTCAAATCTTCGAGGTGTTCTGATCCGATCAGCTCCAGGTACTCTTGATGATCCTTTACGCTGTAGATGTATTTGTCTAAATAACTCTCGGTGGTTTGCGGGTCTTTTGAAGCTTCCACCCATTCGCGGATTTGGGATTCGTCTCTTCGATAGTTGTAGCACATCTCTCCAGGATGGGATCCATAGGGCGCTTCTATTACCGCGTCCACCAGGTAATACGGAATGATAGTCCGGTCAGGTTGCTGGCGGATTACCTCATTATCGACGATCTCCTCGGCGCTGATGAGCAGTCGCTTTGAAGAACGCGCCAACTCAGCGGAAAAACCGCTGATGCCTTCAATTTGCGCGTTGCCGTATTTATCAGCCCGGTGAACGTGGATCAATCCAACATCCAGGATCAAGGCCGGCACCAGGCAGATTGGATCTCCAGTGAAAGGACATTCGACCACTTTGGCGGCGCTGTACTTCAGCGTATCTGTACCGAGCATAGATCGAACTGGGATGAACGGTACGCCAATGGCAGTCGCTTTGAATCTCCAGGTGATGCCGGCGTTACTCCACTCGACACAGTTCTTCACCCGACCGCTCTCTACCTCGCGGCGGAGGACGTTGGAGACACCGTATACCTCCAGGCCTATATACGTGAGATCGAGTTCTTTGACCAGACTCGCCGCCAGGAGCATATCCAACTCAAGAACGCCCTGCCCGGCAACCCTCAAATCTTTGATACCCTGGCGGACGATCTCGTTGACTAAAGACATCGGGCAGCGCACGGTACCATAAAGCTCAGTACCGATGTAATCCCCATCCTTAATGAAACGGCTCACGGCCTCCGCTTCGGTCATGCGCTTGTCGATCAACGCTTTGGGTTTTTGGCGATTCCACTCACGGAATTCATTGATAGCAGGTTGCTGAATTAATGTGCCCATCCCAGATTGGATGACTTCCATGCCAGCCTTCTCCTTTCGTGTAAGAATAAATCGAATCTCGCAGACTGCATTTGCCTCAAGGTTAAAAGATACATTATTATTCGTTCTTATGCAACAGGTTTCGAGCTATTTAATCACTGCATTAAGAAAATCAGCCAATAAGCCGTACGCGGTCGTATGTGGACCAGGGTCGGTTTCGATGATCGAAAGCGAACCAAGCACATCCGTCTCAAACTTAACGATGCTGGTCGTACCCTCAACCTGGAAAAGTGGGGAATCAGGAGGTACCATTTGGGGAGCGACGCTGGCAATAACGTCGTGGTTCTCTCGTTTTGCGGAGCAGACCAGCTTCCAGCGCTGACCACTTTCCTGAGCACGCAGGATGTCTTGCTGTGTGATCTTGCCAATGCCCGTGCGTTCAACCTGAACCGGTTTAAGGGGTGCGCCCATGAGCACAGTAACCAGGGCGGCCACTTTGACCGCAGCATCCCATCCGTCAATGTCGCCACTGGGATCAGATTCAGCGATGCCAATTTTTTGCGCATAGGTGACCGCAGCCTCGAATTCTTCTCCCCCTTCCATGCGGGTCAAGATCAAGTTTGTGGTCGAATTGAGAATCCCCTCAAAGGAAAGCAGCCGCGCGGCGGGTAATGACGAGCGGAACAACGAAAAGATCGGGGCGCCATCCATGACGGTCGATTCGAAGTAAAATCTACGACCTTGAACTGCAGCCAGGTCGGTGAGCTGCTGGTAGGCATGCACAACAGGGCCTTTATTCGCGGTGATGGCGTGCATCCCCAGCTCCAAAGCGCGCTGCAAATGATCGACAGCGGGTTGTCCATCCTGGTAGTTCACCGGAGTGTTCTCAAACAAGACATCGGCTTCGCAGCTTTGGATGAATCCGAATGAATCTGGGCGATTGGGTCTGGTGGAGAGCTCCTGAAGTTTGGTTCCACCCTCCATGATCTCCAAAGCGCGCCTCAAGTCGATCCCGGCTGGATCTATCGCCATACCATGCCGTCCAGTTGCAATGCCGGTGACGGCGAAGGTCAGATCGTAATTTGAGACCAATTCATCTCGTTTATGCAGCAGCAGTTTAGCCAGAGCCTGACCAACATTTCCAAAGCCGAGCAGGGCTAGCCTGTAATGAGACATAGAAGACTCCTATAAATTTATGGCTTTCCTGGATGGTGAAGGTTTTTATGCGCTTCTAAAGTTGCAGGTAAATTAATAATTGTGAACCAAGAATCTAAAGTCGCCTAGACTGGCGGCCAGGGGTACGGACGCCGGTTTGGGTGTGGGTTAGGGAATTGTCTCGTCGCTATCAACTTCCGGGCACGATCGGCAAGCGCAGTGATCTCCTGAGGGTTAAGATAAAGGCTAAGCTGCCCAAGGAACTCTGATCCTGGTTTGAATTGGGCTTCGAGACGGTTTAAATCTTGACACAGATCTTCCGGAATGGTATCTCCGGCAAAATCCCAGATCACAGTACGTAATTTTTCGTTCCGGTGGAACGATATACCGTGATCGATCAACCACATGTGGTTGTCCGGATCGATCAGCACGTGGCTACCTTTCCGGTCGGCGTTATTGATTAATAAGTCAAATACGACAACTGGTCGCAGGCGTTCAATGTCAGCTGGCTTGAAGTTGAAATAATTGTATTCTGGATCATGTTCGACAAATAATTGTAAGGAACCTGGACCAGCTGGCCCATCCTTACGATAGACAGTTGGCGGTACAAATTCCCAGCCTAATTCTTCACTGACCAAAAATGCAGCCACTTCCCGTCGAGCGAGGCTTTCCCGTGGAAAATCCCATAGTGGACGCTCGCCTCGGGTCGGTTTGTAAACTGCCTGTAGGCTCTGGTCCTGATAGGTGACCTCCACAGCAAAGGTGTAATTTGATCCCCACAGGAATTCACCCTTGATGGTAAGCTGACCCTTTTCAAGGGGAGATAAATCTTTACTGATCATCATGGATAAATTAAGGCGCTGGATCATTGATCCAGCGCATGGATATTAACACTTTTCAATGGATCAATTTCTCAGGCATTCAAATGCATAGTGATAACCATAGATCAATGTTTATGCCCATTTTTTTTGGGACAGAAATGACCTTCAGGGTCCATTGGTTCACCACATTGTGTGCAGAGAGGTCGCCCACGCGAGGCTATCTCGACACCCCAGTTGCTCATTGAGCGGAGTTGGGCACGCGTACACCAGAATCGAACTACGCCAGCTTGCTCAGTATCCACTTCCTCAGGGACTGCCTCACGCGCAACCAAGATAAGCAGATCGTCTTCCACATCGTATCCCAAACCGATCTCGCCGACCCGGAAAAGGGGCTCAACCGGGGGATGGATATGCATTTTCTCTTCTTGATAATCTGCTGGTGCATCCGGTAAGCCTGGGTATTTCTCATCCAGCTCGGTAAGAAATTGTTCCAGCCCGATTGCCAGGGATTGGATTTGAAATTTTTCGACGATCAAGGTCACCGTGCGGTCATCCTGCCAGCCTTGAAGATAAAAAACGCGCTTACCAGGCGGGCCGATTGCGTCAGTTAATATATGTGTGACTGGTCGAAGGTCGATTTCAACTTGTGGCATTGTGACTCCATGCGGTGCTGAGTTCGGTTAGTATACCAGAATCACCCTTTCGTAAACTTAAGAGAAACATCATAATTTAACATCAGTAATCGGCTTCCAAATTCTCCGATATAAAGGGCAGTAATCGAAGCCGGGGATACACTGAGTCGCTGGAACATGTCAAGTGGTAGGCCCAGGTAGAATGCAACAGCCAGCTTAATCGGATCGGCGTGTGAAACACAAACAAACATATCTTCTGGATCATGTTTCCCACACAAGGTCTCAATCTCCTCCACGAAACGATGCTGAGACTCTTCAAAGCGTTCACCACCAGGAAACCGGAATCGCGACGGGTTTATTTGAACTTGACGCCAGCTTTTACGTTGGCTCAGATTTTTAATTTTCTTTCCCTGCCATTTACCGACATCTGTCTCGATTAACCCTTGGCGGGTAATTACTTTCAAGTCCAAAGCTTTGGCGATAGGTTCAGCTGTTTCCATAGCTCGTTCTAAGGGGCTGCTGTAAACTGCTTTGATTGGTGCCTGACTCAACTTATTTGCCACCGCCTGTGCCTGGGATCTACCTTTTTTGTTCAAATGTATGCCGGGTTTTCGTCCGGGCAGGCGGTGTTCTTTGACGTAATCGTTTTCACCGTGACGGATTAGCAATATGATGGGCATAGAGATAAATTTCCTGGTTTTAGAAAGAATTGTGGTTCTTGTATGAATAGTGTTTGGATAGCTGGTCACCGGGGGGCGTTGCTGGATGGTTTGTGCTTGTGCTTGATCTCCTGGATCGTCTCCTGTGGGAGGTCTGGAATCTCCTCAGTATCTTCTATATTTAAGGCCATGCGCTGCGCTTTTCTCCAGCGGGCTAGTCTCCCTTTAACTTGTGCTTCATAACCCTGTTCGCTGGGTTGGTAGAAGTAAGTGCCAAGAAGTTGGCGGGGCAGATATTGTTGAGGGAGGAAGTGTTCTGGATCCTCATGTGGGTATTGGTAGTTTTTTCCATGACCCAGTGGTTCGGCATCTCGATTGGCGTCTTGAAGATGTTGCGGGACAGCAGTTATACCATCATCCTCGATCAGCTTAAACGCTTTGAAATATGCTCCAGCCGAATTCGATTTCGGCGCAGTTGCCAGGAATATAGTCGCTTCCACGATGGGATAAATGCCCTCTGGTAGACCAATATAGTCAAAGGCCTGGGCTGCCGCGCTGGCGACCACCAAGCCCATTGGATCGCCCAGTCCGATATCTTCACCAGCCAGGATGATCAATCGCCTTAAGATGAAGCGCGGGTCTTCACCTGCATAGAGCATTTTTGCCAACCAGTACAGCGCAGCATCGGGATCTGAGCCTCTTACGGATTTGATGAAGGCTGAGATTGTATCATAATGGGCATCGCCATCTTTATCGTATAACACAGCCCGGCGCTGGATCGATTCCTGGGCAACCTCCAAGGTGACATTGGTCACCCCTTTTTTATCTGGTGGTGTGCTCTCGACGGCCAGCTCCAAGGCGTTAAGCGCGTTGCGCGCATCACCGCCTGCCACTCGGATCAGATGCTCGATGGCTTGATCGTCGATGTTGATGGTGAGATTACCATAACCTCGCTCTGCATCTTTGATGGCAGCATCCAGGATCGAGCGCACATCTTCATCCTCTAACGGTCGCAGCTGGAAAATACGCGAGCGTGAAACCAATGCACCAATGACTTCGAAATAAGGATTTTCGGTGGTTGCACCGATCAAGACGATCGTGCCGTTCTCGACATGGGGTAGTAGTGCATCCTGTTGAGCTTTGTTCCAGCGATGAACCTCGTCTACGAAGAGGATCGTCCGCTTGCTGTAAAGTTTCCGGCGTTCCAGGGCTTTTTTGATCACTTCTCTTAGCTCCGGCTTACCCGCTAGAACGGCGGACAGGGTGTCGAAATGCGACTCGGTCTGGTTGGCGATGATCTGTGCCAGCGTTGTCTTGCCGCTTCCAGGTGGTCCCCAAAGGATGATGGATGAGAAAAGTCGGTCAGCTTCAATAGCGCGTCGCAGAAGACGTCCCTCGCCAACGATCTCTTCCTGACCGGCGAATTCAGCCAGGGTGCGCGGCCGCATTCGAGCTGCTAGAGGCGCTTCCAGGTCGAGCCGCTGTTCAAAAGCATGGTCGAAAAGGTCTTTCATCTCTCTAATTATAACGTTCAATGTCGTCCGTTTGGTAATCCAAAGGTATTTATGCACTTAATCATCGTACAATAAACGGACGGTGGAAAATCGAGCTCGGCAATCCTACTGTCAGATAATCCGTTCGCTGTTTATCCAGGTATGACCAGTCACGGGATCATTTTTCGTATTTTATGAGCATCAATCAAGGTGAATGTAGTGACCAATTTTCTTGGAATCGATCTGGGAACTTCCAGCGTTAAAGCGGTCTTGGTTGACAAGCGTGGTAATGCGCTCGGAAAGGGTCACAGCGAGTATCCGATTCATGCTCCCCAGACAGGACGAGCTGAACAAGATCCGCGTGATTGGTGGCGGGGGACTGCGCTAGCTGTTCGTGAAGCAACCAGTAAACAAGGTGACGTGGGAGCGATCGGAATTTGTGGGCAAATGCATGGTTTGGTTCTCCTTGATGAGCTAGGCGAGGTTTTGCATCCAGCGGTGATCTGGCCTGATCAACGAAGCAAGAAACAAGTTGAGGAGATCACCCGCTTGGTCGGGGCTGAGAAGTTGATCTCGGTGACCGGCAGCCCGGCGGCGACAGGATTCCAAGCTGCGACAATCCGCTGGTTCCAGGGTAGGGCGAACGAAATTTGGAAACGGGTGAAACGAATACTTTTGCCCAAAGATTACCTGCGTTGGCAGATGACGGGGGTATTTGCCAGCGATCCCAGCGATGGCTCGGGAACGTTGCTGCTTGATGGGCAACGGCGGGATTGGTCCTCGTTGATCCTTGAAATTCTGGAAATCGATCCTGATCTTTTGCCCCCGCTCCAGGCCTCAATCACCCAGGCGGGAGAATTAACCCCGGGTGCAGCGGTCGAATTAGGATTAAAACCAGGCATCCCGGTCATCACAGGAGCTGCGGACACAGCCAGCAGTTTACTCGGCGCAGGCGTAACCGATCCTGCTGATCTGCTGGTGAATATCAGCACGGGTGGTCAGTTGATTACCCCAGCTCAACAGTTCGCGGTGGATGAATTCGGACGAACGCATACCTTTTGCAGCGCTTTAGAACCGACTTCTCGCCAGGCAGGTTGGTACAAAATGGGCGCGACCCTCTCAGCGGGTGGATCTTTGCGTTGGTTGCGCGAAAACGTGTTTGGGCTGATTGGTGAGGATGCCTATGACCAGATGACAGCATTAGCGGAGCAGGTCCAGCCTGGCTCAGGTGGATTGATTTTTCTACCATACCTGGTGGGAGAGCGCACACCATTGATGGACCCTGATGCCCGCGGGGCGATGATTGGATTGACGCTCAAACACAGCCAGGGAGAGATGGTGCGGGCGGTTATGGAAGGCGTGACTTTCTCATTATATGAAGCATACCAGGCTTTGATCAGTTCGAACGATCAACCAAAGCGGGTAATCTTGTCTGGTGGAGGTGCTCGCAGCACCTTGTGGCAGCGAATCGTGGCGGATGTTTTTGGATTTCCAGTGCAGAGATTACAGACCAGTGAAGCCTCCGCATTGGGTGCAGCATTGTTGGGCTGTGCCAGTCTGGGCTCCTTTGAGGTTGGTCAAACCTCTCGATCATGGGCAAAGTATGATCCACCCATTGATCCGAGCAACGCAAATACAGATAGATATCAGGCATTACTGGAGTCGTTTCGCCAGCTCTACCTGAACACCCGCGGCTATTTATTTCCCACCCAAGAACATTCGCAATAAAATTTACTTTGCTCTAACAAGAAACTAGTGCGATCGCTTGGGGCTAATTATCACCCTGGTAGAACTGGACGACTGCCCAGTTTCCATTGACCATCCATCCAGGATCCTCTTTTCCCAGGTAGCGCACCTGTTCAGTTGTCAATCCCAATGCGAGTTCTGCCTTGTGCACACGTAATGCCAGCAGAGGTGAAGGGAAATAATTTACCACTTTGCCGAAGGGTGTAGCGGGTGGCCAGTTAAGATCACCAGCCAAGCGGCGGTAGTTGAGATCCCCCTTGACGATCACCAGGCTAGATTCAGCGAGAATCTGCTTGATGCGAGGCGGCATTTCCCAGAAAGGAAGCGGCGAAGTCCAGAAAAAGTCTTCAGCTAATTGCAAGCGGCCCGCTCGGTAGTGATTTGTCACCCTTTCCCCTGCCATCCGAACTGCCTTGTTCAGGGAGGAGCTCAGGTGCTCGAGTGCGGTGTGAATATCTTTGATCATCACATCCGAGACAAAGAAAGGATAGGGCTTGGCGTGAAACCGAACGTAAGGGACCAGGCCTGTACTCAGCAAGAAATCAGCCAAGGCGATGTCGTGCACCAGCTCTGGTCCATAATTGTCGAGGACGAAATCTACTCGGGCGGGAGGATTCTCCGGGTCCACGAGATAATCAAACACTACTTTGGCATCATCGACCAGGAGATGAGCAATTTGTTCTTGTATACTTTGATGATCTGGAGGCATTTCCCCTGCGGACCACATGCTCAGGTCAGCCTGGTTACCCCACACATTTCGCACCAGAAGCTGGTGGAAATCATTCTGCTGCCTTGCGTGTTTCATATGGTGCTCGCGCAGAGATTCATCTAATAGTTTCCCCAAATAGTTGATCGAAGGTCCCGCAGTTTCCATGATTTGCTGTTTCTGTTTGAGATACAGATCGTATCCCTGGTAATGACCGGATTGAAAATAACCAGTAGCTTCCAAGATTCGGCGGTAGAAATACGTTTCTGCGAAGAACCATGGAATTTGAAACCAGTCCTTTCCTTGATGTGGTAAAGTGTAATTTTTCCAATCCTGGACATCTGGCGCGGCGCGATCTTCGATTCGACGAATAGTCTCGGCAGGAATCTCCCTGACAAGGTTTAAGAGTTTTTCCCTCACTTCTTGTGTGAAATCGTTATCCTTCAAAATTTGACGACCGATTTTCGGTAAGCGGTCACGGATGGTGTAATAGGCAAACGATCCGATCGCTGATCCGCTCAACGGTTCGGGTAATCCTGTTTCAGGCCTTCGATTTGCTTCCATTTGGATAAATTCCGGTCATGATATCTGATGATGCGGGTTAACTGACCATCGCCTGGAGAACCCACAAGGTGAGCATACCCACTACGATCGTCAGGATAACGTTCTTCGTCCGCCAGGCAACTATTATCGCTAGTAACCCAGCGATTAAACGTCCGTTACCCAGAGAAACATTGAGCATCCCCTCGGTAACGAGCAGCTCTGGGAGGAAGATGGCGGTGAACACGGCAGGAGGCACAAACCTGAGTGCGCGCTTCAGCGTATCCGGTATGCTTACCTTGCCATGTAGATAAATGAAAGAAAGCCGCGTCGCGTATGTGAGTAAGCCGGCGATGATGATCGTCAACCAAATACTCATGATCTGACCTCGATCGAATAACCGATCAGAATACCTATCAGCGAAGCTGCTAACAATCCTAATTTTAGTGGTAGAGCGAAAGCAAGGACGGCGATCACACCCGCTGTCAGGGCGGCTCCGAAACTGGCGCGATCTTTTAACGTTGGTACAACCAGAGCGATGAAAGTCAGCGCAAGGGTGAAGTCAAGCGACCAGCTAGTAGGGATTGATGCGCCGAGAAAAATCCCGGCCGCGGTGCTCAACTGCCAGGTGGTCCATAATGTCAACCCAGCTCCCAGAAAGAACCAATGCTTGTTGCCCATTGAGCTTCCTCGACGGTATTGGAGTATGGTGACTGCATAGGCCTCATCGGTCAGTAAATAGGCCAGGGACCACTTCCATCGATTCGGCAACTTCTTGAGATATGGAGCAATGGAGGCGCTGTAGAGTATATGGCGGAGATTGACCACAACAATGGTGGCTACGATGATCCCTGCTGGAACACCCAAACCGAATAATTGAGCTGATACAAACTGGGCAGATCCGGCAAATAAGATTACGGACATTGCCTGTGCACTACTGGCCGGTATACCGACACCAATTGCCAGGATACCGTAGATCATCCCAAATGGTATCACAGCGATCATCAGCGGCAGTTCAGCTTTGATACCTGATATCAGCTCTGATCTTGGTGAAGGAATTGTGTGGTCAACGCGTTCGATGATCTTTTCACGCACGTGGATATCACCTGTAGAAGTGGATTCATTCAGGATGAATTTTCTTCCTGTAGAGCGGTTCGATCGATATTTTTACGCTAACTGATGGCATATTTTAGCAGTGAAGCAATCAAGTTACAATCGAAAATTAGATTCTTGCGAGGGAAAGGAGTAAAATTACCTGTTTTCTCATAATTTTTTCGCTAAAATCGTTTAAAATTCATTATTATTTCATTTTTTAGCGATGATTGCAGAGATTGGGTAAACTCATTATGAACTTGAAGGTATTTATTAATAATGGAATCAATATCCGGAAACAAAGGCCAGGGCTGCCTGAGGATGGTCCTATCACTGGTTACCTCAAGTCTATGTCGCGTTCGGTCTCAAACGGCTCCTCCACCATTGAAACCGGTCTCATTCATTCACGGTTTGAGCCAATCTCGCCCGTGGGTATGGATGTAGCACAATTGTTTGCTCAAAGACACACCCGCGTTGTCTATATCCATACAGCAGGCAGTGGAATTACTCCTTGGCGGGAATTGATCATATTGGATTCAGATTATCGGGGAGCTAAGCAGGTCGGCTCACCTGCAAAAAATGGCTTGGTTGCACATGAGCTCACTCACCTCCTGCAGCGCGATCTAGAGCCACAATACTTCTGGCCCAGTGGATGGCTGCGCCCTTCATTATCTCGTCGCTGGATCGGAGATTCTACGAATTATATGGAAGTGCTTGCCTATCTGGTGGGATGGACTATTGAGTATGATTTCACTGCTGCAATGCTTGAATCCGACGATCTAACACCAGGGGAGCGAGCAAGAAAACAGCGTGTACTCACAACCCTGCGGAATCGGTTGGCTACCCTTGCCGGGGATGATCCCCGCAATGCCTGTCGGTTGGTCCTCAAAACCTTTCCAGATAACGTGGTTTATCGCCAGAATTACATTATGGAAAATCGTCTATCTGACGGGCGCATTCCATCTGGCAGCTGGCATTACTGGCTGAGACAATTGGGGTTCTCCCTGCAAGCGATAGACCACATCATGGTGCTGGCGTCTCAAGGTCAGGAAGAGTGGATCGATCCAGGCGAAGTTATCTAGTTTTCTGCCAATTTATTACTGACAATTCTCTTCACTTACTGTGACCAATCTGTTGGTGTGCGATCCCAGCGATGATCTCTAAGCGCAGAATGTAAATCCTCTGGAAGTGGTCCTGCATCGCTGGTCGCAATATTGCTTTCCGCGTGGTGCAATTTGCGCATACCTGGAATGATCGTACTGACAACTGGATTATTGAGGATGAAGCGCAAAGCCATCTCCGGCATGGACATGCCGGGAGGAACCAGCGGTCTCAACTTTTCAGCATGTTTGACGCTTGATTTGAGGTTTTCAGGTACGAAATAAGAGTTACGCCAGTCACCATTGGGCCATTTGCTATCCAGGGTGAGTTTTCCAGTGAGAGTACCTTCATCGAATGGTACCCGGGCGATCACCCCAACATCCATCTCCTGGCAGGCAGGGAACAGCTCATCCTCAGGGTTTTGATCGAAGATATTGTAGATCACCTGCACAGCGTCGATCAAATCACTGCGAACAGCCTTCACCCCATTCCAGGGTTCCCAACGGTTTATGCTGATACCTACCGCTTTAATTTTTCTTTCTTGCTTCAATTGATCCATCTTCTCCACCCAGCGTCCATCCTCTAACCAAGAATCCTCCCAGGTGTGGAACTGGATCAGGTCGATGGTCTCTACACCGATATTTGCATGACTGTAATTGACATATTCTTCAATGTAGTCGGGAGGATAACAATCATCAAGACTAAATTCTCTCCGGCTGGGCCATTTTCTATTCTTAGGAGGGATTTTTGTCGCAGTGTAAAGGTTTTTGTTAGGATTCTGACGGATGGTCTCCGCCAACAATTTCTCGCTGTGACCATCGCCATAAGCCCATGCAGTATCGAAGAAATTACATCCGAGATCGATGGACCTCTGCAGGGATTGGAGAGATTCTTTGTCATCCGATCCTGTCCAACCTGCCATACCCCACATGCCATAACCTATCTCGCTTAGCATCCAACCTGTACGACCGAAGCGGCGATATCTCATATTAATATCCTCCTAGAATTGTCGGAAATGTGAACAAAATACACTATAATCCGTGTTCCCGTTTGTGAAAAGGGTGCCCGGACTAAGGTAACATTGACCGGGTATTTTATCCAGTGTAGATTTTATTGATTGTATGATTTGGCATGAGGGAAGACAATGTACTTAATGAATAGGTTGATCTATCGATTATCCCAGAAGATGCGCCTGGTTCGCAAAATGGCGATCATTTTAGTTGCCATATCCACATTAAGTGGATTTGCTATCCATGCCGCTGCCGGGAAAGCTCAGGGGCTGATATCAACTGGTTTAACCCCATTGAATGATATGTCCGCTGCGGATGATTATATGGGAGAAGTAGGAGGGCTGTACGGAAATGGGGTGAATTCATTACCTGTATCCGATCCGCATTGGATCATGGCTGAACAGGCAGCGCTTCAGGTGCAACCACGGGACTCAATGGGAGAGGTCGATGACTTCTCTGGCAAAATTGGGTTTATCTCGGTGGGCATGTCGAACACCAGATCGGAATTTGGCACCTTCATGAGTAGCGCTCAAGCAGTAAAATCAAATGCAGTTGTGTTCGCGAACGGAGCTCAACCAGGGATGACGGCCTCCCGCTGGGCCGATGCCGATCTTAACGACGACCCTTGGGCTTCCCTGTCAGAGGCCATTGGCGATGCAGGTCTAACAGCCGAGCAGGTACAGGTCGTGTGGTTGAAACAGGCTAATGCAGCTCCACAGCCGGGAGAAGATGATTTCCCCGTCTATGCGGAAGAGCTGCGGGATGATCTTGCTGCAATATCCAAGAAGATCAAAGAACAATATCCCCGAGTGCAGTTTATTTATCTTTCCAGTCGAATTTACGCCGGTTATGGCACGGGTCCACTGAACCCCGAACCATTTGCGTATGAGAGTGCCTTTTCAGTACGATGGTTGATCGAAGATCAGCGCATTGGCGGCGGGGTTACTGGCGTCAATTACCAGAATGCGCCGGTGCTCCTGTGGGGGCCACACTTGTGGGCGGATGGCACATCGCTCAGGAGCGATGGACTGGTTTGGATGCGTGATGATTTATCAGGTGATGGTGTGCATCCATCAAGTTCCGGCAACCAGAAAGTTGCAGATTTGCTCATAGAATTCTTTACCACAGATCAACTAACCGGAAAATGGTTTCTCCCCGATGATGGACATATCCCAGGAAAAGATTGTTCCATTACCTCCGTTGGTTTGACACCATTGAGTGACATGACCGCGTCTGACGAATACTTTGGTGAAGATGGCGGTCTATATGGCAGTGGGATGAATTCACTTCCCACAACTCACCCCCATTGGGAAAAGGCTTACCAGGCCACACTCCAGATTCGACCGAGGAACGCGTCGGGCAATATTGATGCTATAAATGGCAAGATAGGTCTGATCTCTATTGGCATGTCCAATGCCAGATCGGAATTTGGGACCTTTACGGATATCGCCGATGGGGAGAAATCCGATGATGTGGTTCTTGTGAACGGCGCTCAACCTGGAATGGTTGCCAGTGAGTGGGCTGATCCCGATCCAAACAATAATCCCTGGGATACCCTTTCAGACGCTGTCGGAAATGCAGGGCTAGAAGCTGAGCAGGTGCAGGTCTTGTGGTTGAAACAGACTAACGCTGGACCCCAGGTTGGGGAAGATGATTTCCCAGTGTACGCTCAGGAGCTGCGCGATGATACATCTGTGATCGTTAAAAGAGTCAAGGAGCTTTATCCAAACGTGCAGCTGGTTTATCTTTCCAGCCGGATCTATGCCGGCTACAGCCTGGGACCGTTAAGCCCAGAACCGTTTGCATATGAGGGAGCATTTTCGGCGCGCTGGCTGATACAGGATCAAATCAATGGCGGTGGGGCGACCGGCACGACTTACCAAAATTCGCCGGTGCTGATGTGGGGACCGTACCTGTGGGCGGACGGTACAACACCACGAAACGATGGATTGGTCTGGAATTGTGAAGATTTAACCGATGATGGCGTCCATCCAGCCGATTCAGGCAGGTTAAAGGTGGCAGAGATGCTCCTGGATTTCTTCTCCCAAGATCCACTGGCAAACATTTGGTTCCTGCCCAGGTTTTATCAGTATCTGCCAGGAATACAGAACTAAAGGTGGCTGTCGGATAGGCATCACCTATTGCCCTGGGATATAATTATCGATATGCGATGGGATATCCGTATAATTCTTGTGTCTCTTGGGATCATATTGGCGTCCTGTAATCCAGCCACACCCGCAGCTTTAAGCCCGACTCTGGCTCCGCCCAGTCGAACTCCAACCAGACAGGTCTCGCCGACTCATACCAGCACCTTGATACCAAGCCTGACCCCGACTGATACCCCTCAACCAATCTCTTCCGCCACACCCACTCTTTCAGCGACCACGGTAACACCATCTCAACCGACGGCAAATCCAGATAGTACGTCCGGATCGACCCGCTTCAAGGATTGTTCTCTCTCTTCGGTGGGTCTGGTTCCATTATCTGATATGAGCGTTGAGCAAGATTATTTTGGTCAGGAGGGTGGATTGTACGGGCGTGGTGAGAATGAGCCGCCCGCAGCTCATCAAAGGATGGCAAGGCGTGAAAGTGCCTTAATTGTGCCCCGCGACCCAGATGGCTCTCCTTCCCCCGAAGGGAAAATTGGTTTGCTTTCCATTGGGATGTCCAATGCCCGCATGGAGTTCGATCGATTTCAACGTGTGGCAGGAGGTGTCAAATCTAATGCAGTGGTCTTGGTAAACGGCGCCCAACCGGCAAAGCTGGCCAGCAACTGGGCAGAACCCGATCCAAATGATGATCCCTGGGTAGTTATGATGGAGGCTATCGATCGGGCGGATTTAACCCCTGAACAGATCCAGGTGGTTTGGTTAAAAGATACCAACGCTATGCCGCGACCGGGTAGGGATGATTTCCCGGTTTATGCAGAGGCACTGCGCGATGATTTTGCCCAGATGGTGAAGAAAGTTGAGGCGCTGTTGCCTAATGTGCGCACGCTTTATTTTTCGAGCCGCATCTATGCAGGCTACAGCTTGATCCCACTGAGTCCAGAGCCTTTTGCTTACGAAGACGGGTTTGCAGTGCGCTGGCTTATCCTGGATCAAATTGAAGGTGGAGGCGTTACTGAGGTAACATACGAGAATGCACCTGTGTTGTTGTGGGGGCCTTATCTATGGGCTGATGGGGGAATGCCCAGGAGCGATGGCCTGGCCTGGTTGTGCGAGGATTTATTAAGTGATGGTGTGCATCCAGAAAGCTCAGGTCGACAAAAAGTCGCAGAGATGCTCCTTGATTTCTTCTCGACCGATCCATTGACCAGCACCTGGTTCGTTCCATCAGGGGAATAAGAGAAAGTTAAATCGATCTTTTGGTATTCAAATCTCCTAAACAATAGTGGACTTCCATCTTGGAAGTCCACTAGCTGTATTTCAATTGAGTCAGTTCTTTGAATCTAAGGGATATCCCATTGCGCGATTTCATCGACCAGGGTTGTGAAATCGGGTGTATTAGCGGAACCAACGAATACGCCAAATCTACCCTGTGCATGGGTATCATCGTTGATTTCCTGCAGCAGGTTTCCATTGGCGTACATAGTGAGTCGCGTCCCATCAGCCAGGATACCGATCCGATTTGTCTGGTTAGACCCGGCGTTGATTTGATCGCTGCTCGTCCAGTCAACAAGCGTGACATATTTATCACCATCCCAACGGCGTAGCGAATATTGTCCGTCACATGTAATGCCATACAGGTAACCGATATATTCTTGAGGAGGTTTGGTGGCGCGCAGCATCAGGCCGTATTGATCGAGCCCAGAGCATTCCTCTGTCTTGGCAGTCATCTCCAGGTAGAAATCATTGATCACTGGCCAGGTAAACATCCACCCGTTGTATTTATCCGGGTTGAAGGCGGTCAACACCAGATTCGAATCCTTGACATTGAAGGAGACATGCTCGTCTGTATAGAGCGGCCAGCTGTCTCCGTTGGCGAAAGTATCAGAGAAAGTTGGATCGCCTAATCCAGACCTGGGATCACTGGGGGGTAGAGTAGCAGTCGGTGAGGGAGGAGGTGTGGAGGTTACCGTTGGGGTAGAGGGGGGTACGGTGGGTGTGACAGCAGTTTCGGTCACTGCGGGGCTGGCGGGGGGTTGGGTCGCTTCTTCAGGGGCGTCACCTGGGGAGGTGGGGGTCAGGGTCTCGGCGACCTCGGTCAGTTGGGCAATGATCGTCTCTGCCGCGGCAGTATAATCGACCGATGGATCTGTATCTGTTGCTGAAGGATCAGGTGAGGCCGGCAAATTGCAAGCAGCTAGACCAATTGTAAAAATAATACCGAGCAATATGAAGCGGGATTGGGGTATTCGCATAATTTTTTACCTCTTAGATAGATTTTAAACAGTGACTTTCAACTTTATATGAACGCAATCATAAAACGTATCACTAGTTGTTTTTGTTCCATGCATTTGTTATTATTATTGCTAGCAAAATTTGGCTTGGCCAATTTCTATTGCAGATATCCATATAAACGTTAAGTATACTCAGAATCCTCTACCAACCGCCCTTACATTCTAGATAACAGTTCTTTCTTCTTTTGGGTGAATTCCTCTTCGGATAGAATTCCCATCCCTCGTAATTGGTCGAGGTTGGCGATTAAACCTGAGATCTCATCTCTGGCTTGCTCTCCCGAATCGCCTTGAGCGAGATTTTCCTTGGCGTTCAGCATGGCGGTCTTGAAGCGGATCGGTTCCTCGATACGGCGAAAGAGATTGACCCCGAATTCACTTGCAGTCAGGATCTCGATATCACCGTAGTCAAATAAGCGACCGAAGGCGGATTGCTCCATTTTGACGTCCGTGACCTTCTCGAGTGAGGAATCGGTCACATTCTTGTTGAGGATTCCGGATATCTGGATCACGCGACGATTGCTGACGATGTATTGTCGATTCATCCAATCTAGAATATCGCGCAGCATGGTGGCAATTGGCAGCAAGAGCAGAATTGCACCAGCGGCACCTATGAACAAGGCGAATTCGGGCAGATATGTTCCAGCGATGATGGTCACAGCGATAAGGATGAGGATGATGACTATCTCAAATGCAATGACGCTCAGCAGTAGAAACCAATGTTGGCGCGCGATCAGGATGATCTTTTCGCGATCTGCAAGTAAACTCTCGACATATCCGGTCATTGACTCACCTCGAAGTTCTTCCCTAAGTATAGAGCGTTCGCGTTAATGATTTACTAAGTAAATGATCGAAAGTCCTAATAGTATTATCATCGCGAGCGAGCAGCAGCGAGCGTGGCGATCTCCCTAAACTGATCCTAGGTTTGAGTTTATTGAGATTGCTTCGCTTCGCTCGCAATGACAGCTTCTGTTTAGTTATATATGACGGTTTACCCAGATCAGCTATCTGTTGAATTATATCTTCAAATTGTGGTCAATCATATAATGTCAACCATGTTACGCGTTTTCTACGAAATACCTATAGCGACTAAGTTATAATGCGGTGAAATTCTGGCAGGTTACGAGCGGCAAAAGATATATAGGATGCAGCGAGATTGGTAGATTTGAGTGATGTGATTACCCGCATGATCCATAAAGCGGAAACATCTTTCGACTGGGTGAAGTACAGCATAGGCTCACGATTCAACAGTCGTGTTTCTCCTGTGATCCTGCCGTACATTGGTTATGGCTCCCAGAAGTTCATCCATATTAAAGGGCGCGTGCTTGAGGAGCACGGCATTCTTCCGGTAAAAGACACCGATCGCATCTGGCACAATATGCTCAACACGTACCGTCGTTTCGAGAGCGACGAAATCCCTAAGGCGCGGGTGCAAGCCACTTTCCAGGGAGTGATCCAGGAGGTCGCAGCAGATGAAGAAGGCTTTTTTGATGTGACGATGGAGTTGAGCGAGGAATTGCCGGTTGACCTGGGATGGGGGCAGATAAGTCTAGAATTATTGGAGCCGAATTTGCCCGAGGATGGAAATCCTGGCGCTTTAGGCCGGGTACTCATCGTCTCGCCAGAAGCGGAATACGGCATCATCAGCGATATTGATGATACTGTTGTACACACGGGAGTACCAAACCGGCTCAAAATGGCTCGCACTGTATTTCTCAAGAATGCGTATTCGCGAAAACCGGTCAACGGGGTATCTCCTTTCTACCATGCCCTCCAGGCAGGCAAGCGAGGCAAAGCGCTGAACCCATTGTTTTATGTATCTAGCAGCCCCTGGAATCTGTATGACCATTTTCAGGAGTTCTTCAAGATCCATGACATTCCAAGCGGACCGATCACCTTGCGGAATTGGGGGATAGAGAGGCAATCTTTGTTGGCGATCAAGAATCGCAAGTTTAAGTTGGCCGCCATCCGTGAAATCCTGGGGCGATTCCCGGAATTACGATTCGTTTTGATCGGGGATAGCGGAGAGGAAGACACCGAGGTATATAGTGAGGTGATGCGTTTGCATCCCGGCCAGGTCCTGATCGCTTATATCCGCAAGGTGAGGGATGATCCAAGCCGTAGCGAGGAGATTCGCCAGCTGGCAAGGCAAGCGCAGGAGGTGGGCAGTGCTCTGCTGTTGGCACAAGATGCCGGCGAGATGGCGAGGGATGCCGCTCAGCGAGGCTTGATAAACTTACCTCCTGCTCTTCAACCAGGCGAGTAGTTTTTCGGGAGCCCAGGTGTTGATGACGTGTCCTGGCTCCACCCAACCCCGACGGGCGGTGGCGATGCCAAAATGCATCAGGTCCAATTCTGGCGGGGAGTGGGCATCCGTGTTGATACTCAAGGGAATGCCCATCTCGATCGCCTGGCGGGCGTGGATATCGTTGAGGTCCAGGCGTTCAGGGTGGGCGCTGATCTCTAAAGCCACGCCGCTTTCCGCGGCGGCAGCGAAGACCGCTTCCATATCCAGATCCGCACCTTCTCGGTCGGGGATCAGGCGTCCGGTGGGGTGACCGATCACATCGACATGGGGGTTATGGATGGCGTTGAGCGTGCGTTGGGTGACCTGCTGGCGGGACTGGCGCAGGCTAACATGCAGCGAGGCGAAGACGATATCCAATTGCGCCAGCACCTCATCGGAGTAGTCCAAAGCGCCATCCGCTTTGATCTCGACCTCCGCACCCTGCAAGATCAGGATGGTGTCGCCTAGCTCTCTCTGGGCGGCATCGATCTCCGCCCGTTGTTTTTGCAGGTCCTCGACGGTCACGCCCTGGGTGATGCCCAGGCTGGGGGAGTGGTCAGTGATGGCCAGGACTTTGTAGCCGCGCTCACGTGCGGCGAGGGCCATCTCCTTGATCGATACCTTGCCATCGCTCCAGGTGGAATGGGTGTGCAGCTCGGACTGCATATCTTTGAGCTCAATCAACCGTGGCAGTTCACCAGACAGAGCAGCCTGCACCTCGCCGCGGTCTTCACGCAGCTCGGGGGGGATCCAGGGCAACTCGATGGTGGCGTAAACTTGCTCTTCGTCCGCACAAAGGATCTCGCTCCCGTCCTTTTTTGTGAAGGCGTGCTCGGAGAGGGATAGATCCTGTTTCAGAGCCAATTCACGCAAACGTACATTGTGATCCTTGGACCCGGTGGCATACTGCAGGGCGGTGCCGAATCGATCGGGGGAATGCACCCACAGCTGGGCGCGCAAGCCGTTGTTGAATTCAACGCTGGACTTGGTCTCCCCGCTGCCGATGACGCGGAGGACTTCCGGCAGGGTGGTAAAGGTTTCCATGACCGGGGCTGAGTCCTCGGCTGCGACGAGCAGGTCCAGATCACCGACCGTCTCGCGCATGCGGCGCAGGCTGCCCCCCGGGACAGCTTTAACCACGCCAGGGACCTCCTTTAGCAAGGAAAGTATTCTTTCTGCCTCCGGCCAGGCCTTCCAGAGCGGTGTGCGCGTGGTGCGGCGGGCTAATGATTCGATCCCGGCCAGTATCTTGGCTTCGGATTTCTCACCCATGCCGGGTAAGCCGCGCAGCTCTCCGGCGCGGGCGGCCGCTTCTAAGCCAGCCAGATCGGTGATGCCCAGCTCTTTCCAGAATAAAGCCACCTTCTTGGGACCCAGATCGGGCACCTGGAGCAGATCGGCCAGGCTGGGAGGCACTTCGGCGCTGAGCTTATTGAGGAACTCGAGCTGTCCGGTGGAGAAGAGCTCGTCTATCTTCTCGGCGATGGCTTTGCCCACGCCGGGGATATCGGTCAGTTCGCCTTCCTGCCAGACATTGTAGACGCTGCCGCGGTATTCTTTGAGGCTATCGGCAGCTTTGCGATAGGCCAGGATCTTGTAGATGACCTCGCCTTTGATCTGCAGCAGGTCGGCGATGGTTTGGAATGTTTCCGCGAGTTCTTGATTTGAAAATTTTGTGGGTGTCATAGATTTTGTAGCTTACCACAAGGATCAAGCTCTTTGATAATCGATCTATCTGTGTTTGCCCGTTGATTTTGGATTAATAAAAATCTCTGTGACAACGCAGACATTGGAAATAAAATTCAATACAAGGCATTGTCACTAGGAGAAAGAACAGTTGGACTAGGATCAATCCTAGAGTTGAAACCAGGAAATGGTGTTGTAGCCCGGGATTACAAATTGTGCCATATGGCCCCGCTGAAATACCCAGGGTAAACTTGGGATAAACTATAGGAAAGCTAGGGGGTTGGGAGCAGGGGTCAATTGGCTGGATAAATTAGAGAACGTACAGCGCTAGAACAGCTCGGATACTTTCTGATCTAGTTCAGTTGATATTCGTGAGGTATTTCGGTTTTTAATAAGCATAGAGATATAGCTTAGGTAAACAATGGCATATAGCAGGTTATAGGGCGAACGAAGCTATGGATTTTAATTATGCAAGGTTACAAATCCTGGCAAGGGTTGTAGAAAACTTTTCTGCTGACTGTCTCAGGATTGACCTGATAACTGCAACTATCGAGTGGAAATCATTATATTTAAAATTCTTTTTTGAATTTCCCAAACCCCAATTTTACATCCCCAAAATCGGTTGCATTGCGTAGATAATTTCTGTATAATGTGAATAGGTCAATTACTACAGCAAAACTTCGTCAAAAAACGGGGCTTCAAACAAATACACAGCAGCATGCCCGATAATACGGTGTCGGGCATTTTTTGTCCTTATTGAAGATGAAGGTAGAAAATTAAATACTTATTTCTTCCAACTTTTTACCATTTCGCAGTCCATGGCCATACACGTTTTGAGTGTTCTGTGCAGATGCATGCCTTTCGATGCTTAGTTATTACCAAATCTTGAGGAGGTGCGATGGATAGATAAGTTCTTGTCCCAGATGAGATCACAAATGTATAAATCTCATATCCCTTTGGATCTAGATAATAAATAAGAAAGGACAATAACCAGATGAGAAACCCAAATTTACATAAACGATTACTTCTCCGTTCGCTGTTAATAACCTTCCTCGTCCTTGCGCTGGTGTTCATCCCTGTCCTGGCTAACAATGGAATCGTGCCAATCAGTGGATTAAGCCCCTATCCGGACGGTGGTGACCCAAATGATCCTTTTACCGTAACAGAATGCAATGGTGCGCCTCAGATTGGCGTCGTGTATCGGAATAGTGAGTCAGAACCATACATTGCTGTTAATCCGTTAGAACCTGACAACATGATTGCGGCCTGGCACCAAGACAGATGGAGTACTGGCGGTGCCCAAGGCCTTGGCGCAGCATACAGCTTCGATGGCGGTGTAACCTGGACTATGGTAAACATCCCCTTCACGCGCTGCTCTGGTGCACTGCCTCGCTCGGTCGGGGACTTCGAGCGCGCCTCAGATCCTTGGGTAAGCTTCAGTCCCGATGGCACGGCTCATTATATGGCCCTTGTGTTCAACGATACAATCAGCAAAAACGGCATGATATCAGCAACTTCCCATGATGGTGGCGTTACCTGGTCAGATCCGGTACCGATCAAGATCTCCCCAGCCAAAGACCCGGTATTCGCTTCTTTATTC
>Ga0209742_10000301_pt1 | contig 27218 bp, 18 predicted proteins | sample DeeMarSeWOR38_10_FD_187462 | JGI IMG/M metagenome (GOLD analysis project Ga0209742, IMG submission 187462) | Marine sediment microbial communities from White Oak River estuary, North Carolina - WOR-3-8_10 (SPAdes) (version 2) | ecosystem: Environmental > Aquatic > Marine > Intertidal zone >... | reverse complement strand
CAACTGTCCTGGCCGGTGCAGCCTCGGCTGGAGGTGTGGCGCCTAAGACCTTTGCGGCTATATCCCATGAGAGCTGATTGATGGCGCCGATGACATCCTTTTCCTCGGCCGCGGCAGCATAAAAGTTTAAAGGTGCCAATGTTTCATCCGCAGCAAAGACCCTGGCATCCAGGCTCATGGAGGTGCCCAATGAGGTCAGGCTGCCGGTGATAATATAGTCGGCCGAAAGTTGCTGCGCGAGCCCGACTGCATCTTGCTGCTGCATATCTTTGCCCTGATCCGGGAGCAGGGCGTCAACCCTGCTGTGCTCGACGATAACGGCCCCCCCGTTGGCAGCGAGACGGCTCGCCAGCATGTCCCGCAAGCCTTGCTGCAGATAGGCCATGGAGCTTGGAGCATGCATGGCAAAGGGCAGGACCGCTATGGATCGCGGCGGTTTCTCTTGTGCAGCTGCATGGTTGGTCAGGCCAATGATAAAACAGGCTAAAAACAGCAGGGAAATAGTGGATATTTTTACAATTGCTTTGATTTTGTGTGGCATTGCGGTTTCCTTGATAAGATGAATTGCGAACAATCGGGTTGAAATCAAATCTTTTTAAACAGGTGGAGCAAGATAATGCAAGAATAAAGCCGACGGCAAGCTTTTTCATGGTCCTGAAAAAATGTTGCTTTACGAGAACCTGTGGTGTGGTGATGCTATCTTGCTGTTATTAGTATAATTTTTGTGTCATTTGCAGAAAATATATTTGCCGCCACAGTACCTATGAAAAAAAATACCAGAAAAAACTTGCATTAATGGTTATTTTTATTTGAATTGCGTCAAATAGGAATAATTCTCAAAATATCTACCCAAGGAGACCATTAATGAAAAAAACGTTATTTTCACTTTTGATCGTTGCAGTGGCAGCACTGTTTATCCATGGTTGTGCGGCAAAAGAAGAGAAGGCAGCCCACGGGGACGTCTCTGGCAAGACAATCACCATTGCCACAGGTGATTTTTTCGAGGCCTGCGATAAATGGACACCCGGCGATAAGGTAAATTTCACATTTACCAGTTCGAAGCCTGTCATGTTCGACGTCCATTACCATGAGAAACATGCAAAGGCCTACGCCATCGAGCAGACGCTGGTGGATAAATTTGAAGGCAGTTTCATAGTAAAGAGTGAAGACATCCACTGCTGCATGTGGAAAAATGACAATGATAAATTTGTCACACTGACATATGATATGACTGTTGAGAAGCAGTAAATAGAGTTATTGGCCTAATGGAGTGTTGGAGTGATGATTTTTTTTAAGTACTCCAACACTCCATTACTCCAGTTGTTGTCTGCGTCGTTCTGAAATAAGGGCTTCTATGCCCAACAGCAGGAAGGCGACACCGATAAATACCTGAAACTTCTCCTCATATTTTTCAATGGTTTCCTCTGCCAGTTCTTTTTTTTCAGCCGAGCCGATAAGCTGCTGGTAGACCTCTCCCAGGTCAATGGTGCCGGTGGCAACGTTGAGATACCTGCCTCCCGGTGTGGCCAGCGCCATCTCCCGAAGCGTATCCGCATCCAGCCTGCTCCACACCTCCCTGCCCTGGTATTTCAGAAAAGTTCTGGAGCCGGATTCATCAGTGACCGGGATGCGTTTTCCTTCATTTTCATCTCCAAGGCCAACAATAAAGAGCCGTATACCCTTTACCGCCGCTTCCTTTGCCGCTTCTACCGGAAAACTCTCATGATCCTCGCCATCGGTGATAAGCACAATGTCCTTGTATCTCTTTTCCTGATTGTCGAGCATCTGGTCAAGCACAACCCGGATGGCGTCACCGATCATGGTGCCGCCCCGGCTGATGCTGTCGGTTGAGACAGTATCAAGCATCATCCTGAAAAAACCGTAATCCAGGGTAAGGGGGCATTTGACGGCAGCGGTCCCGGCAAAGACCAGCAGGCCCACCCGGTCGCCCCTAAGATTGGCAACCACATCGGCAATGGCAAGTTTTGCCCGTTCCAGACGGTTTGGAGCCAAATCCTCCGCCAGCATGCTTTTGGATACATCGAGCACAAAGACCACGTCACGGCCGGTCCTGGTAATCGTTGTCTGCTGCAGATTCCACGCCGGCCGGGCCAGACCGAGGATCAGCAGGCCAAATCCGGCAAGGAGAAGTGCAGCCTTCCACCGACGCCGCACTGGATTGATAAAGATCAGTTTTCGCTGGACGCTTGTCTGCAGCAGCCGTTCAACAAGATGCTTACGCCGGCCTCCGCTGTAGAGAAAAAGGCTGAAAAGCAGGGGCAGAAGCCAGAGCAGGTAGAGCATTTCTACACTGTGCAGCCGGATACCGCTCATGGGACCCTCCTGAACCAGGTGGTCTGAAGCAGAATTTCCAGCAACAGCAAAACCAGGCCAGGAAATGCAAAAAGCATGAACTGCTCTTTATAATCCACATACCTGACCGACTCTACCTCGCTTTTTTCCAGCTCGTCTATTTCAGCATAAATTGCTCTCAATGAATCCCCATCTTCGGCCATCCTGAAAACGCCACCGGTTTCCCGGGCCAGGTAGGTGAGCGTCTCTTTGTCAACGCCGGGCCCCCTCTGGATGACCTGGGTGCCGAACAGGGTGGGGACCCGGAGCAGAGATTCCCTGCCGCCGATGCCGATGGCATAGATCCTGATGTCCCATTTTTGGGCCAATTCCGCTGCCTGTTGCGGTGTCCGTTTGCCGGCGGTTTGCTCACCATCAGTAAGCAGGATGATGATTTTGCTCTTAATTTCGTATGCAGATTCGCTGTTTTCAACGTTCATTGCCTGCTGCTCTATGGTTTCTTCAGCCTTTTGCAGCCGGGCGGCTGCCAGAGCCAGTGCATCACCGATGGCGGTGCCGTCCTCCGGCTTGCGGTTAACCAGCTCAATGGGTTCGACAAATGAGGCGAGGGGACCATGGGCCAGGGTCAGCGGACAGGCAGTGTCCGCGTAACGGGCAAAGGTTATGAGTCCGATAAGGTCGTTAGGCCTTCCTGCGAGATCACCCTCGTTGCCTTGTACAAATTCGAGCAAAACCCGTTTTGCCACCTCGAGCCGGTTTAACTGCTGCCCTCCAAAGATCATTTCGGCGTTCATGCTGCTGGAACGGTCAATAACAACCTGGATGGCAACACCCTTGCTGATGTCATAGATCTTTTCCAGGCCTGCAAGCGGCCTGGCCAGTGCAATGATCAACAGGACGAGGGTCATGATCCGCAAGGCAAAGGGCAGATGGATCAATCTGGTGCGCAGGGAAGAACCTGCAGCAGCAGCATGATCTGCCGAGGGAAATAACACCTTGCCTGTCCGCAAACCATGGGTGGAGCGGGTGAAGTATCTGTATATGATGACGGGCAGGAGCAGCAGCAGCAGAAATGCCCAGGGTGTTGCAAAGGTCATTTTTAAAGTGATCTAAAGTTTTAAGTGCCTAGAGTGATCTAAAGTTATAAAATCTTCAATCTTCAATTTTTCTGTCAATCATCGGTAGTATTGTATTTCGATAAACCTTTTAATTAGTTGTTTTCTCAATAAACTCCCGGCAGATCTTCATGGTTTTTTCACATTCAGTAATACTTGGTTCATGCTTGGCAAACTTTACCAGGTCGCACTGACTGAGGAAATCAGCCAGGAGCGCTTCATGGCTGCCTAAAAGAATATTATCTGCAGATCCAGCCTGGGATAGTTTGATCAGGAATTCTTCGGTAGTCTGTTCCGGTGCCCGCACGCCAAAGCGGTTTTCAATGTACCGGCGCAGAATATCAGAGATGCGCAAATGAAAAAGTTTTATTTCACCCTTGGCCAGGAGGTTTTCGGCCAGCAGCCTTGCCAGTTCCTGCCGGGCAATTTCAGCCGGACCAGGCTGGATTTCAGGGGATATTTTCTTGCCACGCTTTTTTGTCCAGAAGTAAAAACCGAAAAGTACAAGTACAGCAGGGACCAGTGCCAGGCCGGCCAGCAGGAACAGTTGTACCTTATTGGGTGGCAGGGAATAAGGCGGTTTTATATCTTTGATCGCAACCTGATCAGTATCTAGAGGAAGGAGGGATCGCACCGTAACTTGGATTTCCCTGGTCACAAGTTTTGAGACATCTGCACCATTTTTCTTGTTAGTGTATGTAACTGTCATGACCGGAATGGTGTAGGTGCCAGAAAGGTATGGCTCCAGGATGTAAGTAATCCGGTGCAGAACACGGAGATCATCTCCTGATCCGGTCATCCGGGCCGGGAGGGCTCGTGTGTCTTTGAGGGTGAAATCTCCCAGGCTGGCAGAGTAGGTCGGGAATTCTACAGTCATATTTTCTGGCACCTCGGCTTCAAGCAGGAGTTCGAGTTGTTCTGCAATAGTGATTTCTTTTTTGTTTATGCTTTGGTCTAAGGTAAATGAGCCTGCAGCATAACTCTGCTTATATCCCTGGTTTTCAACAGGCCTTTTTTCAATTGTTTCCGGACCGCAGGAAATGAGCAGCAAGGTGAAAAACCAGAGTACCAGAGTAGACCCTCGTTTTCTGAATATTGATGATCTTCGTGGTGTTAGAGAGTAATTTCCCATTCTTCGGTAATTATGAGGTATTATAAAAATATTAAAAAGCCGGTATTAGTTTCGTTGGACTTTTAACGTGACCATCAGGTGTCGCGTAATAATTGCCATTGTTCTTGAAAATAAAAACGCCTCCACGTCAAGTCAAGACAGTGGAGGCGGGGATATATATTTTTTTAAAAAATCGTTTACAGCAGGCTGTTTTTTTTCAGCTGCTGCACAACGGTTTCAATATAGGCTGTAATCCTGCTTTCAAATTTCTGGCGGATAAAGGTATCGGTAGTAATGGTATATGCCAGCATTTCACTTTCGGCATCGTACAGGTTGGATTCAAGCTGCAGGTATTCATGGGTCTCGGCATAGCTTCGTGATGGGGCAGTCGAGAAACTGTTGTTATAATAATCGTACATGTTGTTATAATAACCGTAAGGAACCTGGTATGTTTTACCATGCGGAACCTGTTTCTGTTCCTTGATCCCCTGCAGCCTTGTGACAATTACGCCGTCAACACTCAGACCTTCGATGCTTTTCACAATCGTGTCTTTATCCTGCATCTTGTCCCGCGGAATTATGGTGTGGCTGGCAATCGCCATTATGCCATTCCTGGTCAGCTGCCTGGCGAACTCGTCCTCATAGAATTTTCTCCGATCAGGCTGCTTGGCCACACCGATTACCAGGATATGGGAATATTTTTTATTGCCTAGAACAGGGTCTTTCCATTCGCCGGTTATCTTGCTGGAGGCGCAGCCGCCCAATAAAAAAAGAAAAAGCAAGGCACAGAAGACTGCAAGCTTCACTTGGTTATTCATCAGAAAGATCCTCAAAGGTTATTTGTATTTCTTCATGGCCTTCTTTTTCAAATCATTATACTCTTTTTCAGTGATTATACCTTTTTCGTAAGCCTGCTGCAGGTCAACCAGTTCCTGGCCCAAGGTGGTGGATGTTGTCTGTACATTGGCAGTAGCCTTTTTACCTCCGCAACCTGTTGTCGTTAGGCCGACACTTGAAATTACCAACGCTATAATGACCAGATAGCCGATTTTCTTCATGCAAAACACCTCATAATATATGTTTTTTAATGTGATCTAAGTGATAATTTTTTTTAATAATAGCGCAACAATACTAAATTGAACAAAGGTTTCCTGTCAAGGAAGTTAAAAAGGAGACGGATAAAAAATTATTTCTTGTTTGTTAAACTCTGGGCAATGTGGATTCCCACCAGCCGGGCAATCAGCACCGCGATATACATCTGGCCGACAATGGCCTCCAGCATGGCCAGGGACCTGGCCAGAGCCGATAACGGCGTAATATCGCCGTAACCAAGGGTTGTAAGGGTTACAAAACTGAAGAAGTACAGCGCTTTTTTTGATTCGGCCTCCAGTATTGCAGCCACGGAGAATGAGCCCGGATGGAGCAATTCAGTCAGGTTATAGAGAAAGACCCACATGAGGCCAATAAAGATGTAAACGACTATGGCCCCATAGATGGTTTCCAGGGTTACATCGTCCTGTTTGAAAATATGTTTGAGGATAAGAACACTTATGTAGCCGATGAAAATGATTCCGAAGATGGAGTCAAACAAGTAAAGCAGAGGATGGGTGAAGAAACCCAGGGCCCATAGAGTCCCTAATTTTGGCAGGGCTAGCAGAATTGCAATTATCGCGGTTACTCTTTTTTCACTGACCGCATAGATGCTCGTAAAGAGAATGACGCTGAAAAAGATATCGAGCAGGAATTTAATGCGGGTGAAGTCAAAAATAACGGGTTCCAGCAGCATCAGCGCCAGGAGGCTGACCAGCAGGAGCAGAAACTTTGTTTGTTTACCGCTCTGGATGTTGTTGTCACATATGTCATTTGACATTTCTAAACGCCCATGACGGAATTACATTACTATCTGCGACCGCCTCCATTAAAGTTTAGGTGACTCCACTTTATAGAACATGCAGTAGAGAACCGGGACCACGATCATGGTTAGCACCGTACCGAAAGCCAGCCCGGTCATGATGGTTATGGCCATGCCTATCCAGAAGACATCCTGCAGCAGCGGCATGACCCCTAGCACCGTGGTTGCCGCTGCCAGGACCACCGGGCGCAGGCGTGACTGCGCTGCAATCACCACCGCCTCATACTGCTGCATGCCGGCGCCCAGGTTGATATTGACCTCGTCAAGCAGGACGATGGCGTTCTTAATCATCATGCCCATGAGACTCATGGCACCAAGCAGCGCCATGAAGCCAAAAGGCGCATTGAAGGCAAGCAGCCCGGTGGTGATGCCGATCATGGCAAAGGGCACGGTGAGCAGGATAACGATGGGCGGCCGGAAGGCGTTGAACAGGGCGACGATGATGAACAGGATCACCGCGAATGCCGGGATAAATCCGGGAATAAGGCCTTTCTGCGCCTTGGCCTGGTCTTCAACGATCCCGCCCCATTTGGCATTGTAGCCGGGAGGCACCTGGATTGCCTCGATTTTCTCCTTGATGTTCTGTGTCAGGGTCGGCAGGGTGACGCCGAGGACCGGATTGGCCTGCACGGTGATGGTGCGGCGCCGGTCACGGCGGAAAATTCGCGTTTCTTCCCACTCAAAATCGATACCATCAGTCACCTGGGCAATCGGCAGGGTTGCGGTTGAAAGTCCGGGCTGTACCTGCAGGACATCAAAGGAGGCGAGACTGGCCCGGTCCTCCTCGACAGAGCGCAGGATGATAGGCAGCAGTACATCCTGCTCGCGATAGAGGCCGATCGGCCGGCCATCATAGGCCCGCTTGGTTGCGTTAGCCACATCTTCACGGGTCACCCCCGCCAGGCGGCCGCGCTCCTGGTTGTAGATCGGGACCAATTTCGGCACCTTGTCCCGCCAGTCGATCTGCATCGCTCCGGCGGTCGGCTCATTGCGCAGAATTTCCAGCACCTGTTCGGAGAGGTCACGCAGGACCTCGGTATCGGCGATGGCCGGGCCGCTGATTCGGTACTCGAAGGTCCAGGTCTTGCTGGGGCCGACGCCGAACTTGCGCATCGGCACCATGGCATTCGGATAGGTGTCTGCCAGCCAGGGGGTCAACTCCTTGATCAGGCCATCGATCTCGCGAAAATCATGCAGGTTGACGATGAGCTGGCCGTATGCCGGGTTGGCCGATTCCGGTTCCACCGGCAGGTAGAAGCGCGGCGGTCCAGCGCCGATGAATGTTGCGACATTACCAACTCTTGCATCCCCCATGAGCTTCTCTTCGAGCTTCTTCAGATCTTCGGAAACCGTGTTGATCCGCGTACCCTGCGGCGCATAGTAATCGACCATGAACTTGCTCATGGACGAATCCGGGAAGAACAACTGTTCGACATACCTGAACCCGAGAAAGGATGCTATCAGCAGGCCTACCAGGCTGACCATAAAGATCAGGCGGAAACGAATTGCCTTTTCCAGGAAAGCCTTGAACATCCTACCCATCTTACCGCCAGACTCAGATTCACCCCCTGCTTTTGGCTTCGGGTCTTTCAGCATGTCGAGACATTTGATCGGGGTCAGGGTCATTGAGATCACCCAGCTGACTATCAGCGAGATGCCGACTACGGTAAACAGGGAAAGGCAGTACTCACCGGTGCTCTCTGGTGAGCCGCCAATGGGGTAAAAGGCCATGACCGCGACAACCGTGGCGCCGAGCAGCGGCATGGCCGGTGAGCCGGCGGATTCGATGGCCGCCTTGATCTTGTCTACGCCCTGTTCCCGACGGACTACATAGCCTTCGGCGACTACGATCGAATTATCCACCATCATGCCGAGCGCGATGACCAGGGCTCCCAGGGACATGCGCTGCAGGTCGATGCCCATCAGGGCCATGACAATGAATGTGCCGAAGATGGTGAGGAGCAGGTCTATACCGATCAGCAGCCCCATGCGCCAGCCCATGGCCAGGGCCAGCACCACCAGCACGATGATTACAGCCTCGGCCAGGTTGACAAAGAATCCATTGACAGAGTCTTTGACCACATCGGACATCCAATGAACCTGCTGCAGTTCAAGGCCGATGGGAAGTTCGGCCTCAAGCTCGGCCAGCCGTGCATCAACATTCCGGCCGACATCGACAATATTGGCTCCGGCAACGTTGGTAACGGAGATTGCCAGGGCCGGCTTACCGTTAAGGCGCATCATGGTCGGCGGCGGATCGGCATAGCCGCGCCTGACCGTGCCGATATCACGGATGCGAGTCAATTGATCGGCGTCCTGGGGCGGCCGCCCCTGCTCAAGGCTCTGCAGACTGTCTATCAAAGAAGGTTGGATGGGCAGGTCGGCTATATCCTCAGGAGACCGGAATTCGCCGCTAGGCGCTATTCGGGCCCGTTTGTCCTGAATATCAACACTGCCGGCATCGACAACCATGTTCTGTTGCTGCAGGGTGCTGAGGATACTCTTTTCAGAGATCCCGAGCTGGCTCAACTGGGTCTCAGATGATTCCAGGTAGATCACCTTGGGCTGGACGCCCCAGAGTTCGACCCGTGCCACCCCGCTGACCAGGCTGAGTTCCTTTTTAAGGTCCTTGGCCGCGGCTTCCATCTCGGCATAGGAGAAACCGTCGCCCGTTATGGCCATCAGTAATCCATATACATCGCCGAAATCATCGTTGACCATCGGCCGTTCACATCCCGGCGGCAACGAGGTTTCAATCTCGCGGATCTTGCGCCGCATCTCGTCCCAGACCTGCGGCAGTCTATCAGACCAGTACTCCGGCTTGATATTGACCCAGATCTGCGAGAACCCTGGGGCTGAAAAGGATTTAAGGTAATCGATGGTCTTCAGCTGCTGCAGGGCGATCTCGATACGGTCGGTGACCTCGAGTTCGACTTCAGCTGCACTTGCCCCGGGGTACTTGGTGGCAATAACAGCCGTCTTGATGCTGAATTCCGGGTCCTCGAGCTGCCCGAGGGAGAAGAAACTGGCGAGCCCGCCGACCACCAGCAGCAAGGTGATGAAATAGCTGACCGCCTTTTTTTCAATGGCTATTTTTGCAAGATTCACAGATGAATCTCCTTAACGCGAAGGGTTATTCGAGAATGCGGACCTGCTGTCCTTCAACCAGGGTGTTCGCGCCGGCTGTAACAATCCAGCGCCCTGTTTCCAGGCCGGTGACCAGGGCACCCTGTTCAGTCATGTTGACGACGTGCACTTCCTGGCTGCTGACCTTTTTCTTTTGTTCATCAATAACCCATACAAAGCTCTTGCCCTCCTCTTCGGCAAAGAGAGCCGAAACCGGGACCTCGATGCCGACCATGCCGACATCCTCAGCAACCTTGGCGCTTGCGGCCTTGTTTCCTTTGGCCTTGCCGGCCATTCCAGGCAGGATCTTAAATGCATCGGGCTGCTCCATGACCAGAGTCACCGGGTAGGTGCGCGTGGTTTTTGAAGCTTCCTTGCCGACCTTTTTGATTTTGGCCTCCACCTCGACGCCGGGATAGGTGTCAAAGACCACAGAAGCCCCGAGGGTGATAACCTTGTCAATATGCTCCATCAGGGTTTCTGGGATCTGCACGGTAAATTCGATACTGCTGGTGTCGAGCAACCGGATGATCTGCTGCTTGGCCTGGACATCTTCGAATTGTTCAACGAACCTCTCAACGACTGTGCCGTTAAAGGGCGCCTTCAGGAAGGTGTAGTTGAGATTATCGGTAGCCTTTTCCAAGGCGGCCTCAGCCGAGACCACCTTTGACTTGGCTGTGTCAAGTTGTGCCTTGCGGACATCGACCATTGATTTGCTGACCGCTCCTGGATCCTTATCAAAAACCCGGGCCACCCGGGCATATTCTGATTCTGCCAGGTCAAGCTCGGCCGATGCCCTGCTTATCTGGGCCTTGGCATTGTTCAACTCGACCTGGTAATCCTGGGGATCGAGCCGGGCCAACAGGTCACCCTGCTTGACCTCGGCCCCGATATTAAACGGGATTTGCTCAACCCTACCCGAAACCCGAAACGACAGATTCGCTTCCTGAACTGCTGTCGCCTTGCCCGGGAACCAGCGGCCGCCGAACGGTTGGGCATCGGCCAGCTTCATCGCCTTGACCGGCCGTACTTCGTCCTTGGTAATCTCTTCTTTTTCGCCGCAGGCAACAATAGCCAGCAGAGTCGTCAAGAGCAGCAGCAATATCAATGGATTTTTCATAACACACCCGATGTTCGTAAAATATAAAACGTTATAGTGAATAGGTTTTCAGCATTTTCAGTCCAATTCAAAATTTTGAATTTTAAATTGGAAATTGTATTGTTACCAATCCGGCCAACGCCAGGAATCATTGCCCTCTGGTGTCTCGTCATGGATTCTTTCGGTATTGAGCAGATTGCCCCAGTCGGTACGCTCGGCCATCTCCTGTTGTGTTTCAGGCTTGATGAAATTCTCGTAGGGTCGTACCTGCCAACCGCCGCCGAGCGCCTTGTACATGTTTACCAGGTTAATGGCGACAGAACCCTGGACAATCGCCAGGGCGTCCTGGTCGCGGGTCAGCCCCCGTTGTGCATCGAGAACCCGCTGGTAATCTGCAAGTCCTTCACCGTATTGCAGGGAGGACATTTCGACCGAGCGTTTTGAGGCTGTAACGGCTTCTGACAGGTACCTGGCCCGTACCTGGTCCCCGAGAAAGCCGGCCATGGCATCTTCCACTTCGCGAGCCGAGTTCAGGACTGTATTCTGGTAAATGATCACCAATTGCTGCAGGCGCGCATCCTGGACCCGGACCTGGTTCTTGATGCGGCCATAATTGAACAGGTCCCAGGTCAGCGAAGGTCCGGCAAAATAGGTGTAGCTGTCGCTGCTGAAGAGGTCGCTGAAGCTGCTGCCGCCTGCAGCGGTCAACGGGCTGTCACTTGCCTGCAGGCCGATACTGCCGATCAGGGTGAAATGCGGCAGAAGGTCGGCCTTGGACACACCGATCAGGGCACTCTGGGCAGCGGCCTGCAGTTCCGCCCGGTGCACATCCGGCCTGCGGCGCAGCAGTTCGGCCGGGACCCCGACAGCCACTTCGGCAGGGGGCTGCGGAATACCAATTCCATTTACCTGATGCAACCGTTCAGAGAGATCCTGGGGTGGTATGCCAAGCAGCACGCTTAAAGCATTTTGGAACCGGCGGTACTCTGCTTGGAAGCCAGGAATTGTTGCCAGGGTGTTGGCCAGCAGGCTGCGGGCCTGCTGGACATCGAGTTCCGTAACCAAACCACCCTCGAATCGGTTCTCGGCAATCTCCAGGGAGCGTTTCTGGATTGCCGCACTTGCTTCTGCCAGGCTGATGCGCTTCTCCTGGATCCGGATCAGGATGTAAAAGCGGGCCACCTCAGCCCTCAGGGCGACCATGACATCGTCATAATCGGCGATGGTTGCAAGGAACTGTGCATTAGCGGCTTCGACCCCGCGCCTGAACTTGCCCCAGAAATCAAGTTCCCAGGCAGCATTAAAGCTAATATTCAGGGTACCGTAATCCAGGTCTCCAGCCGCGGTGTTAGCCGCATGGCTGCTGGCACCCACGGCAGCCGCAGATGCCTCTGCGGACTGTTGCTGGGGATAAAGAGTCCCCGTGGCAATCCCGAGTTGGGCTCGTGCTTCAAGGATGCGCAGTCCGGCAACCTGCAAACCGAGGTTCTCCCGGGAGGCTTCTTCAACCAGGCCGTTGAGGATAGGATCGTTGAAAACCGTCCACCACTCTTCATGCTGAGCCGATATGGCAGGAAACCGTGGATCTTCGGACCCCATCCAGGAATCTGCGGCCGGAGCCACGGGCGGGACGAAATCCGGACCGATCATGGCGCAGCCGGATGTCAGCATAATGAAACCCGTCAGCAACAGAGTAAAAAAACGCATGCTATTCTCCCGAAAGGTAAGAAGACCAACCTTGGTTGCATTATTCCAAATAAATTGAGAGGAAGCGGCTCCTTTCAATTTAATGTACATGTATCTGTAAAGTCGTGAACTATGGTGAACCTATAATAAATTAGCTGATAGCCTGTCAAAGGAAAACCTGCCAATTTATTGCTAACAGCCTTGCCGATTAAACCCCCGGCCCGGCAGCTAAAATTTTTCTGTGAATTTTTACTGAGCAGGCAACCAGGTCTCATCCGGGTCGTACAATGTCATGGCTGTGGCCAGCTCCACCGTATTTTCGCCAAGGTCTTTCTGATAAACCACGCCGTCATGGTTCACGATAAAGGTCATGACCCCGGAGTTGTTGTGCTCTGCCGGAAAGGCTAAGACGGCAAAGCCGCCGATCATCTTGCCGTCCACGATATAATCATACGCCCCGCCGGGAGGGTTACTCCCCTGGGCGGTGAGGATCCGGAAGTAATAACCATGATAAGGCCAGGGGCCGTCCAGTGCGCCCTCTGATGCATATCCCTCTGCCCGCGCATTTGCCAGCAGTTCGCCAATGGGGCTCGGCTCTTCTCCCTCCTGTGGTGTCCAGTACAGCCCGTCCTTCTTCCCCGACTCGCTGATGAACTTCCGGGCATATTCCAGGAGGGAATCGCCATCACGGTCAGCCATGGCATACTCACGCTGGGCATCGACAATGGCCAGCAAAGTCTGGATCGTGTCCAGTTCGTTTTTGCCGATGCGGCGGTTCAGGATCTCTTCCTTGCCGCTTGCGGTATCAAACATCCACCAGTTTCCCTTTTTTACGAGCGGGATCGGAAACGGCCAATCGTTTTTGCCTATAATGAGCAGAAATTTGTCACCATCTGGTTCGACACGGTTCTGCTCATTATAGGCTTCCAGGCAATTTTGTCTTCCCTGCAGGTCATAGACCTCGTCGCCTGAGGAAATAAGTTCTTTGGCCTCCGGCCCTAAAACCGCAAGCAGCTCTTCATTGCTGCCGGCTTTCAGTGCCGTTACCAAAGCCTGCACTGCTTCGTCAGGAGATTTAAATTCATTTTTCTTTGACGGGGCAGAGGTACAGGCAGCCAGAGCAAACCAGAGAAATGCCACCAGAGTTGCAATCGTGAAAAAATACTGCTTTTTTTGCATGCCGTTCTTTGTAAAGGAAAACATTATTTTCTCCTCCATGTAATTTCTGTCTGAAGCCGATCGTGACTTGGTCATGATTACCTCCTGCCTCCGCCACCACCTCCGCGGCCTCCGCCACCACCTCCGCGGCCTCCGCCACCGCCTGAACGGCTCATGCTGCCGCGCTGGCTGTAGTTTCTGCTGGCGCTTCCCTGGTTCATGCCGCTGAAAGCATCTCCACGCTGTGTTTTGCTAGGTCCAGCGCTACGATTGATGTCCCGGCTCTGTGCCCTGTCCCTTGTCTCCGGGGCCGGCCTGGTAGTTGTATCACGAGTCTGGACCCTGTCCCTTGTTTCCGGGGCCGGCCTGGTAGTTGTATCACGAGTCTGGACCCTGTCCCTTGTCTCCGGGGTCGGCCTGGTAGTTGTATCACGAGTCTGGACCCTGTCCCTTGTCTCCGGGGTCGGCCTGCGATCCCTGGTTTGAGCCCCATCCCGGGCCAGGTCCTTTCTGCCCGCCTCTGCTTTGCCGCGATAATTTTCTCGGGACCTGACAGCATCCCTTGAGCCTGCCCGGTTATACTGTTGAGCCGTTTTCTGGTCGCGGTAGGAGACGCCTTTCCGGTGTTCCGGGTTATGCTTCCACTGGCCCTCTCTGCCGCCATACTGTTTCGCATACCGGTCGCGATTGATATTTCTGTTGTAATTGATGTTCCGATTAATATTGATATTGACACTATGACTGTGCCAGCTCCAATGTCCCCATGCATAACCCCAGGCAACTCCGATAGCTACCCCGGTCGTGAAACCGTAGAGTGTAGGACGTGGATAATAGGGAGGATAGTAATAGTAGGGTGGATAGTAAGGCCACCACCATGTTCCGTACACAACGGTCGGATTGTAGACCGGCACGTAGACCACCTCCGGCTTTGCCGACTCGATAATGATCACTTCCTTCTCCACCTTGACAACCTGCTCCTTGGTTGTCTTCAGGTTGTCGGTCTCTTTTGCCTTAGTGCGCAGATTCTGTACCGTGTTTGAGACCTCCTCCTGCTGCGAAAGAAATGCGTCTCCCAGTTTTTGGGTCCAGTCGAGTTGTTCACCCATCATGGCGAGGACATCCGGGAACTGGACCAGGGACTTTACGCTGGGGTCCCAGTCCTGTTTTTCAAGCTCCGCGGCCAATGCATCACCTTCCAGTTCCTTGTTCTGCTGGGCCCACCGGTCAGCCTGCACGACCTCGAGGGGATAGGTTGAGGCCATCAGCACCTGGGCAAGCAGCGAATCCGGGTAGAGGGCGATCGGCGCCAGCATCTGGTCAAGTTCTTCCTGCTTGAAGGTTTTCGTCGCTTCAGCCTCCGTCGTTTCAGCAGCCGGTTCCTGGGCAATCGCCCAGGGCGGTATGGCAAGCATTAAAACAAGAACCCAGGAAACCATACTGATGAATCCTTTTTTCCAGTGCATTGTCATTTTTTCTCTCCTTTTCTGCGTTCCGGATTCTCCAGCCCCCTGGAACGTTTACCGCAGCCCTACCAGCTGAATCATAGATGCTTAATTGATAATGGGCAGGATTCTACTCGTAATTTCGACACATATACAGGGACACAACATCCATATCGACCTCGGGGAACCGGTAGGCGATCCCTGTCATTGTCTGCCAGGCAAGCGTCTTAGCATGTATTCGTAAATAATATTTCAGAATTTACCATATATAACAAGTTATATCCAGAGTATCATTACCTTAAATTTTGGTCATGAAGCCTAGGATATCGCCAAACCCTGGCAAAAACAATTTTTAACAACTTTATGATTTTACGGGAAATAAAAGTGACAAATACTTTATCTCCTGTAAATGGGTGCAAACTGGTCCTGTTGAGAAGTTGACGCGACTAAAACTTTCAAGAATTCACTTCACAAAATCATGCCTGAGGCTCAATTTACGGGTCTGTGTCTGCATAATCAATCGTTTAAGAACAATTATGTGATTCTTTTAGCAAGTTATCTGACAGTGATTCAGCTTAAGAACAATTCCGGTTGGATTTTTTATTTTTTCACAGTAGATTCCTCTTTATTGTCAACATGATATTATGCTTTCCACGGAGGTTTTTCCATGGCTGAACAATGCGATATAGGCCTTATCGGCTTGGCCGTGATGGGCCAGAATCTTATCCTGAATATGGCGGACCATGGCTTCACTGTTGCTGCCTACAACCGGACGATCAGCAGGGTCGACGAGTTCCTTGCCGGAGAGGCCCAGGGCAAATCCATTGCCGGCTGCCACAGCCTGGAGGAATTTGTCAGGAATCTCAAGAAACCCCGCATTGCCATGCTCATGGTCAAGGCAGGGGATCCGGTCAAACATACGGTGGAACAGCTAGCCCCGATCCTGGGGCCTGGCGACATCATCATAGACGGTGGCAACTCCTATTTTTTAGACACCGAAGAACAAATTAGAAATCTGCATGAACAGGGAATTCTTTACTTGGGGGTGGGGATATCCGGGGGAGAGGAGGGCGCCCGGCATGGTCCGAGCATCATGCCCGGAGGCGCCAGGGAGGCTTGGCCCCAGGTCAAACCAATATTTCAGGCCATAGCCGCCAAGGTCGGCCCCGACAATAACATTCCCTGCTGTGACTGGGTCGGCCCGGGCGGCGCCGGCCATTATGTCAAGATGGTGCATAACGGTATTGAATACGGGGATATGCAGCTCATCTGCGAAGCATATTCATTGTTAAAGGACGGCCTCGGACTGAACAACGATGAACTGTACGATGTTTTTGCCGGCTGGAACAGAGGAGAGCTTGACAGCTATCTGATAGAAATTACCCGTGATATATTTTCCGTTACAGACGAGAAAACCGGAGCTCCGCTTGTTGATATGATCCTGGATAAGGCCGGCCAGAAAGGGACCGGCAAGTGGACGAGCCAGCTGGCCCTTGATCTTGGCGTGCCCACCACCCTGATCACGGAAGCGGTTTTTGCCAGGAGTTTATCAGCCTTGAAGGAAAATCGAGTGCAGGCCAGCAAAGTGCTTGCCGGACCGCATAATGCTGGCAGGGAATTCCGCGAAACAGTCATTCCGGAAGAATTCATTAACCTCGTGCGCCAGGCCCTGTTTGCCTCCAAGATCTGTAGTTATGCCCAGGGATTTTTCCAGCTCCAGGCAGCTGCAAAGGAATACGGCTGGGATTTGGACTATGGCGGGATTGCCATGCTCTGGCGCGGCGGCTGCATCATTCGGGCCGCTTTCCTGGAGGATATCAAGAGGGCCTATGACCGTAATCCGGGATTGGAGAATCTGCTGCTTGCCAGATACTTCACTGAAACGCTCAATGCGAACCAGGCGGCCTGGCGCCAGGTGGTCTGCACAGCAGCGCAGCTCGGCATACCCATCCCGGCCATGATTGCAGCCCTTAACTACTACGACTCCTACCGGGCCGAATGGCTGCCCCATAACCTGCTGCAGGCCCAGCGCGATTACTTCGGCTCCCACACTTATGAGCGGGTGGACGAGGAAGGGAGTTTTCACACGGACTGGAGGAAGCTGAAAAGATAAAAGAAGGTTTCGAGGTTTCAAGGGGTCGAGGGAGAAACATAAGGGTTCAAGGATTCCAGGTTTGTCGTCTTACAAAACAGACGACGATTGACACAAGGGGTCGGGGGAGAACATTTAGGGACAGGGATGCTGAAAAATTTTAAGGAATTGAAGGTATGGCAGAAGGCTTATAAGCTCTGTCTTGAGATATATAAAATAACCCAAAATTTTCCAAATGAAGAAAAGTATGGATTATCCTCGCAAATGAGAAGGGCAGCAATTTCAATCCCCTCAAATATTGCAGAAGGCTATGGCAGGAAAACAATACCAGATTATGTTAGGTGTCTATATATTGCATACGGGTCTACCTGTGAGCTCCAAACTCAAACTCTGCTTTCAGGAGATTTCAATTATTTGAATGAAGCTGACCTGAGCTTTCCCCTTGAAAAAATTAAAGAAGTTGAGCGAATGCTTATGGCACTGATCAAGTCGTTAGAAAATAAAAATAACTCTTGAAACCTTGAAACCTCGGAACCTTGACCCCTTGAAACCTTTTACTTGAGAAAAATTATGTCTCCACAAGAATCCCATGAAGCCTCTGTTCAAGGCCAAACGACCACGGGCGGGGCCTGTGAGTTTGTCACGCCGGGCTCACTTTCACCTTGTACCCTGGTTATTTTCGGGGCCTCGGGTGACCTGACTGCCAGGAAACTTATACCGGCCTTTTACAGCCTGTATCTTACGAACAGCCTGCCGGAGCCTTTTGCCGTGGTGGGCTGCAGCAGGACCGGATACTCCCATGAGGAATTCAGGGAAAGGCTGAAACAGGCAATTGTTGGTGAGGGTAAGATCGACCTTGGCCGCTGGGAAGGTTTTGCCCAAAAACTTTTCTACCAGCCCGTTATTTATGATTCTGCACAGTCATGCCAGGCACTGGCAGCCTATCTGCATGACTTGGACCAGGAACAGAACACCGGCGGCAACAGGATTTTCTACCTTGCTGTGCCACCCACCCTCTATCCGGTCATTGCAAAAAAAATAGGTGAAGTTGGGCTTGCCATGGAAGGTAAGGATGGCAACGGCTGGGCCAGGATAGTTGTGGAAAAGCCGTTCGGCCGGGATCTGCAGACAGCCCTTGACCTGGACAAGGTGCTGCACAAAAGCTTCAGGGAAAACCAGATATTCCGCATTGACCATTATTTGGCCAAGGAAACAGTGCAGAATATCCTGATGTTCCGTTTTGCCAATACCATTTTTGAGCCGATCTGGAATCGTAACTATATTGACTATGTAGGCATACTTGCCGCAGAAAGACTTGGGGTTGAAAATCGGGCCGGCTATTATGAACAGGCCGGTGTACTGCGTGATATGTTCCAGAATCACATGGTGCAGCTGTTAGCGCTCACCGCCATGGAGCCGCCCTCACTTTTCGAGGACGACCGGGTGCGGGATGAGAAAGCCAAGGTTGGCCGGTCTGTCAAGCCGCTTGCCCGTGAAAACCTTGTGGATAACTTGGTGCTGGGCCAATACAAAGCCGGTCTTATTGACGGCAGATCTGTGCCGGGCTACCGCGAGGAAAAGGGGGTGAATCCCAAGTCCATTACTCCGACCTTTGCCATGATGCGGATGTTCATTGACAACTGGCGCTGGCAGGGTGTGCCTTTCTACCTGGCATCAGGCAAGAGGCTGGCCCGTAAGGAGACAAAGATCGTGGTCAAGTTCAAGAATGTGCCCCATTCAATGTTCCGGGAAGTGCTCGATGAAAAAATAACAGCCAACCGCCTTGTCCTGGGAATCCATCCTGAAGAGGAAATAACACTGACCTTTCAGACAAAGGTCCCGGGGGCAAAATCGTGTCTTCGACCCGTAACCATGGATTTTAAATATTACCAGGGCTTCAAGGGGTCACCGCTCGATGCCTATGCCAAGGTTCTGCTCGATGTAATCTTAGGTGATCACATGCTGTTCTGGCGCCAGGATGGCGTGGCCCTTTCCTGGTCCTACCTCACTCCGATACTGCATGAATGCGAAACCTGTGCCAACCCCGAGGCACGGCTGCATCCCTATGAGGCGGGCAGCAATGGCCCGCTGGAGTCGCTTAAATGGATGAGTCTGATTACGGATGAGTGAGGCTCAATAAAAGCATCTAGTTCTATTCCTCCTCCTGAGAGTGTGAATGCGTTATAAATAAAGGGGTGCAGTGGAAGATTCTGCACCGCCCGTTTATTGTAAGATGTCTCCAATAATTATTTATTGTTTTACCTGTTAAGGGGATATAATAGTTTCATATGAAGAAGATTCTCAAATGGGCTGGTTATGCTCTTCTCGCTATCAGCATAGTTCTGTTTGCTCTATTCCTGAACTGGGAGTCGATAACCTACTATACCCTCAGCAAGGTTGCCATGTTCTATGCCGGCAGAGCGGATATTGAGCTTGAAATCGGCACGATAACCGGTAATCCCTTTTCTGAAACAAAACTTGCGAATGTCTCCATACGCCCGAAAAAAGGATTGCCGCAAACATATAAATTTCAGGCCCCTTCAATTACCTGCACCTATGACCTGTGGAACCTGCAAGAAGGATATGAGCCCTTTCTGCAGGGGCTCAGCTGCAGAGCAGATTCCCCTGAATTTTCATATGATTTCGAGGTGCCTTCAGCCCAAGATCAGACAGCTGATGAGGATGGGGAATTATTCATTCCAGCCCTTCTTCCCGGAATTGAGCTGCGGAATGGCACGGTTATTCTGCATGATAAGGAATGGGATGCCGATTTTAGGAACGTGAATGGTATTCTGCGTACTGCAGCAGCAGGCCATCAACTGCAGCTGGATGTCGAACACTTTCGTTACCTCCAGGAGGGGATCACCAGGATTGAGACCGGCTTTACCTCCAGGCTGAGCTACGCTGACGAAAAGTTGTCCATTGAAACCCTGGATATAGGCCGGGAAGAGATCAGGGCCGCCGGCTTCATTGACCTTGGGGAAGCTGATAAGGGGCGAACAGATTTTGCAGTGACTCTCGTATTTGCAGACAGTCAATTGAATATTGAGGGGAGCCTGGACAAAGAGCTCGTTACAGCCAGGGCAAGGACGGATAATTTTGATATAGGAGAGCTGCAGAAACGGCTGGGCGGTTTTGGCTGGGATGTCGCCGGCAAGATCAGGGCAGAGGCAGACCTGGCTGTCAACCTCGAAACACCGGAGGAACTGGAAGGTTCTTTTTCTCTTACTGTAGAGGAAGGACAGGTTCATGGGGTTGAAGTCGAAACTGTTTCAGCTGCAGGCTTCTTTGACAACCGGGTTTTCAATGTTTCATCAGCAGAGGCCGGCACACCTGGCAATCATCTTCGGGTCAGCGATCTCGCTATGCCGCTCTCCCTGCTTCAGGAAGGTGAACTGTTTTCGATCATAGGGTCTTCACAGGCAAAATTTACAGTAGAAATAACAGATCTGGCAACACTCCTGAAGCTTGCCAAAGCGCAGGAGGATATAGTGCCTGAAGCAGTTAGGCCCGATTTTTTCAAAGTCTCAGGATACCTGGAAAATGGAGCTTTATACCTGCAGGAAGCCAGGGCCCTGAATGCTGATACCTCGCTGGTCATCGAGCCGTCGGTAATTCCAGTACCGTTATCAAAGGAAGAATTTGGGTCTGTACCGGTTGCTCTTGGTGCACGGCTGGAAAGTAGCAATCTTCAGGGTCTTGCCGGACTGTTCGGAGATATTCCTCTGAACGGGGAGATTTCCGCTGATCTGAGTATTGCAGGCAGCATCATGGAACCGATAGTAACTGTCAATCTTGCCGGTGAATACCTGGGTTTCAAGGAAATGCAGCTTGGCAAACTTTTGCTGCAGGGTGCTATGAGGCTCGTTCAGAAAAAACCGGGAAGGATAAATTCACTGGCACTTGAAATCATCGAAATGACCCAGGAAAACGATTCCGGCGTCCTAACACTTCTTTCACCAGTTACTGTAACCTGGCAGGACGATACATTTTCTATGAATGGAGCCTTCCAGCTGGATGGTAAGGGGGAAATCTATACAGTAGTCAGCAGAACACCCGGTAAGGAAATTGAGGTGGAAATCACTACCCGAAGCCTGGACAGTGACGGCTGGCTTGCAAACTATACCGGCAGCGGTTATTTCTTTCACGGAGCAGATATTGACGCTGTTTTGAAGGGAGTGCCTGACAACACACAGGTGGAGATTACCGGAACCGTCAGCGAGGCAGGGGGGACAGACGTTCCTTTTCCGCTGGCCGGCAGCTTTGGGCTGCAGTATACGCCCAGAGGCATAGAGATAACAGAATTTACCTGGCGATCTCTTGAGCGGAACCAGCTCAGCCTAACCGGTTTCCTGCCCTATGACCCCATGGCCGAGGAGCCTCTCCTTGACGGAGAACTTGTCCTGGAGGGACACATCGACTTCCCGGTTCTGGAGGATATAGCGTTTCTCTTGGAGCCGTTGGGTATTGGCAGGGGAAGCGTGGTCATGGACCTGGGTCTGACCGGTTCCTGGCAACAGCCGGTGGGTCATGTTCTGCTCCAGGTCGAAGGCTTGGAGCCGCCGGATACCATAAGAGATTATGCGGAGTCGCCAGTCAATATTACAGTTGACCTTGCAGCACAGCGGGATTCCATACTGCTGAATTCTGCCAGCCTTGAATCAGCCCAGTATTCAGCACAGGCAAAAGGTTCCTGGCAGCACGGCCTGACGGTGAGGGAACTGTTGCAAAATTATAAGGCAGAATTAAAGGGCGAGGTGAAAGCCGACGCTGCAGTAAAGTTAAAGGACCTGAATTTTCTTCGGAAAAAACTTCCCTGGCTCAGAAGGCTTGAGGGTGATATGCAGGGGGAAGTCCATCTGGCAGGCCCGATAAGCAAGCCTATCATGAAAGGAACTTTCTCGGTGAAGGATGGAGAAGCAAGCCATACCTTTAATTTCCCGAAACTTTCTGCGGTGAACCTGCAGGGTGAATTTGATGGCCATTCCATAGCCATAAAAAATATGCAGGCCGAGGTGGGCGGTTCTCCTGCCAATCTCAACGGCAGGATTAACAGGGACAAGGAAGTGGTTGATGTCAGCCTGCAGATCGAAGGCAAAAACGTTCTGCTGTTCCGTAATAACGACATGCGGCTGCGCGGGAATGTGCAGCTCGATATTTCCGGTCCGCTGGAGCGCCTTGTAGTCAAAGGCACGACCGGGTTGACCGGGGGATATTATACCAGAAATATAGATTTTCTCGGCATGATTGGGTCATCGTCCGCTCCGGTTTCAGAAGGAGTTAGTTTTCTCTTTTCTTTTCCGGACCCGCCGCTTAAGAATGCTATCCTTGATATCAGGATTACCACCATCGAACCCTTCAGAATCAGAAATAACCTGATCAGGGGAGTACTGCGTCCCGAACTCTCTTTAAAGGGCACCGGTGAACTGCCGTTCCTGGTCGGCACCGTCTATATCGATCCTTCGCGCGTCATACTTCCTTCCGGCAGGCTGCAGGTCCAGTCAGGACTGCTCCGTTTTCTGGAAAGGGAGCCCGACAGACCGCAGCTGGATCTGTTGGCCCAATCCAAGGTCCTGGGCTATGACATCAATGTCGTTACCCGCGGCCCCATTGATGATCCGGTCATAACCCTCAGTTCCAGCCCGTCTCTGCCCAATGATGAACTCCTGCTGCTCCTGCTGACCGGTCAGCCTCCTAAAGATGCTGCTGTAGGCGGGGCACAAAATAAAGGTTCAACCAATGTCATGGTTTACCTGGGCAGGGATTTTCTGAATAAATGGCTGGAAGAGGACCCCGGGGCAAGCGATGAAAGCATCCTGGACCGTTTTGAGCTTGATTTCGGCCGGAATATAACCAAGAGCGGTGAGCAGACGGTCGAAGCAACCTTCCGGCTGTCGGAGTATACAACCGGCAGAGGGAAAATGTATTATCTGACAGCAGAAAAGGATAAATACGATGCCTATAACTATGGAATGAGATTGGTGTTTCGCTTTGAATAAAACAATTTCACTCTGCACATTCCTTATACTGACCACCATCCTGCTGGCAGGATTCTTATATACATCAGTCATTTCCCTGGCTGCAGAAAATGTAGAGCAAGGAGCCCAACCGTATACCCTCAACATTACCGGGAATACAAATTTTTCAGAGAAAGACCTGTTAAAGGCCGCGGGTACAGAATTGCAGATGTTCGCACAAAGAGGCTACCGCAAGGCTGATATCGATGATGCCGCCTTCCAGATGCGGTCCGCCTATATCCAGGCGGGATTTGCCTTTGCCTTTGTTGACTATACATATGAAGAGAAAGAGAGCAGCGTTAAGGTGACTTTCAAAATCGAAGAAGGTCCCCGGGTCGAAATCGAACAAATCATTTTTACAGGAAACGAGCAGATCGGGGCGGACATACTGCTTGGTTTTTTCCCGGAAGCAAAGAGCTTGCTGGGAGGGCAGCAGAAAAGGATTTTTGTCGAGACCGAGGTCAAGGATGTACTGAGTCAAATACGCGACTATTACAGGGGCGAAGGTTTTGCAGACGTGATAGTGAAAGCACCGGAACTTTCCTTTACAGAACTTCGTACCGGCGTATCTATAACCATTCGAATTGAGGAAGGACCGAAATATATTATCAATGAGGTGGTATTGAGCGGGGATCTGATTGATGAGCTCGGGCCGGAATTTGAGAAAATAAAAGGCAACTATATCGGCAAACCCTATTATGCCAGGCGCAAGCTCCTGCTGCGGACAGACCTTGAGGAAGCCTATGACAGTATCGGTTATGCAAAGGCGGTAATTGATGTTGAGACTGTGTTCCAGGAAGAATCCGGCAAGACAACCATGCAGGCTGCTATATCCACCGGTGAGAAGGTCAGGATCGGGGATATTGTCATCTCAGGCAATACCAGCACCCGCGAAGCTTTTATCAGGGACAGGGTGCAGCTGAAACCCGGGGATATTTATTCCAACAGCAAAAAAATGGAGAGTTTCAGGAAGCTTTTCGACTCCGGGCTTTTTGCCAAGATTGAAATAAATCTCCTGCCTCCGGGGCCGGAGGGCAGTAGGGATCTTGAAGTGGCAGTTAAAGAGCTGCCGACCAGGGAATATTATGTTGAGCCCGGCTGGGGTTCCTATGAGGCTTTGCGGCTGGCAGCCGGCGTCTTTGAGAAGAACCTGTTGGGCACCGGCAGAAACGGCAGGATTGACGGTCTTGTATCCACCAAGGGAGAAAAATTTACCATAAGCTACACAGATCCCTGGCTGCTGCAGACAGATATCAGTATGAATATCCCTCTCTTTTATGATCGCCGGGAAGAACCATCCTATACCTCTGAGGAGATCGGTTTTTCTGTTCTGCTGTCCAGGAAGTTCAGCAAAAACCTGACCCTAACCACCGGTTATCAGTACAAGACGACACAGCTCTATAGCCTGGCTGATGAGACCCCGCTGCCAAAGGGAGAGGATGATTACAATAAAGGAACAGTCGGTATCCTGGCTGTCTGGGATACACGGGATGATATATTCTATCCGACTAAAGGTTTGCGGCTGGCCGGTGGTTTTGACATATCACTGCCGGTTTTCGGCAGCGATCTGGATTACGGACGTATCGCCCTGGGCTGCCGTTATTTTATCAAGCTGCCGCAGGAGTATATCATCGGGCTGCGGGCCACAACAGGCCTTATCATTCCGATCAGCGGCCAATTATTCATTCCCATCAGCGAACGTTTTTTCAACGGTGGTGACAGTACGGTTCGCAGTTATTATCATTCTGAGCTGGGACCAAAGGATGAAAATAATGAGCCGGTTGGCGGCCTTGGTTACAATGTTTTTTCGGTTGAACTGCGCAAGATATTCTATAAGGATTTTTCTGCAACACTCTATGTTGATGCCGGAAATGTGTCACCCAACAGATCGCTGCTGCAGGGTCCAGTATCTTATGCCAGCAGTTCAGACCTGCTGGATGATACGCTGAACGATTTTTTCAGTGAGTTCAAGTTCGGTATCGGTATAGGCTTTCAGTACCTGTTACCCGTTGGCCCTATCAGGATCGACGTTGCCTACAATCCGGATCCTGAGGAGATCTGGCAGGAAGACTCCTGGGCTTTTCATTTCAGCCTGGGCATGGCGTTTTGAGTTTAAGCTTCGTTTATAAGCTTAAAAGGGTTCAAGGTTTCGCGGGTAAAAGAACAGGAAACAAACAAAACTGATGAGTAATGATATTTGGACCAATTTTTTGGGTAAATTTGTTAAAATATCTAATTATTGCCACCTTGTGTCTGTTAATCATTGGGTTGTCTCGTTACCCAATAATCGTCAGCTGTCAATCGTCGTTTCGTTTAGTATGACGACAATATCGTATGCTGAAACCTCGAAACCTATTCTTTCCTGCCGACCGATGATTTTAAAATTCAGTCATATTAATCACTTTTCTCTTTTTTGATCTATTTTTTGTTATTTGAGCGGGGCCAATGCAGGATTACGTTCAACCAGTTTAGCGGTAAGCCTGGTTATATAGTCCTGAGGGAATTGCCAGATCGGCCAATCTTTTGAGTGATACAGGCCTCTTTCCTGGGGGGAAAGGTCATACATCAGGGTTGCCAGGATATCGCTGCTGACCCAGGGACTGTTTCTGAAGTAAGCATGGCCGTTTCCGGTGGCCGCTTTTTCTACATCAGAAACGTCGACAAAATACAGGTCATCCGCCTGCCAGAGAAGCTCCGCCAGACCGTCGGGCAGTTTCCTGTCCGCCCACATCTGTCCCAGTCTCTGCCGGTTAAATATCCACTTGGAAAGGCTGAGAGCCGAGTCCAGTTCAGAGAGATAAATAGTCGTATCCTTCGCTACGTCGAGTATACCATCATTTATATAGGAACCATAGAGTTGGCGGTCGAAATCACTGGCAGTCAGGATCACATGTCCGATGCGCAAATACTTCCGGAAAGCTTCCTTGGTTTCATCCTTATACATGAAAGCAAGTTGACCAAGCCCGTTTATTACCAACCTGGTGCCGGCGCTGTAACCGATGATATGGATATTTTCCGCCTTGGTTTCCCGAGCGAGGTATTCGAGAAAGATACGGAAGTTATAAGCAGAAAGAGATGTCGTTTCCAGGTCAGAGAAATAAGCAAGGTTTTTTGGGGTTGAAGGCCAGCTATAGGCAATAAAAACACCATCGTAGCCCAGGAAATGCCAGAGTTCTGAAGCAACGAGGAGAGGATTTTCAAAAACCACCTTGTAGCCGTGCACGTAGATGTAAATATCCTTACGAGCAGATTGCACCAGTTTTTCGTTTATCTTATCGGCATATAATTTCTCTGGTTCAGAGGCTTCTGGACCAAGATTCTGGGGTCTGTTGAATACAGAATAACTGCCAGCAAGGATACCAATTTCTTCAATTTCATTGACTTTCAAGGGATAATTAGCAGCACGGTTTTTTAAAAGAGAAATTTTGCGGGCCTCTTCCCAGGTTATATTTTCATCTCCCAACTCAATTTTTCCCACACCAAGCCGCAAAACAAAACCGCGTTTATTCAGATAATGTGCCTCCTTTCCCTCACCACTGGAAGGCTCCCTGTCCGTGGCATAAAGTATACCCCCATAAGGGATCTGTTTGATGGGGTCAGTGTCGGTGAAAGGGTCGATGGCACCGGCATCATAAACATCAGGCGCCGGCATCAGGAATATCTCGTTGACAGGCTTTTTAGCACAGGCTGCCAGGGTGGAAATCAGGAGCAATGCCAGGACATATATTATATTCTGCCAGTTGCCTTGCGGGTGAGATTTTGTGTTAGTTGGAATGCGCATTTCTGGTCACCGTAAAAAATGGTAATAATCTGTAATTTTATATAATTACAGTTAGTAAAATGATTTTTTTTGTCCCGGTATGCTATCATGAAGACAATTTACTGTTAATATACTAAAATGGCTGAAGTTGAATCAATATTGTCCTCAGGATAGTCCGCCATTAATTCATCTTAACCTTTGCTTCGTAAACAAACAACGACTGCAGTTTGTCCCAGAATTCTCCCCCTAAAACAAAAAAGCTAGAAAAGAACATCAGGTCAAAAATGATGTTTACCGTCAATCCCTGAAGTTCAAATCCCTTGACCTGCTGGGGTCCATAGGGGGCAAGCCAGCCGATAACCAGAGGTAAAACAAACATGAAAAGAC
>Ga0209742_10000300_pt1 | contig 27231 bp, 26 predicted proteins | sample DeeMarSeWOR38_10_FD_187462 | JGI IMG/M metagenome (GOLD analysis project Ga0209742, IMG submission 187462) | Marine sediment microbial communities from White Oak River estuary, North Carolina - WOR-3-8_10 (SPAdes) (version 2) | ecosystem: Environmental > Aquatic > Marine > Intertidal zone >... | reverse complement strand
CTGTTGGCAGAAGAAAAACAAGAAAGCTCAAGACATGAAAAAGAATAAGTGTCTGCCTGAATAATTTCATAGGGCTTCGTGCTGTAAATCCTGCATGATCAATTGTTTGCATGGTGTTATACCCGTAACGCGTAATAGTTTTGTCATTGTAAGCGGCTATCAAAAAGTGAAGCCTTCCCCCGGTTGCTAATCACTAACCTCTTACAATTAAATGCAAAAATGGTGCCTGTCTTTGGGAAGAACAAGAAAATGATGGCAACTATAATACCCTTATACTCATTACATTGTTTAATTATTTGATATAAAAGGATTAAATTTGCATCTAACAAGGAATCTCAGCTGCTTTAGCCATGAAATTTTTCTGATAACCATTCCTTTTGGGACAAAAAATGTCAGTGCAGGGAAGTGGATGAGTGACAACGAGTCAACTACTGCTAACAAAGTTTACTGCATGATTTTTTAAAAAGGTGAGGAATGATTGATATCCTGCCGCTATATTTTTTTAATAAATAATCTCACAACAAAATCAAAAACTGCTTCCGATTTGAAGTGTTGGTGTTTTATTATTCCGCAATGTATACATTGGGAAAATTCTGCCAGCCTGGTCCTTCTTTTCTCCCTTTTTTTCGCCATATCACCATAATTTAATTTTCATTGGCTAAAGCAATACTGGATATTATTGTCAGCTTTTTTTGTTGACAGGATAGAAGATTCCATTAATGGTGATTAGAATATTTAATATTACACATTTCTCACCAGTCTGTTCCGGTGAATTCAGCTAATGAATGCATTTCTGTCTGCATGAATCACTTACTGGAGGCTGAAGCTATGGAATTCAAGATTTCAAAGGTCGAGTACTTTCATACAACCGTTGCAGATCAACCTGGAGAAGCCTACAAGTTCCTTTCCCAGTTGGCTGGTCTCGGCATCAATCTTCAGGCCTTTACGGCTGTTCCAGTGGGTCCGAGCGTCACACAACTTACCATTTTCCCTGAAGACCCGGCACAGCTCCGGCATGAGGCAAGCAAAATAGGAATGCACCTGGACGGCCCCCATAAAGCATTCTTGGTCCAGGGTGATGACGAACTTGGTGCACTGGCGGAAATCCACCGCAAGATCTTTGAGGCTGACGTCAACGTTTACTCAGCCAGCGGCGTAACAGATGGACAGGGAAGCTTCGGGTATATAGTTTATATCAAGTCGAATGATTTTGAAAAAGCGGCAGATGCGCTGGAACTTTAATTAACAATTATGATTCTATCATAAGCCTTATCTGTTGTTCTTTTGCAAGGATGCCGCCTTTTATCACCTGGGCAAATAATCCTTCCCTGGGCATGATGCAGTCACCCGTTGCTTTTTTAATGGCACAGCCGCTGTTATGGCATTCCTTGCCTATCTGGGTAATCTCCAGAATGACCTCGTCACCTATCTGCAGCCGGTCTCCTATGCGCAGGCTGCTTAAATTTATGCCTCTGGTTATGATATTTTCTGCAAAGGCGCCATTCTTGAGAGTAGGCAGAATCTCCTTGACGCTGTCAATGGACTCGCCGGCAAGCAGTGAAATCTGCCTGTGCCAGTTCCCGGCATGGGCATCACCTTCGATACCCCAGTTTTCCCGGGCCACAACATTATTCTGCTCCTTTTTTACAATTCCCTTCTTGTGACTCAAACAAACCGCTTCCACATATGCCATTTCGCTTTAAACCTCCATCAGGCTTTATGGTTGCTCTCAGGATGACCTTTCCCCTGCAGCATGGGAAAGATATGCAAAAGTCCGGGAAACAATGCCTGCAGACTTTCAAGCGCTCCTTTGGAGCTGCCTGGTAGATTGATTATGATGCTGTCTCCCCTCACACCTGCAACTCCACGGGAGAGCATGGCAAAAGGCGTACGGTCTTTGCCGTAACTCCTGATGGCCTCAACAATGCCGGGTACTGACCTGTCAATTACCGCAAGGGTTGCTTCCGGAGTTACATCCCGAGGTCCGAGACCGGTCCCACCAGTGGTGAAAATGAGTTTTACCTTTTCCGTATCGACCAGCTGGCACAGCCTGTCTGCTATTGCTTCCCTGTCATCGGGAAGCACCTCATAAAATTCAACCTGCAATGGTTTGTCCGCAAGAAACTCCTCAATTATCTTTCCGGATGTATCCTTGCGTTTCCCAGCATGGGTGGAATCCGATATAACCAGGACTGCTGTCTTGATGACTTTTTTAAAAGGATCGGAAAAATCGCTTTTTCCTCCTTTTTTTCTGACCACCCGGACATCACCAAAGGAAAGCGAATCATCAAGCGGTTTGAGCATATCATACGCATTCAAAAGCGCTGCCGAAACTGCTGTTATCGCCTCCATTTCCACGCCTGTTTTCCACACGGAACGGACCTCGGCAGTTACTTTTATTTTCTCCTTTTCCTGTTCAAGTTTAACTTCAACCCAATCCAGCGGGATCGGATGACAGAAAGTGATCCAGTCGGAACAACGCTTTGCCGCATTTATTCCTGCAGCCCTCGCAACCTCGGTTACATCTCCTTTTGGGATGGTTTTGTCAAAAACCCTTTGGAGAGTTTCCGCCCTGCCGTACAAAAACCCCTCTGCCAGGGCATAGCGTAATGAATTAAACTTGGGACTGACATCAATCATACGTAACTTTCTCCTTGAAACTGATTAGCCTGCTTGGGCGCTAAACCAAGTGTCTCTCTTCCTATCCGCCAATGCTGGCCATGGAGGGTTCTTGGGCTCTCTTGGCAAGCAGTTCTGCTTCATGGCCGTTTAGGCAACGATTTTTGATGTAGCTCAGAATGGCTGATTCTATTTCCGAGTTTTCAGCGCCTTTGCGCATCATTTGTTTAAGGTCAATCACACCGTTGTCATAGAGGCAGGTTTTCAAAATCCCGGTGGGGGTAATGCGCACCTTGTTGCACGTCGAACAGAAAAGTCTTGAATAGCCCTGGATGAGGCCGAGCAATCCTTTATGGCCAGGGAGTGAAAAAATACGTGCGGTAGAGGGTGTTTGAAATTGCTGTTCCTTCATTGTCGGAAAAATATTTTGGAGCCTCTGCTGCAGGTTGCCGTTTACCAGTTTTTTCGGCCTGACAATACCGGAGAACGGCATTTTTTCAATAAAGCGTATTGTCAAAGGATGTTCCCTGGCAAGACCAACCAAGTCAATAATCTCCGTATCGCTCGTATCTGCAAGTACAACGCTGTTTATTTTGAGAGGTATCCGGCGCTTGATGATGGAATGCAGCGTCCTCATGACATCCGCAAAAGAATCACGCCGGGTTATACGGCGGAATTTCTGCCGATCAAGAGTGTCAAGGCTAAGGTTGATGGAGTCAATGCCGATATCTTCCAAGGCATCAAGATACTGCTCCGTCTCCACACCGTTCGTTGTAATATGAAGAAAGCGAAGTCCAGCAATTCTTCTCAGTCTCTGCAGGAACGGCAGACAGCCTCTGCGCGTAAAGGGCTCCCCACCGGTCACTCTTACTTTATCAACACCCAAGCCGCAGAAAATAGCTGTGAGGCGCTCCAATTCCTCAAATGAGAAAATTTCTTCATGGGGAATGAAAGGCACGCCTTCTTCAGGCCGGCAATACCTGCAGCGCAGGTTGCATCGGTCAGTGATGGAAAGACGCAGGTAGGTGATAGGCCTGCCGTGATTATCCGATAGAACGGTGTCTGAACGTGAAACCGCAGCTTTTATAAGAGGTGTTGCCATTAATACTCCTTTCCAAACACGGGAGGAATGGTGGTTTCCCGCCAGACCCTATCGGCCGAAGGCCATATTCTTGATAAGAACTTAGGCCTTTTGGCTCGGAGTTATATAATTAGTTCAGAAGCGCGTCGCTCCCTAAATAACTGTATATTATACTATTTAGCTTTAAAGGTATTTTCAAGCAATGGTTTTGTATTCTCTTAACCGATTGGCAAAATGATACAATGCATTAAGATCGAGAGTGGAGGGATAATTTTACTGATTTAACGGCTTGGTAATTATTTTATGAAACACCGTAAAGTTTCATCTTTTCCCACAGGTTCTTTCTACTGATGCCAAGCAGCTCGGCGGCTTCGCCTTTTTTTCCCTGTGTCCGGGCCAGGGCCTTGACCAGCAGCTGCTTTTCTGTTTTTGCCACAGCATCACTGATCAAAAAAGACTCGCCGGGATCTTTATAGCCGTTTACTTCCAACAGGTCTGCCGGCAGGTCATCGGGCCTGATGACCGGCGCCGGGGCAAGGACCGAGGCCCGCTCAATGATATTTTTGAGCTCACGCACATTGCCCGGATAATTATAATCAATAAGGCACTGCATTGCTTCAGGGCTGATCTCCATGGATACGCCGCGCTTGATGCTGAATTCGTGTAGGAAATGCTTGGTCAGGGCGGGAAGATCCTCTTTCCGGTCCCGCAGGGGCGGCATTTGGATAGGGATCACATTGAGGCGGTAGAACAGATCCTGGCGGAAACTGCCGTTCTCGGCAGCTTTTTCAAGATCCTTTGACGTGGCACAGATGATGCGCACATCAACGCTGATGGTGCCGGTACCTCCAACCCGTTCATACGTGCTCTCCTGCAGGACCCTGAGGAGTTTGGCCTGCAGGGGCAGAGGCAGCTCCCCTATTTCATCCAGCAGCATGGTGCCGCCGTCCGCCATTTCGAATTTGCCTAATTTTCTTGCATGGGCGCCGGTAAAGGCTCCCTTTTCATGACCGAACAGCTCTGACTCCATTAATCCTTCCGGAATGGCCGCGCAGTTGATGCGCACAAAGGGCTTGTTTGCCCTGTTGCTGAGCGTGTGAATGCTGCTTGCCACCAGCTCTTTGCCCGTGCCGGACTCACCGAGGATCAGCACGGTCGAATCCGAGGGTGCAACCTGTTTGATCAATCCATGTATACGTGCCATGGCCTTGCTGTCACCGATCATATCGGAATGCATCTCGCGGCAGTTTTCCTCCAGGGAGGAACAGCGGGCCTTGATCGTCTGCATTTCCAGGATTCGGCTAACACGGATAACCAGGTCATCCATGTTAAAGGGCTTCAGGATATAATCGGCCGCCCCCTTTTTCAAAGACTCAATTGCATCATCCACGCTGCCAAAGGCGGTCATCATCATGATGTCAGTATAGGGTGAGGACTGGCGTACAAATTTGAGGAGCTGCCAGCCGTCTAATCCCGGCATACGGATATCGGAAATCACCAGATGATAATTTTCCTTTTGCAAACTTTCGACTGCTTCCTTGCCGTTCGGCACAGCATCGACATGCCACTTATTTTTCTTAAGCCGATCCTGTATCGTGATCCGCATGATTTCATCATCTTCTGCCAGTAAAATTCTTGCCATCTTAGAGCTCCTTCTCTGGGATGGGACTTTCTTCTACTGCTGATTTTACATACTTGGAGGTTGCCGGCAGTGAAATAGTAAAGGTTGTCCCCTTACCGGGGGCACTCTCCACCTCGATGGCGCCGCCCATCTGCTGTACCAGGGAATACGTTACGGCCAGCCCCAGGCCCGTGCCCTCTCCTACTTCCTTGGTTGTAAAAAACGGGTCGAAAATCTTGCTCATTACTGCCGGTTCAATTCCGCTGCCGGTATCCTCAACAGTAATGACAATCCTGGTATAGGTTCGATTCGTGCTGACTGCCAGGCTGCCGCCCTCGGGCATCGCCTGAATTGCGTTCAAGGCAGTGTTGATTATTATCTGGCGCAAGGCTTCGACATCTATGAAATAGCTCTCCTGCAGGTTCAGATCCAGTGCAAGGGTAATATTTTTAAGCCTGTACGCAAGCAGTTCAAAACATTCCCGTATAATTTCATCAATATCCACCTTGCTGTAGGTCAAAGGCGTCTTGCGCCCGAAATTCAGAAGCTGGCGCATGATGTGCTCGATACGCTTCAGCCCCTTATCCAGCAAGGGGATATAACGATTATGCAATTCCAGGTTCTCCGGTTCTTCCTCCATAGTTTTGATACAGTTGAGGAGCCCCCCCAGGGGATTATTAATTTCATGGGCAATACCTGCTGTCAGTTGGCCGAGTGAGGCCATCTTCTCGCTGTAAAATGCCTGCTGCATGGTCTTGTCCAGGTCCCGTTGCGTTGTATCAAGCCGTTCACAAAGATCTTTGAAACCGGCTATGAGCCGCCCGATCTCATCATCGATCAGATGTTTGTCATCAGCCACCGAATAATCCTGATCAGGATAGTTTTCCATGGCCTGGGACAAACGGTCGATACGACGGGCAACAAGCTTGTTGAAGAGAAAGATAAGTGCCAGTGCTACCGCGAAAATGGAAAATACTGAATACTTTACTATGGTGGTGTTGTTTTTACGGATAACCTTATCAGCCCAGGCCAGAGGAACGCTGATACTCAGGGCACCGCGGATATCACCTACGGTATAACCGTGTTCAGCATGACAGGTCAGGCACGATTCCTGGACCAGGACAGGGGCTATATATCTATGCACCCTGCCTTCAGGGGTGTCTGTTATTGCTTCGTATTCAGGAAGGCCGTCCTTGAAGCGCTCCATTGCAAGCCGCTCAAAATCATCCGGAGCATTAGCCGGATTCACCGGTGCGAGGCTGGTAATCCTGAACCAGCAGAACCCTGACCGGGCTGCATATTCAGAGAGTTCACGGGTTACCATGGCAGGATTGCGTTTGACAAAGACAGTGCCGTCATCCGCTCTGATTGCTGCTTCGTGAAGATAGGGATTCTCCAGCACTCCTGCTGTTTTTACCAAAAAAAGGCCCTGATGGTCTGACACCCACTGCCGGGTCAGAAGAATCTGCTTATAGAGAATGCGCGCCTGCTGACGGGCCTGCTCCATGACAAGCTCGTTCTGCAGATTGGATGTTTGGAATAAGAGAAAACCGTACGAAAGGAGGATGATTGCGCTGATGGCAACTATGAACTTGATCGTCAGATTCAACTGAAATCTACCTGTAGCGGATTAATTAGAAGGTGTGTGAATAATTATATCCTTTCGTATTGATGCAAACAAGCCTTATGTTACCACGAGGTAACATATAAATTCTACTAATATAAATGGTTTAATTTTCTGTCCCGGTATTCGAGATGATGAACAAGTAAACATAAACGTCTTGTCTGCTGGGCACCAAACCAAAAACTCCCCGGATAAAGACACAGGGAGTTTTTGGATGACCATTAAAGTTATTCTTTACTTGTTTACTATTTCAGCAGGAGTATAAGATGTGTTGAATACCATACCCTCCCACGCAGTAGGATCATATAAGCCTTTTTGCATCTGCTGTTCAATCCATTCCTTGCGCAGACCATTTAAGAAAGTCATTTTCTCGTCAACCAGTTTCTGGTATGGCAGGCCAATGACTACCTGAGCCTTTTCCTTTGTGGAGAAATCAGGCGCTGCATAGTCACCAGCATTATACTTGGCCAGTACAGCCCGTAACTTAACCCGGGCCTCCTGGCCTTTATTAATTGCTGAACCCAGGATCCGTAATGTTTCTTCAGGCGCATGGAAAAACGAACCATGACTGGCGATGGAGTAATCCCATCGCCACTGGGCATGCCTGATATCCTGGAGTATATCTTTCATCTCAGCCTCAGTGGCGCCAAGTTCCCAGGCCTTTCCTGCTTCAAGATGCGCATTGGCAATAACATCCATGGCTGTTTTGTTGAGTTCTGTTTTCCTTTCCAGCTTTCTGGCAACCCTATCCTTGAAGGCTTTCTCTTCTTCACTGTGGCAGTTCAGGCAGGTATTTGCCATGTGATCAAGAGGACTGCCCACATTATGGGATGAATATTTTACGCCGCCTTCGCGGACATAGGGCATGTGGCAATCTGCACATGCCACATTGTTCAAGCCATGTGCGCCGGTTTTATAGATTTCATACCCGGGATGCTGCGCTTTCAGCATCGGCGTCTTGCTTACTTTATGGGTCCAATCCACAAAGCTTATATCGTCATAGTATTTTTCCATCGCTTCAACACTGAAACCATTATCCCATGGAAAGGTCACTACAGCTGCTGTTTGCTTCTCGCCATTCTTATCGGTCCATTCGGTCTTCTTAAAGTAGTATTCGGAATGACACTGAGCACAGACAAGAGATCGCATATCCTGATGCGTTGCTTCAGCTGCTTTCAAGCTGCCTTCAGCATCAAGTCCCCTTTTCAGAAAATCTCTCGTGATCGTCAGCTTCATCGTCTCATTATCATGGCAATCGCCGCAGCCAACAGGATTTGCTATCTCGCTGCCATGCCTGGCCCATTTGCCGGTAAAGTAATCCAGCTCACCGATCTCATTGATCAGCCGGGGTACATCCGTTGACTTGCAGGTCCAGCACGCGGTCGGCATGGGACCGGTCATGGCATCTACAGGACCGCCGGTCCTCAAGGTGTTGATATTGTCTTCCAGCATATAGAAATGACCCCGGGGGGCATTGTAATCCTTTGAAAAACCATACCCCGCCCACAACACAACCAGGGCTGGATTTGTTTTTAACATATCGCTAATCTTGTCACTTTTCTTGGTCTGTTTATATGAATCATACTGGCGCTGGTAGTATTTACCCCATTCTGAGCTCCGTGATTCAAACTTTTTAATCTGCGGCACGGCATTAATGTTTTTCTGTTCCGCCTTGTTCTCATTGATTGAGATTGCCAATAATGCCATCGGCACAATGGCAACAACTGAAACAACTGTAAGTACTGTCGATCTTTTCATAATTTAAAATCTCCTTTTATAATTTTATCCATATTTGTCTGCTTCGTAAAAAGCTCTCAGCCGGCATCATATTTCCTTTACCCCCAGATTATCCGGGGTGGTAGTCAGGCTTCTTGTGGTGCCGTGCGGTACATCCCTGTGACAACTCCAGCATTTTCGATCCTCCTGCCAACTGTCCCCCACTGTTTGATATAATTTGCTGTTGGCTGTTATCTGGGAGACAATTTCCCTGTGGCAGGAGATACAATTGGCCTGTATCCTTTGTTTAGCACCTTCACTTATCCTGATATTCTCTCCTTCATAGGTGCGGAAAGTCATGGCGAAGGAATGCTTGAATCCATCCGTGGATTTAGCGAAAATCTTTTCTACGAGAGATTCTTTGGGCAGATGACACTCTACGCAGGTGGCCCTCTCCCTGTGTGAACTGTGCTGCCAGGTTGCATACTCCGTATTCATTGTATGACAGTTGATGCATACTTTCGGGTCTTCCGAAAGATACGAGATCATGTTGGATGCATAGCCGACATAGGCAAACATCCCGACTGCTGCCGAAACAGAAAGAATTGCTATATATTTCATCATGTTTTTTGTCTCCATTCCTGACCTCTGCAATATCCAGATTTTTAACTAGTGATTTGCGTAATTTACAGGTTTGCGGCTTATGATTTTATATCTTCTAAACATTTCTTTTCTTCTATTAAAGCAAGTGCCATGCCAAAAAATAAAATACTATAATATCAGAGTGTTGCAGATTTCACTACATTAAGATGTTACCATATGGTAGCGCTGTCCATATCCCTATGTTACAAATTGGTAACACGGGAATATGCGGCTAGATGATTGCGGAAAAATGCTGCAAAACAGAAGGCACAACAGGATTTGCTATAGCAGCGGCAAGAAATATGGTGGTTACTTCAGGAACAGATAGATCAGATCAACTCTTGTTTTGTTTAAGTCCAGCAAGATTTATTATAGCTGCAATGAGTGGGGACTTGGGGGAAATACGCCCCTAAGTTTTTTTTGGGGGGATATATTATAACCATCCCTGATAGACAACCGCACCGGAATCGTGGCAGGAAAGTTCGCTGTCTGTTTCCAGCAATCCCAGTTCGAGGCCACCAATGTAGAAGACACCGCTTCTGAAAAAAAGCTTATAGGCTTCATAGAAAAGGTTAAACATGGCTGAATCCCTGCTCTTTTTCTTATACAGGAAGCCGGTGCCGTTATCGATACCAAGAAAGAGCTCTGTTTCTTTGCCTTTGGTGTCAATAATATTGCAGAGCAGCAGGCAAAGAGCCGGGAACTGATCCTGATATTTTTTCTTGAAATATGCCGCATGCGAAATACTGTCTATGGCATTCCAGAAACACTCCTTCAGCACAAGCCGTTTGCGCATCCAGGCCTGCTTGACTTCCCGGTCAGTACTTTTTGCCACCATTTCATCTGAATAATCCAGATAAGATGCCAGGCAGGAATGTGCCAGCAAGGCCTGCGCCCGCGAGGTATAAGATTGGTGGTCTTTGATTGCCTGGATGTACTTTCGCTGCTCCCACCAGCTTAAAGTGTGCCACTTAAAATACACCGGGTCATTGAAGAGGAAGAAAAAGCCGTCAATAACGGAAATTCGTTCTGAGAGTTCCCGGGCAGCCAGAAACTTGCTAAATACCTCGGCAATGCTTTCAAGGGTTGCAGGCAGCATCTCCGCATAGCTGCCTGCCGTATCAGGGAGCAGTAAAACAAGATCAATTTCCTGCAAGACGCTAAATAGCTTGTCAATTTTCGGGGACTGCAGCATCATGGCTGGAGGCAAAAAACTGAAAACTGTTCATGAATTCGATCATGCAATAAACGATTCCGGCATGTAAGAGGTAAAAAGTGTTTTGGTCGCCGCAGTATCAGCCGACCTGGAAGCGGAAAAAGGCACAATGAGAGTGCAGCCCTTTCCCATGAAAAAGCGTACAACTTCTTCATCATCTTCAAGGAGATAAATCCGTTTCATGTCAGCCGGGTTTTCCTGGTCCAGGTCTTCTTTCTGCACGATAATGTCAAGATGGTGCTGTTTAAAGTCCTGGCTGTTATGAGCTATTATGTTGCCGGCAGAGATGATTTCCCCGGCCCCGTTTTTCCGGGGTGCTGTGAATAGAATCTGATCCTTGCCGAATACCTCATCCATGTATAATTTAATCAGATCATGTCCGGAAACAGCCTCCTCTTCGACAAGATCAGCATTGGCATCATCGCTGTAGGAAGCTATATAGATTCCATGGCCTTTGTTGACGACCTTATTGACGAAATCTGTGAACCCGTTTTTGACATTCTTTTGGATAAAAACCGGTGCAAGCTCATTGCCATAAGCAATGGCGCCGGTATGCAGAATGGTTATGGTGCGGTCAAAATCGAGCACATAAATTCGCCTTTCCTGCGGAGATACTTGCTGTATCTCTGGTTCTGTGGGTCTCTCTTTTTTCTTGCTGAATATACCAAACATTAATTGCACACCCGGGGCTTATTTAAAATGGGTTTTTCTAGATAATAATAATTACTTAAGATAACAGCAAAACTAAAGCCATGCCATATCTGAATAAATAGCCGGAAAATTCATAGTTACTTGCCACAATGTTGACTATTGGGGACCCATTTCGGACTTGCATGTGGAGTGGCTATCTTGACTTTGTTCGCGATGATTTTCCTTCTAACTCTCCAACCAGGCTTCCGCTTCTGCTCTTTGATCTCTACTAAATGACTTAATTTTTAGGCCTGGGTATAAAATACCCTCTAATTCACTTAGTTTCTTCAACCATGCCTTATCAGTCAATACAGCTGTGCGGTCAAATTTTTTCAAAAGTCCGAATACTGTGGGAAGGACTGAAAACTCAATTGCAATTGCACCAAGAGATGGAAGACGGAAATCGATAACATCATACAACATTTTTCCATTTTCAATATTCTCCGATTTGCTGACAAGTTCATCTATAGCAATTCTGATTTCTTCAGCATCCAATTTCCCACTCATCTCAAGATCTAACCGATTCGTGCCATTTTGAATTACTTTAAACATAAGTGCTCCTGTTTATGAATATCTTGCAAAAATGAAAATTTTTTATACTGACATTGACAAAATTCCACATGACTCGCCAAAGTTGTAACTTTTTGCGTAACCTTTTTCAAGTTACCATGTTGAGTGGACATCCTAACTGGTAATTATCCTTTCAAGTGTCCATAAACTGGCAAACAATCGCAAGTCGTTACTGTCTGCTCAATTAAAGTATCTGGGATTTATATCCTGTATCTGTGTTGAGGTTAATTACTTGTTATTCTATAATTTGCATCTGGATAATGATCAATTATTATCCTTCTAATCTTTTTTATCGATTCTTCCCCTTTTGCCTTTATATTAATTTCCATATTCCCCATGCCAAACCCTGAACTCAAAATTTCTCCCGCTTCTTCGCTTTTGATTGATGTAATAATTTTGCGCAAAATGGTTTGATACTCTGGCGAACCAATGTCATCTCCGGGAAACTTGAATACAATCCTTATTATTCTTTCACCTGAAAATTCTATGCTTTCTTTTTTCTCATCCTCGGAAACTTTTTCAGAGCAAGAATATGCTGTAACTATAAAGAATACGAATATGATTCCAATTATAGATTTAATCATACTGTTTTTATTTCTTTGCGTAGCCATTTATTATCGGTCGTATTTGCAGTTATATCCCGTATAGCGGAGGAAAAGCTGAATTAAAAAATCCTTGCCGGAATCGTAACTTTTTCGGAACTTAATTGGAAGTTATTATAGCAGTTGAACATCTTGACTCATAACGTAAAAAGGCAGTGAGGGATTTTCTGGCCCCGCCCTGGATTTAATTATTTCAGGTGTGTAGTGACAATCTTGACTAATCAATCCATATTTTTGCGATTCCTAACAGGCATATGGGGTTTTGTGAAATATATACTAGTTCTACTTTACCCTCATGTGATTCATAACTAAGGAAGCTGTTGGTATCATTATGAGCGTAAAATCTTTCCACCGTTGAAATGAATCTGGAGAATAGCAGCTAAACAGAAAACTTCCGAGTGGCCGTGATCATCATATCGTTGCAGCCAACACGCAGTTACTGAATTTACTTTTGCCTGAAAATTTCAAGTAAGCCAATTGAGTTTGATTGTATTTTTGATGTTTATGATTATTTATTTCTAAATATAAGGGGCTTAATTTGATAAAAACTTTTGCACAAAAGGAGGCTAATATGAGACAAATTAACAGAAGCTTACCGCTGAAGAACTTCGCCATCCTGGTTATGTCCATTTTACTGGCCCTGCAGGTATCCTCTGCTGTTGCCGGTGGCTACGACAATGCTCTGAAAGACGTAAAAGGCTTCAATGTGGTTTTCAATGTAAGTCCTGGAAACCCTGCTTTCGCCAATACCGTCTTTTGGGCAGTTAGAAATGTCTACCAGGATGAAGCGGTCAGCTCACTTCCGGAGAAACCTCAGGTGGCCATCGTCTTCCACGGTCCAACCGTAAAGCTCCTTTCTTCGGACCGTTCCGCTTTTGACAAGAAAGACATCGCTGAAATCGATAAGTTTCAAGACACCTTAAGGCAAATGAAGAAAGAGGGAGTCAAACTTGAGGTTTGTCTCTATGCGGCAAAGGTGTTGGGGATTGATCCCGCCACCCTTATGCCCGAGATCGACCAGGTGGGAAACGGTTTTATCTCAGTGGCCGGCTATCAGGCCCAAGGCTACACGGTAGTTACCATCCCTTAATTAACTGTAAACGGATTTAACATAAAAGGCCCTTTCCTTAAATAGGAGGAGCCTTTTATGTTTATGTCCGCATGTCTACCGGACATCTTAATATTAAAGGAATCATTCGCGAGTGTACGTGCATGGCAGCAGTTGAATCTTCTAGCTTCTATCAATTTATGGCTTTATATTCCCTGCAAAGTCTTACGACAAAGTTATGTCCGGTGGTTACCAAGCATATAATATCAGCGTGCTCAACCATCGTTATAAATTCTCATAATTGCTAGTGCTCTGGATTAGCAATTATATTTATAGCTGTTTTTCTTAAAGTAGCTATCCTACTACCTCTCAAATTACTGTCCAGAACAGACAGGCAATGAACCGCGATTTGCACTGGGTGTTGGCATAAATGAGACAGTGCGCGTTTCGGAATGATTCGCGCCAACCCCACCGGCTGTTGCCGTCACAGAGGTAGTGTTCTTTAAGGCCACATCTGAGACCGTGCATCCTTTACTATAACCCCAGTTCCTTTTCCAGAGACTTCTGATCCTTCTGGAATTGATCCTGCCGCTTGGACTCGGTCTCTTCATGCTGTCGTTCTTTCTGTTCCTGTATCATTTCCCTTTTATTCGCTATAGCGTCGTGTTTGGCATCGTCACCGGCAAGCGAATAAAACTTCTCGGCCAACTCTAAATCGCCTCTCTGCACGGCCTCATCACCGAGCTTTCCTGCCCGGGCCCTGGCGCTATCAAGATTGGGATAAGAAAAATTATACGAATAGTCAAAAGTGTGCTCAATCAATTCGTACGAACTTTCTGCCAGCAGGGTTTCTCCTCGTTGCTTGGCACGGGCTTCATAACGCCGATCGTTTTCGGCCAGATCGAACCACCTCTTGGATTCTTGCAGATCTTCCAAGGCAGCTTTATAACTGCCTGCAGCAAAATCTTTTTCCTCCCTGGCAAGCAGCTTGTCGCCGCCCTGAATGGCCAGGTCATATGCCTCCTTCAGTTCTGGAGGGTCGACATCGTGCGATTTGAAATAATTTATAGCTTCCTGCACAATCTCGTAGTCATCGTGATTCACCTTGGCATAGGCGAACATGGTGCGATGGGCATCGGTTAGAGAGTAAGACTGTTTGATGCGATCCCAGTAACTCAGATTGGGCCTGAAAAAACGATCATACGGATAAATATAGTAGTTGTAGGCCTCGTAAAACCGCCCCCCGTTCTCGGCCTGTTCTCCCAACTTCTTGTAAGTACGCTCGATGATGCCGTATATGCGATCATAACCCTTTTCGGGTACACACCCTGGCGAAGGCCCAGTCGCCATATCAAAGGCCTCCTTAAGTTTGCCGATTTTTTCCTCCGACTCCATGTTTTTGAGAAATTGTTCAGCTTCTATTACATCGCGTTCATAACACACACTGCCGTCCTCGCCCCGAGAAACTATCTTGCCGCGATTGCCTGCTGTTTCAGCAAAGATAGTAGACGTAGGAAACATTACCAGCGCCAACGCCATGATAAAAACAATTTTCACAGATCTCATAAATTTCCCTTTAGTATTTTTTGAGAACATCAATGGCGTTTTTCCAGCCGAATCCCTGCTTCTTTTCCTGGTGCGTTGGCTGTTCTGTTTTCTTTCCTGCATCATCATCCCCGCCGTTCTTATCGTCATCGCCTTTAAACATCGAGCCAAATCCAGGCATCAGATCCATTTTGGAATAGCCCTCAGGAATTTCGAATAATGCAGGATCCTGCCTGCCGACCTGGAGTTCCTTGAGTTCTGATTTCATTCTCTGCTTGCTGCCATTTTCCACGGCGATGGCATCCATTTTAATCATGATGCCGTCCTTGCTTATCCAGCCGAACCCACCCATTTTACTGCCGTCAGGTGCAACCATGATAATTTTATTCTTGGTGGTATCTATGCCGTTTACCGTTTCCGGACCGACGATTGTGGTTTCGATCTCATAGTTACTGAGATCATCCTTGCGTCCTTCTTCGGGAATCTTCATCTCATTGTATGTCTTGCTTTCGGGCATGAGCATCCAGACTACTTTCTTATCCTGGCGCATTATCATAATCGTTTGCTGGCCGTCATGAACTGACTCACGCCTTTCCATGCCAGGAGAGTAATAGACCTTGCCCTGCATGACTGTGTCGGCGGTTTCGAAATATGAATCAGCCGAGTACTCAACCTTTGGTCCCTCCCATGCAGAGGCCACACTGACAAATATTATTCCAACCAAAATTGTAAAAACTGTTCTGTACATATCTGCTCTCCCTTTACAAAATGATTACTTAATAATAAAGGGGCTGCCCCAGATAATGAAAATGTCTGGGGCAGCCCCTTATGAAAAGTCTCAATCTTTTGAGCAAGTTGCCAATACGGCGCTTCCGGCTCCAGCCTGTCGAGAAAATCAAGATTGTCACAATTCATGATTTTCCAGCATCTATATTTAGAACCAGAAACCATGAAACCTCTCACATAAGTTTAAAACTGTTATAAAGAGCATACGCTCATCTTTTGGTAAGCAGAGCATATGTATGGCTTGTATTTATGTCAAGAAAAAAGTACCACAATGTGGTAATTTCGAAGGGAGGCAATAAAGTCCACATTGCTTGCCAAAATAGAAACTATTTCAGCTCAAAATCGGAGTTAAGGTGTGGAATGCCAATCTTATCTACTCGATCAATCTATTTTGTTGCGATTCATTGCAGACAGCAGGATTTTTAAAATATAAGAATCTTGCCATGGCTATCCATTCTGGATCATTGCAAAGGCTGTGGCTATTATTATAATTATCAATCCTGTCAAGGTGGCTAGTAATTTTGCAAGCATGAGGCGCATATGGTTTCTCCGTTTCAAACGAAATCAAAAAGTTCCGAATGCAGATGGTGCAACGGAATCCCCAACCTATTAAGTTCTTTTTCTGCCAAATGAATCATCGGAACTGGGCCACAAATAAAATACTCCAATTCAGACTTATTTTCCGGAAGATGTCTTTTTAACATCTCACCTGTTAAAAATCCAGACTCTCCCTTCCAGCCTGAGTGAGGATTTTCCAGAACAATAACCTTTTGCAGAAAAAGGATTTTTTTCAATTCGCTCAACTCATCGTAAAAGGTCAGTTTGTCCAGGTTTCCACCTGCAAAGAAAAGGACATGACTCCGTTTGTCTTTTCGGTCTGCAAGTGTTCGAAGCATACTCATAATCGGAGCGATCCCAATTCCCCCGGCAATAAAAACATAGCCTGGAGCAGCAGTATACCTATCAATAGTGAAGGCACCATAAGGTCCATCTAGATAAACTGGTAAACCTCGAGGTGCATCTTTCACACGCTTGGTGAAATCACCCAATTCCTTAATTGTGAACCTTAGCTCACCGGGCTGCTCAGCACTTGATGATATTGAAAAGGGATGCTCCCGGATGCTGAATGGCGAACTCCACATAGTGAGCCATACAAACTGACCGGGGCGAAAGCGGATACCGGCATGCTCAACTGGTGTAACGACTATGGTATATGCATTGCCTCGTTCTGATAGGACATTTCCCACTTTATATGGTTTTCGTAGGAGATAAATTGGCTTTACTAACCGCACATAAAGCAGCAGCAAGAACCAGCAACCCATTATGGCCCCCCAAACAATACGTTTTTCAGGGGTAGCAATGTAATGACTGACGCCTTCAATATGGACAAGGGCAAGGAGAAAAGCAGAAGCTGACAGGAAGATATGCACAAGCCGCCAATTGTCATAGTGAATGCCCAGTTGCTTTCTCCATAGCGATGAAACCATTATGAGTACGACAAAGACAAAGGAAACTATGCCTGCCGCCATATACCTGTTCAGCAGGTTTGGTTTGAGCATCTCCACTACTACAGGTTCACTGACAATGAGAATCAAAGGATGGGCTAGTACAAAAAGGAGCAGCAGCAAAGAGATCTGTTTATGAAAATAATAAATGATGTCCACACCGAACGGCAGGGACACCCGCTTGAACCTGGCGGTTAGAAAGAACATAATTGCCATCATTGAAGCGGCTGCAAAACCCAGAACCATTGAGAAATCCCACCAGAATCCGTTGCCTCCCGGCATTTTGCCGTAAAACATTACTAGACATGGGAATATTACAAGGCCGAGATAGAAGGATATCCATAAAAGTCCCCAATAAAAATAGTGCATGGCATTAGTAAATATTAGTCAATCTGGTCAGCCCTATTTTGCATCATGTTTCTCTCTGCCATGGCCATCGGCCTTCAACTTCAAGATGAAGCGTTAAACTCAAGAAAGAGCGAATTAATATGATCAAACCGAGGATGGCTACGTTCTCTATAGTATCTGCAACAACAACGGTTTGTATGATGTCGCCGGCAATGAGAAATTCTAGTCCTAGAATAATTGATCGTCCTAAATGTCACCGGTAAGTCCTATATGCAATTTCTTCAGCCAGATTTTGAAAAGTGCGAGTAAAAACAACAGAGGAGATGCACGATCCTACTAGGATTACAAGTACACCAACTGCCTCAATGGTTTACCCGGCTATAGAGATGATCTCGGCAAATTGCTTAGTTTTGTTTGTCCGTGATATTAACAATTCATTTGCCTAACAAAACATTATTGTTCATAAATTAATCCGACTATAATTTGGTTTAAGTAATAGTGCCGACAAATTTCGTCTTAATCCTAAAATGCTTCATATTGTAAATTCTACCTTACTTGCCATTAATAGAAACTATTCAACGGCAAAATGAAAGTTATGACATGTGATGGCTATCGTAACTCTTTTCAAGAGAGTGCAGTCAACTACCAGTCAAAACGGAATTGCCCCAGGTACTTTTTGAGTCCCTTGGCTTGATCCTGGGTCAATTCTGGACAGTCGGAAACCCCTTTGCCTCCTTCAACGGCAAGAGACGCAAAAACCATGCAGGTGGGTAGACCGCATCTGCCACAGTTTGTTTTGGGCAAGAATTTCAGTATGGCAAAGGGCATCGGTCGGGGGGCTGCTTCGAAACTCGGAGTTATTTCATCACGTCTTTCCCAAACCTCGTTAATCTCCCGTTTAAGCCACTGCAGAATCTTCTCAGCTTCTTCTGCATCCCGATTGGCATTGATGGCAATGTGATCAGAATGGACAGAAATAAGTTTACCCTGAGAGCGGAAGGTGACCGAAGGAGGTTCCTTAATATAAGTGTATCCGCCTAAAACAGCATTTAAATATGGAATCGCCGCACCGATATCTTCGTCAAGACGGGCAATGCAATTCACTGTCTGAGCTTCTGGCCTGCATTCAACCCTGGTTATCTCCTTTATCCAACCTTTAAGTAGCATACTTTTATGTTCCCGTTACGTATAACTTGCCACAATCTTGACTCCAGAAAAAACAATTACCAGTTAAGTATATGCGCTGGCAATAGCAATAAAAAACTCCGCCCGGTGGCGAGGGTTATCAGATAGTTTTTGCCGTCCTGGGCGTTTATATGCTATAGGAAATCATTGCTAACCTTCACATCGAGGTTCCTATGAAAAAACTGGCACTCCTATTAATTATTTCATCCTTGTTTGTAGCTTCTCCTGTTTTGGGAGTACACAATAGCGCTGGTTGGCTCTCAGAATGCAAAGAGGGGGTTAAATTTCTAAACAATGAACCTTGCGATTTAGCTAAAGTCAACCATTGTATGGGGTTTATTATCGGTGCCGACCAAATGCTATCAAAAGTTTCTGCAGCAAACAAGGGTATCGAGATTAATCAGTTATATTGCAGACCATTTGACTTAGTAACGGCACAAACAATAAGAATTTGGGTTGAATATCTTGAAAATAATCCGCAGGAACTCAATTTAAGCCCAATAGAAACCTTCTCTTCTGCGATGACTGAAGCCTTCCCCTGCCCAGAACCTCAACCTTCAAAGTGATGTTCCCATGAAAAAACTCTTTTTCCTATTAGTTGCTTTTTCCTTGTTTAGAACTTCACCTGCTGTGGCAGTAAATGCTTCTTATTTTAAAACCGGCAACGAACTTCTTAATGAGTGCAAAGAGTTCTTAAAGCTGGAAAACAAAACTGATATGGCTGCAGGAAATTGCATAGGATTTATAGAGGGTGCGACTGATATACACAATACTCTAGTAGATTCTTTATATATCAAACCAATATATTGCTTTCCCCAAAATGTTCAGTCTGGACAATTAGTGAGGGTTGTTCTTAAATATCTAGTAGAGTATCCAGAATTGTTAAATGCCCCTGCTTCGCATTTAGTTTTAAATTCATTTAAAGAAGCCTTCCCCTGCCCTGAATCACAACCCTCAAAGTGAGACTTTCATAAAGGAACTAGTCTGTAGCAAGTCTACATTGCCAGTACACACATCAACTGGTAATTCTTTATTTTCGATTCAACATTGTGGCAAGATAGTTTGACTTTTCTCTATAGTTCTTTCCTAACACATTGTGGCACTTGACGGAACATCTCATTTAGTCTTATACTTATATCCAAGAGAAAAAGAAAAAGTGCTAGTGGGAGGTCACGATGGGAATCTCAAGGAGAGATTTTCTGCGGACAGTGGCCATTGGAGGGACCACTCTTTTAGCTGGAGATGTGAGGGCAGAACATGCCGCGCGTCTAAACTGCGATAAAACCTTCGGGGTTTTAGTGGATACAGGCGTCTGTATTGGCTGTCGCAAGTGTGAATGGGCCTGCTCTAAAAAAAATTTCAACCCCGAAGCCGATCCAGTTTTCTTTGATGACAAAAATGTTTTCAAAGACCATCGACGCCCCAATGCCCTTGCCTATACGGTAGTGAACGAATTCCGGGGACCCGAACCAGGATCCCATCCGTTCACAATGAAAGTTCAGTGCATGCATTGCAACGATCCAGCCTGTGTCTCCGCCTGCATCGTCGGTGCCCTCAAGAAATGCGAATTTGGGCCGGTAACTTACGATGCGAGCAAATGCATCGGCTGCCGCTATTGCATGGTCGCCTGTCCTTTCCAGATTCCCGCCTACGAATACTTTAATGCCTTCGATCCCCAGGTCCGAAAATGCTCCTTTTGCTATGACCGCATCGTAGAAGAAAGGAAAAGGCCGGCCTGCGTAGAAGTCTGCCCCAGCGAGGCATTGACCTTCGGCACACGCCGCGAACTTATCGATATGGCTCACAGTCGCATCCGCGCCCATCCGGAACGGTACGTCGATCATGTATATGGAGAACTTGAGTTGGGCGGAACAAGCTGGATGTATCTTTCTCCGATCGATTTCAAATATACCGAGCTTCCGGACCTGCCCGATCAGCCGGCGATCAGTGTGAGCGAGACAATACAGCACGGGATCTTCAAGCAGTTTGTTCCCCCCTTGATGCTTTACGGGCTTTTGGGTCTGGTAATGACGGCATTAAGAGAGAAGGAAGAGAAAAAAAGGGGGCATCATGAGTAGCAACGACCATCATCTGCCTACTCCCATTAAAATGAAGTATTTCACTCCCGGCACCAAAATAATCTTTGCTGTCATGGTGGCAGGAATAGGGGCATATATTTACCGCCTTATCTTCGGGCTCCAGGCCGCCACAAATCTCAACGACCAGTATCCCTGGGGCATATGGATCGGTATCGATGTTGCCTCGGGTGTCGCACTGGCAGCAGGTGGGTTCACCTCTGCCCTTCTCGCAGATGTCTTTCACAAGGAAAAATATCATGTCATAGTTCGTCCAGCCCTTCTGACCGCTATGCTCGGTTATACCTTTGTGGTAATCGGTCTTCTCGCTGACTTGGGCCGCTACTATAATGTCTGGCATCCTATGCTGCCCAGCATGTGGCAGGGGAATTCAGTTCTTTTTGAAGTGGGCATATGCGTTATGATCTATCTTAACATCCTGTACATCGAATTCTTGCCGATTGTGGCGGAACGCTTTAAAGGCCGGGTCAATCTGCCAGGTGCCCTGGCTCGCCTCAACGGTTTTTTCGAGTCAATCCTTTCCGTTGCGGACCGCACCCTTGGCCGTTTCATTTCCTTATTCATCATTGCCGGGGTGACTTTATCCTGCCTGCACCAATCATCGCTGGGCACCCTGATGGTAATCGCCGAGTCCAAGATGAGTCACCTCTGGTGGACGCCCATCTCGCCTCTGCTATTCTTGGTCTCCGCTATCGCAGTTGGATATCCCATGGTCATTTTTGAATCGATCATCGCTTCCCGTTCTTTTGGACTGAAACCAGAGATGCATGTCCTCTCATCGCTCGCAGGATATACCCCGGTTTTGCTGGGAATCTATCTGGCCTTAAAAATCGGAGACATCAACACCCGGGAAGCCTGGCCTCTGGTTTTTGCAGGAAATACGCAGTCACTGTTGTGGATATTAGAGATAGCAATGGGAGTAGTCATTCCCCTTGTCATGCTCCTATTTCACCGTATACGTCATTCTGTCGGCGGTTTGTTTACCGCAGCCACTCTGGTTGTCCTGGGGGTTGTTCTGAATCGTATCAACGTTTTTCTGGTAGCGTACACGCCACTTTATGGAAAAACGTCTTACTTCCCATCGATTTTTGAAATCATGCTCACCGTTGGTCTGATCGCCGCCCTCGTTCTGGTCTACCGGGCTATAGTCATGATTTTTCCTGTAATATCTGTTCCAGCAGCCGAGCGGTGAAACAGTGTCAATTCGGTAAAAAGAGGAAACGAAAATGATACGAAATAGAAGAGTTATTCTCCTGTCCGGGATGCTCTGGATCATTTTCTTCCTTATGATCGCAAACCCAATAACAAAAAAGACTTATGCTGCTCTGCCTCATCTCGATTGCAGCCAGTGTCATACCTGTGTAATGCCGACAGCCAGTAATCGTTGTTTGAAACCCTGTCCCAGTCTCAATATGGTATCGGTTTCGGGAGCCCATTCTCTGGACGAATCACCGGAGGACATTGTTCTTGATAAAATTTCTGACCTCTATCAACCCGTAAAATTCAACCACAAACTGCATGCAGAGATGGCGGTCATGGATAAAGGCTGCGTGACTTGCCACCATTACAGCCCCAATGATGATATCCCTCCCTGTGACGAATGTCATGGCGGAGAAAAAAATTCGGCAAATCTGCGGCAGCCAAGCCTGAAGGGCGCCTACCACCGGCAATGTCTTTCCTGTCACCGTGACTGGAGCCACGAGACAGCCTGCACCACCTGTCACCTTCCAACCCCGGGTAAGGCAATGGATGTCAATTTCGATGCGACCGATATTATAGGCGTCAAGCATCCACCCATCCATATACCGGGAAAAAAGATCTACAATACACCTTACCAGGACGGCCCGGTTGTTACCTTCCATCACAACCAGCATGTGGATATGTACGGCCTGGCCTGTGTGGACTGCCACCAGAAAGAAAACTGTTCATATTGTCATGAGTTGAACGCCGAAACCAAAATGAATACCCGGAAGACCATGCTGGAGGTGCATTCAACCTGTAATAATTGTCACATGCAGGACAAATGCGGTACATGCCATGATACCAAGGAAAAACCCGCCTTTTCGCACGATATGACTGGTTGGCCCCTCAGCCGTTTCCATCAAAAACTCGGCTGTCGCTCTTGTCATCCCTCGGGTAAACAGATTGCCGGGATGGACAACCGTTGTGCCTCCTGCCACAATGACTGGCGCACAGGAAAATTCGATCACGCGGTCACGGGATTGAAGCTAAATGAAATCCATTCAGAACTGGACTGCAGTGACTGCCATTTAAAAGCGGACTATTCCCAACCGGAAGCTGGCTGTCCAAACTGCCACGAAGCTGGTTTCAACCCCAAAGATATGCCTCCCGGCAAGTACAAACTGAAGGAATAAACTGGGAAAAACTGTGGATAAATACATAATACCCACTGGAGGAGTGCTATGAAATATCTATTAATTGTGACACTAGCTGGGATTTTGCTTTTATATTCTGTTTCCGTAAATGCAGTATTGCCAGAAAACTGGCACAATATTTATCCACCGGGTGAAGGCTGGAGAATTATTTGCGATGTTCCTGGAACAAACGGATCCATGATATATTTTAAAGCGGCTGAAGGAGAACCGCGGGCAGATGATATACTTGTGCGTATCATTTATTCGCACAGTAAGTGTTGGCTATATATTGCAGCCTATGATGAGCAGTGTGAAGGCGGCTCAGTTACAATTGATGGTGAACTGAAGTTCGATCTTGAAGGAGAAGGAAATTACTGCGTATCCGCATGTGGGCGCAATTTCTCGACATCAGAAGACAACAATAAAAAATATAAAACCCAATCAATTGTCATGTTCTCGAAGGGAAAGAAAATGGATATCACTATGAACACTGGAGACGGCTCCACGATATCGACAACAATACCGCTTGAAGAATTTGCAGAAGTTTACTCGCAATTAGAAGCAGGAACAAAATGTGGTCTCGGCGATGCCCGGCACTAATAAAATTATAATTACACTTAACTAATCAATTGAAAAGTGCGGGTAACAGATTTGGCAGTTACTCTGGATATCTGGCATTTTGAAAGCTTCAGCTATAAATCAGAACAAAATTGATTGATTGAAGAGTTACAATTGCCACCCCAAATAGTAACTGAGATTTTGGGCGGAAAAAGTTTCTATTGTGGCAAATATATATTTACTGGCAATTTATTAATCATCAAGAATTCATGAATATTGTCAACATAGACCATATAGTCCTGACGGTGAAAAACATTGCTGATACTGTAAGATTTTATGAGTCTGTCTTAGGTATGAATAAAGAAACATATGGAGAAGGGCGAATCGCTCTGAAATTCGGTAACCAGAAAATCAACCTCCATAAGTATGGAAAAGAATTTGAACCGAAAGCAGCCAAACCTGTCCCAGGTTCAGAAGACTTATGTTTTGTTACGGATACCAAGTTAGAAGTTGCAATGGATTATGTAAAAAGCAAAGGAATCAAAATACTGGCAGGCCCTGTGACTAGAACAGGTGCCACTGGCAAAATTAAATCTTTTTATTTTAGGGACCCTGATGGCAACTTAATCGAAGTAGCCAATCTCTCGAATGACTCTTGAAAGGTTGCCATATCCACTGGCAACCTTTACATGTTTTTAGAGGGCGATAAGTCAAGAAGGTTGCTGCAATCAACCAAAACTGTTTAGATTGGTCGGCCTGTTACTATTGACATCACACATTGCGACTTAAAATTGTGGCTGAAAAAGTTTCTATTGTGGCAAGCAATGTGGATATTACTTATAGGAGCAATTCCTAATACATTTTGGCACTTTGATTTATTTAAGAACTAATTGTTATAAAACTACAAAAACGACGTCTAATAAATTGTTAGCCAGTCAATTACTTTTACACATCAACGCTACTGTGAGGAAATAGAGCATGAAAGCAATACTGAGAATTGTTCCCCTTTTGACAACTTTGCTTGCATTGTCGGTAGTCGCCACAGCCCAAGTGCAAATCTCAACCACCCCTGCGGAAGCCAGAGCCATCGCCAAGGAGGCCTATATTTACGGCTTCCCGATGGTGGATCACTACCGCATCCAGTACTCCTACTTTCAGGACAAAAACGATCCCAATTACAAAACGCCCTGGAATAACCTTATAAACATTCCTCGCGTCTACACGCCGGAAGACACGGCCATTCAGACACCTAATTCGGACACGCCGTACTCTTTCATAGGAATGGACTTGCGTGCTGAGCCTATGGTATTAACTGTTCCGAAGATCGATGAGAACCGCTATTTCTCCGTCCAGCTCGTCGATGCCTACACCTTCAATTTCGCCTACGTCGGCAGTCGGACCACCGGCAACGACGGCGGCAGCTACCTCATCGCCGGGCCGAACTGGAAAGGCGAGACGCCCAAAGGCATCAAGAAGGTTATCCAATCGGAGACCGAGTTTGTCTTTGGCGCTTTTCGCACGCAGCTTTTCAATCCGGCCGATCTCGATAACGTGAAGAAAGTACAGGCCGGCTATAAGGTACAACCGCTGTCCGCGTTTCTGGGACAGCCTGCTCCAGAAGCTGCGCCAGCCATTGATTTCATCAAGCCGCTTACGCCTGAAGCACAGAGAACTTCACCAGAGTTTTACAGCATTCTGGATTTCGTACTGCAGTTCTGCCCGACGCATCCTTCCGAGAAGGAACTGAGGGCGCGCTTTGCCAAGATCGGCGTCGGCGCGGGCAAGACCTTCGACGCAAGCAAGCTTTCACCTGAAATGCGGACAGCCATTGAACAGGGCATGGCCGATGCCTTGGCCGAGTTTGCTGAACTGCAGAAACGGATCGATGCGAAAGAAGTGACTTCCGGCGAAATGTTCGGTACCCGGGAGTACCTGAAAAACAACTACCTCTATCGCATGGGGGCCGCCGTCAATGGCATCTATGGCAACTCGGCAGCTGAAGCGATCTATCCGCTGCTGGCACTCGACAACGAGGGGCAAAAGCCGGATGGCAGCAAACGCTACACTCTCCGTTTTGCACCGGGTCAGCTGCCTCCGGTCAACGCCTTCTGGTCGATAACCATGTACAGAATGCCGGAGATCCTGCTTGTCGATAATCCGATTGACCGTTACCTCCTCAATTCGCCAATGCTATCGCAATTCAAGCGCGATGCCGACGGTGGGCTGACTTTGTACTTTCAGAACGAATCCCCCGGTAAGGACAAGGAATCCAACTGGCTGCCCGCGCCGAAGGGGTGGTTTATGGTCGTCATGAGGCTTTACTGGCCAAAAGAAGAGGCCCTGAGCGGAAAATGGACGCCGCCGCAATTACAACGAATAAAATAACACTACGAGGATAGACTGAAATGAAAACAAAGGCAATATTAACACTTCTATGTTCCGCTCGAGCCCTGGTTCGACAAAACCTGGAAGCCGGGTAAATTTGAACTGGTGAAGTGATTTTTTCTTCTGCTGCATGACTGTGAATAAAGGGGACAGATTTGAAATCTGTCCCCTAATAACTATCACTTAGCGACTTACGTATAGCTGCTGACACACCATGACTCATGAATGATTCCTGGAAGGTCCAGGTATCCACTGCACATGTTGAGCCTCTCCAATCGGAGGGGCTTTGGGGTTTTAATAGAACAGGTAGCCACAGTGAATAGATACTACTAAAGGACTGGATTTCCCTCCCGCCTGACAAACAAGAATACTCCAGAAAATACTACGGGCGGGCGATTGAATTATATATAAAATAGTTTTTATATTTATATAAATTAACAATTATCCATAAATTCAACTTGCTCCAGTGTCCGAGATGCCGTGAGGCCCTAAAGCCTCCAAAAGTTCCCATGGCTTAGGTACACTGGAGCCCAATTTTTTAGTAACTGAAAAATGTAGTGGTGTATCAACTTCCCCCTCAGTTAATTCTGAGGGGGTTTTTGTGTCCTGGGTGGTGGGTATAGTGTTGGGTGCAGCATTTATTAGGCACAAAAAAAGACCCAACGAAATCGCTGAAGTCCTTGTATAAGTAATGGTGAGAGGAGCGGGATTCGAACCCACGACCTTTGGCTCCGGAGGCAGATACTCTCCCAATGAGCTACCCGCCTATGTTGTTTTTATTGATCTAAATGCATCAATCTCATCTGACCGGCATCTGACAGTTGCTTATAAAAACAAAAAAAGGAACCCACCCTATTAGGCTGAATCCCTTTCTATTGTTGGTGCCCGGGACGAGAATCGAACTCGTACAGTCACAAGGACCGAGGGATTTTAAGTCCCTTGCGTCTACCAGTTCCGCCACCCAGGCACCCTATTTTTTCTGCGACTCTATAATATCATTATCGAAAATGCAAACAAGA
>Ga0209742_10000298_pt1 | contig 27306 bp, 18 predicted proteins | sample DeeMarSeWOR38_10_FD_187462 | JGI IMG/M metagenome (GOLD analysis project Ga0209742, IMG submission 187462) | Marine sediment microbial communities from White Oak River estuary, North Carolina - WOR-3-8_10 (SPAdes) (version 2) | ecosystem: Environmental > Aquatic > Marine > Intertidal zone >... | reverse complement strand
CCCAGGAGGTTCGCGTCCGCCCCGCCGGAACTCTCAGTAATCCAGAAGCCGTAGCCGTTGACGAAAACTCCGTTGCTTGCGCGGAACTGCAAGGCGCCGCCTTCGGGATTGACGTCGCCGTCGTAGAACAGGCTTCCCCCGAATCGCTCGAACGGGTACTTCATCTTGCCCAGCGACAGCGCGGTCGATTCGGTCGGACGCCAGGCAAGGTAGCCGTAGTCGATCCCCAGGCTCTTGCGCACGTTGCCGCCACCGAGGGTGACGTTGGTTGAACGTGGATCTTCCGGATCGCCCGTCGCGATGCCCACGTAGGCCGTCATCGAGTCGGACACCTTGGCCTCGAGACCGGTACGGATGCGGATTCGGTGACGCGTGCGGGTGTCGCGGGACTCCTCGTCGATCATCTCGTGGCGGTAGCGCATGTCACCCTTCCACTTGATCTTGCTGGCCCAGTCGACCTTCTTGGCCTGGACCGCCGCCTGCGCCATCTGGTCGGACTGTCGGTCGTTCGCTTCCTCCACCTCCGCGACGCGGACTTCGAGGGCCTCCATGCGTACCGCCGGGGCAGCAGTACCGGATCCCGCGAGCTCGGCATTTCGGGTCTCGAGCTGCTGCACCCGCTCGAGCAGCGCCTGCACCTGCTGCCTGAGCTCGGCCACCTCTGCCTCGCTGACGGCTGCCTGGGAAGACAAGGGCACGGACAGGAGCAACCCGACCGCGCCCGCGGTCATGATCTTGTGCATAGGATGTTTACCTTGATTTTCTTTATGGAACCGGCCGGCTCGAAGCCGGCCGTCCCGGTCAGAGCTTGAGCTCCTTGAGCTCCGCCACGTCCTTGCGGACCTGCTCGCGCTGCGCCTTGGGCAGCGGGATCAGACCCTTGTCCGCCAGGTAGCCTTCGTCGCCGGCGGCCTTCTCGCTGGTGAGCTCGGTGACGAACTCCTTGATGCCCGGGATCACGCCCACATGCGCCTTCTTCACGTAGACGTAGAGCGAACGCGACACGGGATAGGAGCCGTCCGCGATCTTCTCGAAGGTCGGCGACACGCCCTCGATGATCGAGCCGTGCAGCTTGTTGAGGTTCTCCTCGAGGAAGCTGTAGCCGAAGATGCCGATCGCCTTCGGGTTGGCCTCGAGCTTCTGCACGATCAGGTTGTCGTTCTCGCCGGCCTCGACATAAGCGCCGTCCTCGCGGATCTGGGTGCAGACGCGCTTGAAGCGCTTCTCGTCGACCTTCTTGAGCTCCTTGAGCCACGCGAAGTCCTCGCAGCCCTTCTCGAGCATCAGCTCGGCGAAGGCATCCCGGGTGCCGGAGGTCGGCGGGGGGCCGAGGACCTCGATCCTGACGTCGGGCAGCTTGGGATCGATCTGCTTCCAGGTCTTGTAGGGATTGTCGACGAGGGACGTCGGGTTCGCCGGATCCGGCACCTGCTTCGCAAGCGCCATGTAGACTTCCTTGCGCGTCAGCTGGTAGGTCGGCGAGGCCTTGGCATTCGCCATCACGATGCCGTCGAAGCCGATCTTCACCTCGACGATGGCCTCGACGCCGTTCTTGCGGCAGTCGTCGACCTCGGACTGCTTGATCCGCCGCGACGCGTTGGCGATGTCGGTGAACTGCGGGCCGATGCCCTGGCAGAACAGCTTGAGACCGCCGCCCGTGCCGACGCTCTCGACCTTCGGCGTCTTGAAGCCCGTGCCGCGGCCGAACTGTTCGGCCGCGGCCGAGGAGAACGGGAACACGGTCGACGAGCCGGCGATGCTGATGTAGTCGCGGGCCGACTGGGCATGGGCCGCGCCCGAAAGGGCCAGGCCGGCGACACCTGCGGCAATGAGGGTCTTACTTAACACTGATTCGAACCTCCGGAGGATGCTTGGGTGACTCGCCTGCCACGTGGAAACCGAATCCGGGCTCCGCGGCGCCCTGCGCCCGTGGCATCGATGGTCGCGGAGGTTACGCCTGCTTTGTTACAGAATTGCTGCAAGGCGGAAGGTCGCGTAAGTCGTTGAGATTAAGGGCGTATGCAACATTGGCTGCCCTTGCTGCTGCGATTGATGACAGTACCGATCGGATTTCGTGACGTCTTGCGGCGCGTCGGGAACGCGACCGCACCCCGGCTAGGGACTCGGGGGATTGGGTCGGGCGGTACTCACGATGGGCGATGAGACTCGAGGCCGGTCAGCGCGCGCCTCTGCGAGATGCCCCTCGAACTGCCGCGTCGCGGTCTCCCAGGTGTTCTCGAGCGCCTGTGCGCGGGAGGCGGCCGGGTCGAGCTTCAGGGCCTCGAGTGCTGCGCGCCTAAGGTCCTCGTGCAGGATGCCGGTCACGCCGTTGCGCACCACGTCGATGGGCCCGGTGACCGGATAGGCCGCCACGGGCAGGCCGCAGGCCATGGCCTCGAGCATCACGAGGCCGAAGGTGTCGGTGCGGCTCGGGAACACGAAAACGTCGGCGGCCGCGAGCGTAGCGGCCAACTCCTCGCCGAAGCGATAGCCGGTATAGACGACGTCCGGGTAGCGTGCCCGCATCTCCTGCATCGCCGGGCCGTCACCGATGACGAGACGGGTCCCGGGCAGGTCGAGCGACAGGAACGCCTCGATGTTCTTTTCCACCGCCACCCGGCCCGCGTAGGCAAAGATCGGGCGCGGCAGGTCGAGAAAGGACTTCTCGCCCGGCCGGAACAGTGCCGTGTCGACCCCTCGGCCCCAGTGCACGAGGTTCGAGAAACCGCGCGCTTCGAGTTCGCGGCGCACGCGTTCGGTGTTCACCATGACGCGCTCCGCCCGGCCGTGGAACCAGCGCAGCAGGGCATACGACCAGGCCAGCGGCATCGGGATGCGAGCCCGCAGGTACTGCGGAAACTGCGTGTGGTAACTCGTGGTGAAGTGCAGTCCGCGCCGGATCATCGCCCGCCGGGCGGCGAGCCCGAGGGGTCCCTCGGTGGCGATGTGGACGGCGTCGGGGTCGAACTCGTCGAGCCAGGCGTGCAGGCGGCGACCGGGATGCAGCGACAGCCGGATCTCAGGGTAGGTCGGGCAGGGCATGGTCCGGAAGCTGTCCGGCCCCAGGAAGCGAACCTCGTGTCCCAGGGACTCCAGGCCCTCCCCGGTGCGGCTGAGCGTCGTGACGACGCCGTTGACCTGTGGCCGCCAGGCGTCGGTGAGGATCGCGACCTTCATTCGCGGCCGGATCCGAGGCGGACGCCGCCTCTCCTCACGCGGCCGGCTCCAGCGCCGGCACGCCCGGCTCGACGGTCGGCGCCAGGACTTCGCTCTGCTCGGTCCATCGCAGGATCGCGAGGCGCCCGTTCATGTCCTCGACCAGCGAGGTGCAGCTCTCCACCCAGTCGCCGTCGTTGCAGTAGAGCACGCCGTCGATCTCGCGCATGGCTGGGCGATGGATGTGGCCGCAGATCACCCCGTCCACCCCGCGCGTACGAGCGTGGCGTGCGGCCGCCTCCTCGAAGCGATCGATGTACCGGACGGCATTCGGCACCTGGTGCTTGATCCAGTGAGCCAGCGACCAATAGCCGTAACCGAACCGCCGCCGCAAGGCGTGCAGCCCGTGGTTGAGGCCGAGTATCAACTCGTAGGCAGCCTCGCCCACGCGCTTGAGCAGCGGGCCGAACTTCACGTCCTCATCGAACTCGTCGCCGTGTAGCAGCAGCATGCGCCGGCCGTCGGCGGTCTCGTGGACCAGGTCGCGGTGCACCTCGACCGGCCCGTACCGTGTGCCACACAGGTCACGCGCGAGCTCGTCGTGGTTGCCGGGAATGTAGACGACCCGCGATCCCGTGCGCGCCCGCGTCAGCAGGGTCCGCAGCACCTCCTGGTGCGAGGCGGGCCAGTACACGCTCCGCCGGAGGGACCAGAAGTCGATCAGGTCGCCGATCACGAAGATGTTCCGTGCCTCGACGGACTCGAGGAAATGCAGGAGGTAGTCCGCGCGACAGCCGCGGTAGCCGAGATGGACGTCCGAGATGAAGATGCTTCTGACCCGATGCGGCCGGCGAACCGGTGTCACGCTCATGTCACCCCCGAGTTGAACCCTCCGGACGACCGCAACACTGCGATCGCCGCGTGACGAAGGCGTGACTGCCGGCTGAAATCTTTATGACGAACGGCGACTTGGGGCCGGATGTTCAGGCGACACTTCAACCTCGCCCATCGATAGGTCGCGAGGGTCTCTCCGCGAACCGCGTCGGTTCCGGCGTGGACGGTGACTCAGCCCGCAGCCGACATCGCTGCGCGCCCGGCGGCAGGCTGCAACCGCTTCACGGGAAAGTGGCAGGTGAAAGTGGACCCGCGTCCCTCCACGCTCTCGACCGTCAGGCGGGCACCATGACGCTGCAGCGCGTGCTTGACGATGGCGAGCCCGAGGCCGGAGCCACCCGATTTCCGCGAGCGGCCCTTGTCGACGCGGTAGAAACGCTCCGTGAGGCGCGGCACGTGCTCGGCCGGGATCCCGATGCCCGTGTCGCGGACGGCGAGATGCCCACCGTCCGCGTCGCTCCACCAGCGGATCTCGATCGAGCCCTCCTGCGGTGTGTACTTGACCGCGTTGGAGATCAGGTTCGAGGCGATCGAGTGGATCTCGGGCTCGCTGCCGAGCAGCCTTGCGGTCGAGTCGAGCCTGAGCGTCACCTCGTGCGGCCGGACGTCCCGCGCGAGCACATCCTTGCGCATCAGCGCGAGCATGCCCCCGACGTCCACCGGGTCGTAGGGCGCTTCCTTGGCCGAGGCCTCGAGACGCGACAGCTCGAGCAGGTCTTCGACGATCAGTCGCATGCGTTCGGCCTGGCGGCGCATCTCGCCGATCGGTCCGTGCCACACCGCGTCGACGTCGCGATCGTCGGCGAGCTGGTCGAGATAGCCGTTGATCACCGTGAGCGGGGAGCGCAGCTCGTGCGAGGCGTTGGCGACGAAGTCCTTGCGCATCGCCTCGAGGCGCGACTCTCGCGTGATGTCGCGGACGAGCATCAGTTGCTCGTCGCCGGCAGGGATGATCTGGCAGGCGAGATAGCGCTCCTCGGGCTGGCCGTAGCGCAGCACGACCGGCACCGCCTGCGGCCCGGCGTCAACGTAGCGTGCGAAGTCCGGGTGCCGGATCAGGTTCTCGATGCGCATGCCGAAGTCGACCTTGCGCTTGAGGCCGAGCATCCGGGCCGCCGTCCGGTTGAACCACAGGATGTCGCGCTCGGCGGAGAGCAGCAGCACGCCCTCCGGCATCGCGGCCGTCAGCCGCCGGAACTCCCGCAGCAGCTGCACGATGCGCCGCTTGTGGTACTGCTTGCGGCGGTAGATCCGCCCGATGAGCGCGACGACGTCGCCCCAGACGCCGCCAAGATCCGGGGGGTCCTCGTGACGCCGTCGCCGCAGCCACCGCTGCAGACGGTAGAGATTGGTGAGCTGCAGCGCCAGGTAGGCGGCGAGCACCGCCACCAGCCACAGGTCGATCCGGCCGAACACGAGCCCGCCGGCGATGGCGATTCCGATCGCCCCGGCCAGGCGCGCGAGCGCGAACGACCAGGCTGGTCCCATGCGCTATTGCGGCCTCGTCGAGAACCGGTAGCCGGCGCCGCGCACTGTCTGGATGTACCGGTCGCACCCGAAGTCGGCGAGCGCCTTGCGAAGCCGCCGGATGTGAACGTCGACGGTGCGTTCCTCCACGTAGACGTTGCCGCCCCACACGCGGTCGAGCAGCTGGCTGCGCGAGTAGACACGGTCCTGGTGCGTCATGAAGAAGCTGAGCAGGCGGTACTCGGTCGGGCCGAGCGGAACGGTGCGCTCGCCGACGGTGACACGATGCCCCGCCTGGTCGAGGACGAGCTGGTCGGCGCGCACGTACTCCTCGTCGCCCCCGGGAAGCGCCCGGCGCAGGACCGCATTGATGCGCGCCACCAGCTCGCGCGGCGAGAAGGGCTTGGTGACGTAGTCGTCGGCGCCGCCCTCGAGGCCCGTGACCTTGTCCGACTCGTCGGCGCGGGCCGTCAGCATGATGATGGGAACCTCGCGTGTCTCCTTGTCCCGCTTGATCTGCCGCGTGAGCTCGAGGCCGCTCATGTCCGGCAGCATCCAGTCGACCAGCATCAGGTCCGGCCGCCGGTCGGCGATTCGTTCGCGCGCCTGGATGCAGTCCTCGGCCTCGGATACCTCGTAGCCTGCGCGCCGGAGCCCGAACGCGATCATCTCGCGGATCGGCTGCTCGTCTTCGACGATGAGGATCTGCTTGCCCGCCATAAGCTTCCGTTCCCTATGGGAAATCCGGGCCGGATGGCCTTTGACGGACGGCACCATACGAATAATTTATGACATTTGGGTGACGCGCGCGTGACCCCTGTAATAAACGTCGACGCAGTGCGCCGTGCCGATACAGGTTCGCCCGGGCGCCCGGGGGCTACGACGCGCCCCCGCTGAGGAGGCCTCGCTCAGCGCCGGTGGGCCACTTCGTCGCGCAGGTAGACCGGCACGGCCTCCACGGGATCGACGGTGCGGCCGGCGCGGAACTCGCCCGCGCCGAGCCGCGCAATTTCGCGCGCGTGCGGCAGGAGCTCGGCGTCGAAGCCGGAAAGCTGCCCCTCGAGCAGCGTGTGCAGGGCCGGATACGCCGCGAAGCCGTGCCCGGCACCGAAGAACATGGGAGGGTCCCCTTGCAGCTCCGGGAGCGTGAGCCGACCGGGATCCGACACCGCCTCGGGCGTCAGCGCCACCGGCGCGTCGGGGTCGAGGCAGTCGAAGGCGGCCCAGTAGACCTGCGCCATCCGCGCGTCGAGGCAGGCGAGCACGTGGCGCCCCCCCCGCAGCCGCGCGGCGCGCGCCGCGAGGGCCGCGAGATCCGAGACCGGCACGACCGGCAGGCTTGCGCCGAAGGCCAGGCCCTGCGCGACCCCCGCGGCGATGCGCAGCCCCGTGAAGCCGCCTGGCCCACGGCCGAAAGCGATCGCATCGAGGGCGGCCAGTGCGGTGCCCGCCTCCGCGAGCACCGCCTGCACCATGGGCAGCAGCCGCTCGGCATGACCGCGCCCGAGCACTTCGTAGCGCTCGAAGACCTCGTCCTCGACGAGCAGCGCTGCCGAGCAGGCCTCCGTCGCGGTGTCGAGGCCGAGGATCCTCACGCCGTCCCCAGAGCCCGCGCCGCAGCACCCGCCTCGGCCAGCCGCCGCCTGAGGAAAGCAGCCGCTTCCTCCCCCTCGTCGACGACGCGCGCCGGCGGCAGCGAGCCGACGAAAAGCCGGCCGTAGGAGCGACTGCGCAGCCGCGGATCGCAGATCGCGACGACGCCGAAGTCCTCGCGGTCGCGGATCAGCCGCCCGAAGCCTTGCTTGAGCGCCAGCACGGCCTGCGGGAGCTGGTGATCGTAGAACGGGTTGCCACCGGCGCGCCGAATGCCTTCCAGCCTCGCCTTGAGTAGCGGGTCGTCGGGAGAGGCGAAGGGCAGCTTGTCGATGACGACCACCGCAAGGGCAGTGCCACGGACGTCGACGCCCTCCCAGAAACTCGCGGTCCCGAGCAGGACGGCGTGCTCGAGCTCCCGGAAACGTCGTAGCAGGCTTTCGCGAGGCGCCTCGCCCTGCACGAGCAATGGATAACGCTGTTCGAAACCGGTACGCCCACGCAGCAACCGCGCCGCCTCCTTGAGCGCGCGGTGACTGGTGAAGAGCAGGAAGGTGCGACCGTCTGCGGCTTCGACGAGCGGCAACGCGGTCGCGAGGACCGCCGTCGTGTGGGCACGATCGGAAGGGTCCGGGAGCCCGCGCGGCAGGTAGAGCAGTGCCTGTCGCTCGAAATCGAACGGGCTCGCCACGCGCAGCGTCCGTGCCTCGATCGCGCCGATCCGACCGAGGAAGTGCGTGAAGTCCTCGCCCACCGCCAGGGTGGCCGAGGTGAAGATCCACGCGCAGGGCCGTGCCGCCATGAGTTCGCGCAGGCGGTCGGCCACTTCGAACGGGCTGAACCCGAGGGTGAAGCCCCGCCCGGCGACCTCCACCCATCGGATGCCTTCCTCGGCGGCGAATCCGAGCATCCGCTGGAGGTTCTCCGCGAGCGTCTCAGCGCGCCGCAGGCATTGCCTCAGGCCCGAGTCGTCGCTGCCGGTGCCTGCCAGCGCCTCGACCAGCAGGTGCAGTGCCGACTGGGCCGTGTGCAGCGCCTCGATGAAGGCGTCGGGCAAAGCAGCCCACTCGATCCGCTCACGGGGGCTGCCGAGGCAGGCCAGTGCCTGGGCGAACGCGCCCTCGATGGCGTGCAGGCGTTCGCGCAGCGGCTCGCCGAGGTGACCGGTGCGCGCCAGCTCGGCGAGGGTGTCGCGGACCAGGGCAACGCCCTGGCGGCTGCCGACGTTGAGCCCGAAGAACTGGGCGGCGATGTCGGGCACCTGGTGGGCTTCGTCCAGGATCACCGCCTCCGTGCCCGGGAGCAACTCGCCGAAGCCCTCGTCCTTGAGCGCAAGATCCGCGAGCAGCAGGTGGTGGTTGACGACCACGATGTCGGCGGCCTGCGCCTCGCGACGCGCGGCAACCACGTGGCAGCGGGCGTACTCCGGGCACTCGAGCCCGAGGCAATTGTCCCGCGTCGAGGTGACCACCGGCCAGACAGGGTCGTCGTCCCGGACGCCGGTCACTTCCGCAACGTCCCCGGAGCGCGTGAGCCCTGCCCACCGCTGAATGCGCTTGAGCGAGCGGGCCGAGGGCACCTCGAAGCCGGGCAGGCTACCGACGTGCCCCGCGAGCGCCAGCCGATGCCGGCACAGGTAGTTCGAGCGGCCCTTGAGCAGGGCGACCCGCACCGGTCGGCCCAGCGCGCGCGCCAGCATGGGAAGGTCGCGGTGGTAGAGCTGGTCCTGCAGGGTCCGCGTCCCGGTGGAGACGATGACGTGGCGGCCGGACAGCAGCGCGGGAACCAGGTAGGCGAAGGTCTTGCCCGTCCCCGTTCCGGCCTCCACGGCGAGCACGGACTGTTCCAGGAGCGCCTCGCCAACCCAGTCGGCCATCTCCTGCTGTTCGCGCCGGGACTCGAAGCCCGGAACAGCCTCGGCCAGCGGGCCGTCCGCGCCGAGCAGCGCACCGAACTCACCCACCGCGAGACTCCCGTCCACGGCAATCGTGCGCCAGCCGAGGCTTGAGGAGGCAGGAACACATGGTCGGGCGGAGTCTAAATAAGGCGCCGTGCGGGCGATAGCTCGAAAACGGACTGGTCCCGCCGGTTACCTGCGCGGCGCGCTACTCCCGACCCCGAAGCTTAGCTACTGGTCCGCGTCCGGCCGAGTTCGATCGGAAACGCGCGCGGTGTCCGGTATCGCTGACAAGGAAGGCGCCGGCCTCGCGTAGAGACCGGCGCCTTCCGACCCACTCTCACCGGGATCGACGGTGCTCTGGAACCGTCGGCAGGTTTCCCGATGGTGGCGCGCAGCCCGCACCACACGCCAGTTTCTATCAATAAATCATATATATAAGGATCTTTTCTAACATAATTCTCATGTACATTTGCGCGGGCAACAGCAATTCGTCCCTCGAGTCGACTCCTTCGACAAATGTAGACATAACACCGTCGGTTTTCGGCACTCCGGCAACGGGCGTTCGGCGCCGGGTCATCTATAATTCTTGGACACTCACGACAGCAGCTTGCGGGTACGTTCCCCTTCGCCGTCGGCCGCATTCTCGCCACGGAACCGAACGGGCGTTGCCCAAGGAGAGAGGAACGAACGCATGGCCACTGCAATGCCTCGGCCCGCAACCCCCATGACTCCCCCGAAGGTGGTCTCCGACTGGGTCGACCACGTCGCGAAGATCACGCGGCCGGACCGGATCCACTGGTGCGACGGCTCCGAGCAGGAGTACCAGGGCCTCGTCAGGCGGATGCTCGCCAGCGGGGACTTGGTCGAGCTCAACCAGCAGACCCACCCCGGCTGCTATCTGCACCGCTCGAATCCGACCGACGTGGCGCGCGTCGAGCACCTGACCTTCGTCTGCACCCACCATTCGCACGACGCCGGCCCCAACAACAACTGGATGGACCCGGTCGACGCCAAGCGCCTGATGACCGACCTGTTCCGGGGCTGCATGAAGGGTCGCACCCTGTACGTCGTGCCCTACTGCATGGGTCCCATCGACTCGCCCTACTCCCGCTGCGGCGTCGAAATCACCGACAGCGCCTACGTCGCGGCCAACATGAAGCTCATGACGCGAATGGGTCGCGCCGCGCTCGAGCGCATCGGGCGTGAAGGACGTTTCGTGAAGGGTCTGCACTCGACGGGCGAGCTCGACCCGGACCGGCGGTTCATCATGCACTTCCCGGAGGAGCTCACCATCATGAGCTACGGCTCCGGCTACGGCGGCAATGCCCTGCTCGGCAAGAAGTGCCACGCGCTGCGCATCGCGAGCTGGCAGGCCCGCGACGAGGGCTGGATGGCGGAGCACATGCTCATCGTGGGCATCGAGAACCCGCGCGGCGAGACGCACTACATCGCCGCGGCGTTCCCGTCCGCCTGCGGCAAGACCAACCTCGCCATGCTGATTCCGCCGGCTTCCATGCCGGGCTGGAAAGTCTGGACCGTGGGCGACGACATCGCCTGGCTGCAACCGGGGCCGGACGGGAGGCTCTACGCCATCAACCCGGAGGCCGGCTACTTCGGCGTGGTGCCCGGCACCAATGCGCACACCAACCGCCATGCGCACGAGATGATCTCCGGCGACACGATCTTCACCAACGTGGCGGTCACCGCGGACAACCAGCCGTGGTGGGAAGGCCTCGAGGACGGCATTCCAGCCGTCGACTGGCAGGGCAGGCCCTACGACGCCTCGAAGGGGCCGGCGGCGCACCCCAATTCGCGCTTCACCGTCTCGGCGAAGCAAAATCCCAGCTACTCGCCCAAGGCCGATGCGCCGGAGGGCGTGCCGATCTCTGCCGTCGTCTTCGGTGGCCGCCGCCGCGAGCTGGCGCCGCTCGTCTACCAGGCACGCAACTGGGCGCACGGCGTACTCGTCGGCGCCTCAGTGGCTTCCGAGACCACGGCGGCGGCGACCGGGAAGGTCGGCGTGGTCCGCCGCGACCCGATGGCGATGAAGCCCTTCTGCGGTTACAACTACGGCGATTACTGGGCGCACTGGCTGTCGTTCGCCGGCAAGGTCGAGCACCTGCCGAAGATCTTCCACGTCAACTGGTTCCGTAGGGACGCGGACGGGCGCTTCCTGTGGCCCGGCTTCGGCGAGAACCTGCGGGTGCTCGAGTGGATCATCGGGCGCTGCGAGGGCCGCGCCCAGGCGATCGAGACGCCGATCGGCTTCCTCCCGACGGCGGAGGCGCTGAACCTCGACGGCCTCGACATCGACCCGGCCACGGTACGGGAGCTGCTGGCCGTGCGGCCGGAGCCCTGGCGGAAGGAATTGGCCGACATCGAGGAGTACATCGACTCCTTCGACGAGCGCACGCCGCGCGACCTCAAGGCCGAGCTGGCCGACGTCAAGCGCCGGCTCGCGTAGGTCACCCGTACCTCCTTCAGCGAGCCTTGCTCGCGCCGTTCGAGAAGGGGACAGTCCCCTGCGGGGACAGTCCCCGTCGAACGGCGCCTGGTGTTGCACGCGCGACCGCGCCGATCAGTCGTCGCAGATGTACTCGATCGTGTGGAAGGACTCGGGCTCGGGCAGCCGGCCGAGGCCGATCACGCCGCTGCCCTTGAGGGGAATCGAGTCGCGGCGGACGAAGGACTCCTCGCCCTGGCTCGTATGCACGAACGAGCCATTGGTGCTCTCGTCGACCAGCATGAACCGGTTCTTGCCCGCCTCGACGCGTGCGTGCAGCCGGGATACCAGGTTGCCCTTGACGACGAGGTCGTTCTCCTGGCCACGTCCCATGCTGAGTGAGGGTCGCTGACGGTCGTCGAGGATGATTTCCTTGCCTCCGTAGCGCAGCTTGATGTGAAACGGCCGGTGCTGCTCGGTGATCGTGGCGATCGCCGGCAGCATGCTCGTGACGTCCTCGCCCTGCCAGAGCACCTCGTAAACCGCGATCTCGCCGTGCTGGCCGCGCGGAACGGCCACGTCCACGCGACGCGACGCCTGCTGCCACTCGGGCGCCAGCCGCGCGTAGATCGCCTCGGTGATGATGATCTGCTGGGCCTTGGCCTGGCTCGTCATGCGGTTGGCGGTGTGCACTGCTGCGCCGTACACGTCGCGCTCCTCGACCACCACCGGCCCCACGTGCGCGCCGATGCGGATCGCCACCTGCTGGCGATCGACCGTGAGCCCGGGGTGGGCGGTGATCTCGGTCTGCATCTGCACCGCCGCGTCCATGGCGCCGTCGCAGTCGTCGAAGGTGGCCATGACCTCGTCGCCCATGGTCTTGATCACCTTGCCGCCGTGCTGCTCGGTCGCGCTGCGCATGACGCCCAGGCAGATGGCGATGATGTCGCGCGCCGCCTCGTCACCGAGCTCTTCGAACAGCCGCGTGCTGCCGACGACGTCAGCGAAGAGGATGACGAGGTTCTTGTCCATGCCCATGCGCGGCCCGACCCTCCTCGAGAGTCCGTGTCGACGAACCAGGCCCGGTTTCGCGGCCGCGGCCACCGGCGCCTTTCGGGGTTGATTCGAGTATAGCAAGGCGCTCCGGCCAGCCTGTCGTGATCGTCCGAAGCGTCCCGGACCCAGCTGGCAGGGGGAGGCCGGGTCCCCTAGACTCGGGCCGCTACTGGGAGAGTCGCATGACCCGATGGCTGGCACCCGTCCTGCTGCCGCACCTCTTCGTGGGAATCGCCCGGGCGGCGACCTTCTCCGCCGCAGACATCGATACGGCCCGCGCACTGCGCGACGAGGCTCTGGCCGGCTCGGGCGCCTACGAGATCGTCACCTCGCTCACGACGGAGGTCGGTCCGCGACCGGCGGGCTCGGCGGCCGATCGCGCCGCCGTGGCCTGGGCCGAAGACAAGTTCGCCGAGCTTGGCCTCACGGGCATACGCAGGCAACCGGTGCCCGTGCCGCACTGGGAGCGCGGTACGCTCGAGGCGCGCACCACCGCGCCGTTCCCGCAGCCGCTCGTCGCAGCCGCGCTAGGCGGCAGCATCGGAACGCCCGAGCGCGGCATCGAGGCGGACGTCGTGCGCTTCGAGACGCTCGAGGCGCTGCGGGCAGCCAGCCGCGCCGACGTCGAGGGGCGCATCGTGTTCCTCAGCCAGCCGACGCAGCGCGCCACCGACCCGTCCGGCTACGCCGCCACCGTCTACAATCGCGTCGCCGGCCCGAGCGTGGCCGGCGCGCTCGGCGCCTCGGCACTGGTCATCCGCTCGGTCGGCACGACTCGGAACCGGATCGCCCACACCGGCGCCCTCGCCTACACGGTGAACGCGCCGAAGATCCCCGCTGCGGCGCTGTCCAATCCCGACGCCGATCTGCTCGAGCGCATGCTCCAGACCGGTCGGCCGGTGAAGCTCTTCCTCAAGATGACCTGCCGCGACCTGCCCTACGAAGCCTCGTCCAACGTGATCGCGGAAGTGCCGGGCACCGACCTCGCCGAGGAGATCGTGCTGCTGGCCGCACACCTCGACTCATGGGATCTCGGCACCGGTGCCATCGACGACGGCGCGGGGGTCGCGATCGTGATGGCCACGGCCGCCCTGATCCGGAAATCGGGACTGCGACCGAGGCGAACGATCCGTGTCGTGCTGTTCGCAAGCGAGGAATACCAGCTTGCCGGCGCCGGCGCCTACGCTCGGCTTCCGCCCGCGGAGATTGCACGGCACGCGGTCGCGCTCGAGGCGGACTCCGGCGGCGACCGGGCGCTCGCGCTCGCCTCCCAAGTCCCCGAGGACAAGCTGGCGCTGGTCGAGGAGATTGCCGCCGTGCTCGCACCACTCGGCATCGAGCGGGGCGCGACGACGACGCGCGGCGGCGCCGACATCTTTGCGTTGATGAGGCAGGGCGTGCCGGCGCTGCAGATCGCCCAGGACTGGAGCCGTTACCTCGACGCGCACCACTCACCGAACGACACCCTCGACAGGATCGATCGTGAGCAGATCGACCAGGTCGTCGCCGCCTACGCGGCGACCGCCTTCCTCGCAGCGCAGGCCGAGGGAGGATTCGGCCGCATCGAAGCGCCGGAGCGGACGCTGCCATCCACGTCCGGTGACGACCGCAGCCGGTGACGACCGACGACCACGGTCGTCATCAAGAACTACCACGCGCCCTGCGCCAGGTTCTAAGCGACGTCGGCGTCAGGCCGTGGCCGCACGCAAGGCTTCGCGGATGAGCCGTGGACTCGCCGCACCACGGCTCACACCCTCGCTCAGGGTCCTGCGCCAGGTTCGCGCTCCTGCACGGCCACTGAACAGGCCGAGCATGTGGCGCGTGACGGCCCGAAGAGGCACACCTCGTGCCACCTGACTCTCCGCGTAGTCCACCATCCTGTCGACAATCTCTTCGGTCTTCGGTGCGTGCAGGCCGTCGTCGTAAGCAGCCCGGTGCAGGGCCGGTATCACGTAAGGATTGTGGTAGGCCTCGCGTCCCAGCATGACGCCATCCACGTGCTGCCACTGCTCCGAGACCTGCGGCACCGTTCGCAGCCCGCCATTGACGATGACGGTCATGGCCGGGAAGTCCGTCTTGACGCGCCAGGCGCGCTCGTAGACGAGCGGCGGGATCTCGCGGTTCTCCTTCGGAGACAGGCCCTGCAGCACGGCCTTGCGTGCGTGGATGATCAATACGGAGCAACCTGCGCCCGACACTTCTTCCGCGAACTTGCGCAGGAACTCGTAGTCGTCGCGGTCGTCGATGCCGATCCGGCACTTGACCGTGACCGGCACCCGCACCGCGGACCGCATGGCACGCACGCAGCCGGCGACGAGCGTGGGCTTCGCCATCAGGCAGGCCCCGAACGTGGCGCTCTGAACGCGGTCGCTCGGGCACCCCACGTTCAGGTTGATCTCGTCATATCCGACCGACTCGCCGATCGCCGCTGCCTCGGCGAGCATCGCCGGGTCGGAGCCGCCGAGCTGCAGGGCCACCGGGTGTTCGGCCGGGTCGAAGCCGAGCAGGTATTCCCGGTCGCCGCGCAGGACGGCATTCGCCACCACCATCTCGGTGTAGAGCAGCACGCGCGGCGAGAACAACCGCAGGAAGAAGCGGCAGTGCCGATCCGTCCACTCCATCATCGGGGCGATGCAGATTCGCCGATCGAGAGGCTGCGTCATGGGGCCGGTTTCAGCAACGTGTGGCGGCCGCAGCGAGGAGCGGCCGGCGGAAATCCATGGGCACGATTCTATCGCAGCAGGCAGCCGGCGCCGCCCCCGGGAGCCTGCCCGGACCCGCGAGTCCGCACAGGCTCCCGGCGTGTCCCTCGCCCGATCAGGGAATCGCCTTGGAAGCCACGTTGGAGAAGTCGCTCTCCATGCCCTGATCGTCAAATGCTGTCGTCGCGAAGTACCAGGTGCCCGGCGTCAGGCCCTCGATCACGTAGCTCGTGATGCCGGAATTGTCGACCGTGATCACGGTCGAGAGATCCGTCGCCGACTTCCCGTAGTGGACGCGATACCCGGCGAGATCGGTCAGCGGCGTACCGTCGGTTCGCTCTGTCGGGGGCGACCACGAGATCGTGGCCGTCCCCGTGGCCGACTGCTCGACGTTGATCGTGAAGCCGGGCAGCGACACGGTCTCGGTCCCGTCGCTCACCCGGACGACGATGCCGGCATAGCTGCCCACGTCGGCCGTACCGGGCTGGCCCGAGAGGCGACCGTCGACCGGGCTGAACGTGACCCACGCAGGCTTGTTGCCGATGCTGAACGTCAGCGCGTCACCGTCCGGATCGGACGCCGTCGGCTGGAATACATAGTCCTGCCCGGCCTTGACGGTGGTCGGCGGCGTGCCGGAAATCGTCGGCGCACGGTTCGGCACGTCGACGACGATGCTGAAGGGTGACAGCGAGGCACCGAGTTCCCCGTCCGTCACGCCGATGGCGATGCCGATGTACTCGCCTTCGTTGGCCTCGGACGGTGTGCCCGTGAGCCGACCCGTCGCCGGATCGAACGCAGCCCATGCCGGCTTGTTCGTGATGTTGAAGGTGAGCGCGTCGCCGTCCGGGTCGGAGGCGGTCGGCTGGAAGGCGTATGCCTGGCCCGCAGTGACGGTCGTCGCCGGCGCGCCCGAGATCGTCGGCGCACGATTGGCGGGCACCACCGTGATTGCGAAGGCCGGTAGCGAACTCGACAGCTCGCCGTCGCTGACGCCGATGACGATGCCCGGGTGATCTCCGGCCGCCGCCGCTGAAGGCGTCCCGCTCAGGCGTCCCGACCTGACGTCGAAAGACGCCCAGGACGGCAAGTTTTTGATGCTGAAGGTGAGTGGCTGGCCCTCCGGGTCGGAGGCGGCTGGCTGGAACGAGTAATTCTGTCCCGAGGTGATGCGAGTGGCCGGTGTCCCGGAGATCGTCGGCGCACGGTTGACCGCGACGACCATGATGCGGAATGCGGGGAGCGCCGTGGAAAGCTCCCCGTCGGTCACGCTGATTACGATGCCGTCATGGACACCGATTGCGTCTGCCCCGGGCGTACCGCTCAATTCACCGGTCGCCGCGTCGAAACGGGCCCAGCCCGGCTTGTTGAAGACGTTGAAGGAGAGCGAATCCCCGTCCGGATCGGAGGCGCTGGGACGGAAGAGGTACGCCTGCCCTTCTTCCACGCTGGTCGCAGGTGCTCCGGAGAGGGTCGGTGCCGAATTGCCCGACGGCGGCGGGACACCGGGGGCCGGCGTGCTGCCTCCCGCATCCTGAGTCGCCGGCTCGACCGTGATCGAGAACGCCCGGCCCAGGGTCACATTCTTGCCGTCGGAAACCTCGATGCGTATTCCGGGGTGGACGCCGACGTCGGAGTCGTTCGGCACTCCGCTAAGCGTGCCGGTCGAAGCGTCGAAGGACGTCCAGCCGGGTGCATTGTTCACCGAGAACGTGAGCGCATCCCCCTGCGGGTCGCTGGCCTCGGGCTGGACGACGACGGCGTCGCCCACCTTCACCGACACCGCCGGGGGAATCCCGGAGATCCGGGGCGCCTCGTCCTCGACACAGCCGCCCAGCAACAGCGTCAAGGCCGCGATCGACAACGTCGCGCGCAGTGCCTTGCCCGAGATGCGATCAATCGTTCCGTTCATGTGGCAACCCCGCTGTCTCGTCCGAGACCGGTGGCTTTGCGTCCCCGCCTCTCGACGGGTATGCCCTTTTCACTCGACTCGATGCCCCTGCAGGCAACGAGAGTCCAATGTCGCCAGTGTCCGCCGGTTTGCCTGATTTGGAATGCTTGACGCGTCGCCAGACGACGACACGGACGGCGCGAGCATTGCCCCAGGCGATGATCCTGGACGCCACGCTCGGCGGGATCGACCGCCAGGAAGGAGCACTCGCGATGCTGCAGGATGTGCGCAGGGATCGCGACGCGGCAATCCGGTTGCCCGTCTCGGCAGCGTGGCCCGACACGCCGTGGGGGCGTCAGGAGGACGCTCGGAGACCGGAACGGGGCCTAGCGTTCTACGACCCGCGGAGAGCGCCCCCAACCGCGCCAGGTTCCAGGCTGCGCAACCGCGTGGCGGATGGCGGCCTCGAGCAGGCCGACCCAGTACTCGATTCCGCCCTGCGTGGCCAGCAAGTCCTGGCGGATCTCGAAACCTAGGTACGGCAGGCCACGTGAGCCGGCGTGGGCATGCAACGTGTAGTCCGTCGGGTGCCGGCCGGAGTAAGGCTCGTTGTCGCCCACGTGGAGGCCCTCGACCGACCTGAGCGAGTCGAGGACGGGGCCGGCCACACGGTCGTCACGGTCCCACAAGACTCCGACGTGCCACGGTCGGGCGATGTCGCCGAGCAGCGGCGTGAAGCTGTGGACAGACAAGAAAACGGGACAAGTTTCCTCGTTAACCCTTTGATCTAACAAGGTATCAATGGCCGCATGGTAGGGCTTCCAGATCTGTTCTACGCGCCATTGTCGATCTTCGATCGACATCGACGCATTACCTGGCACCGGGATGCCGTCGCTGACTTCGATGAAAGCCGTAGGATCGGACAGCCGCCGGTTGCAGTCCACCACGAGCCTCGACCAGCGGCACAGCACCGCCGTGGCGTCGAGTCGTCCGGACAGGCCCCGGGTGACTTCCGCCGCCCCGATGTCCCAGGCGATGTGTTCGAACGTGTCCGGCTCGGCGACGCCCAGGGTGCCCAGGTGCTCCGGGAAGGCTCGGCTCGCGTGGTCGCAAACCAGGAGCACCGGCGCCTTGCCTCGTGGATTGAGGATCTCGCAGGCGTAGGCCGGGGCCGGCTCTAAGGTCATGCAGCCATGTTACCGGACCCCGAAATGGGGACGCTCCCCTTTTCGTCGCTAGCGTTGCGGGAACTCCGACATCGGCGCCGGCCGGCCCAGCAGGAAGCCCTGCACGTAGCTGACGCCGATCTCCTCCAGCACGTCGAACACTTCCTGGCGCTCGACCCGCTCGGCGACGGTCTCGATGCCCATGGCCCGCCCGACCTGGACGATCGCCTCGACCAGGCTGCGGTCGATCGGGTCCTCGGCAACGTTCTGCACGAACTGGCCGTCGATCTTCAGGTAGTGGACGGGCAGGCTGCGGAGGTAGTTGAAGGACGAGAGGCCCGTGCCGAAGTCGTCGAGCGCGACCAGGCAACCGCGACTCGTGAGTTCGCGCATGATGTAGCTGGCGTTCGCGAGGTTGGCGATCGCCGCGGTTTCCGTGATCTCGAAGCAGATCACGCCGGGCGTCGGCTCGTATTCCTCGAGTTCCCGGATCAGCGTCTCCAGGAACACCTGGTCGGAGAGCGTCGTCCCCGAGATGTTCACGGCCAGCGTGTACGGCGCCTCGTGCACGCCGTCGCGGCGCGACGGCACCAGGTCCCGGAGCACCCGGTCGACGACCCAGCGGTCCAGGATGGGCATGACGTTGTAGCGCTCCGCCGCGGGAATGAACTCGCTGGGCAGGACCGTGTTGCCCTCCTCGTCCTTGAGTCTCAGCAGGAGCTCGTAGTGCGGCCGCCGGCCCGAGGCCGCCGCGACCGGCACGACCGGCTGGAACACGAGATCGAGGCGGCCTTCGTCGCTCGCGCTCGTCAGCCGCGCCACCCAGCGCATCTCGCGGTGACGCGTCGAGGCGCTTTCCGGGTCGTAGATCTGTACCCGGTTGCGGCCGCTGTCCTTGGCTGCATAGCACGCCACGTCGGCGGCGGAGAGCAGTGCAGCGGTGCTCTCGGTGTGGTGCGTGAGCTCGACGAGTCCGATCGAGGCACCGATCTGCATCGTGTTGCCCTGCCAAACGAAGCGGTAGTCGCGAATCGCCTGGCGCAGGCTCTCGGCGATGCGCAAGGCCTGGTCGAGCGTGCAGTTCTCGAGCAGGATTCCGAACTCGTCGCCGCCGAGGCGCGCAAGGGTGTCGGCCGTTCGTACGCGTGTCTGCAGCAGGCCCGTAACCTGGCGCAGCAGCTGGTCGCCGGCCGGATGCCCGCAGGTGTCGTTGACCACCTTGAACTGGTCGAGGTCGACGTAGACCACGACGTGCCGGATCGTCGCATCGGCCCGCGTCGCCTCGAGCGCCGCGTTCAGCCGGTTCTCGAATTCGCGACGGTTGATGAGCCCGGTCAGCGCGTCGTGCGCAGCCTGATACGAGAGGAGCCGCTTCATGCGCCGCTCGCGGCTCACGTCGTGGAACACCATCACGGCGCCGACCACGTCGCCCTCGCGGTCGCGGATGGGCGCAGCGTTCGCCTGGATCGCGATCTCCTGGCGGCTGCGGCCGATGAGCACGGTCTGATCGGACAGGGCCACGGCCTTGCGCTCGAGCACTGCCCGACCCACGGGATCCTCGACGGACTCGTGGGAGGACTCCGTGACGAGGTGCACCACCTCGCACACGCCTCGCCCGATCGCGTCCGCAGCGGCCCACTCGGTGAGCGACTCGGCCACCGGGTTCATGTAGTCGATGACGCCGTCGCGGTCGGTCGTGATCACCGCGTCCACGATGGACTGCAGCGTCACCTGCGCCCGCTCCTTTTCCTCGAACAGGCGCAGCTCCGCCTGCTTGCGCTCGGTGACGTCGCTGATCGTGCCCTCGAAGCCGATGACCCTGCCGCGTGAATCGCGGATCACCCGGGCATTCTCGCTCACCACGATGACCGAGCCGTCCTTCCGCTTGAGCCTGTACTCGGCCTCGACCAGCTCCCCGGCGCGCAGCAACCTGCCGAGCAGGCGCTCGCGGTCCGCCGGATCGACGTAGAGCTGGTCGGTGAGCCCGATCCGCCGCAGGTCCTGGAACGACCCGAATCCGAGCATGTCGACGAGCGCCGGGTTGGCCGAAAGGAGCTCGCCCTCGAGCGTCACCTGGTACACGCCCTCGACCACGTTGTCGAACAGGCCTCGGTAACGCTGCTCGCTGTCGCGAAGGGCCTCTTCGGCTCGCCGTCGCTCGATGGCGATGCGCGCGAGCTGCGTCATGCGGGACATCAGCTCGTGGTCGCGGCGTGTCGGAAGTCCTGCCTTGCGCATGTAGGTGGCGAAGGTTCCGAGCACCCGGCCGTCTGCGCTGCTGATGGGCGTCGACCAGCAGGCCTTCAGACCTGCCCGCCCGGCGGCCTCCCGCCGGAATTCCCAGAACGGGTCCTTGTCGATGTCCGGAACGATGATCTGCCGATGGAGTGCGACCGCCGCCGCGCAGGAGCCGTAGCGGATCTCGGCCGGCAACTCGTCCATCAGCAGCAGGTACTCGCGTGGAAGGTTCGAGCCGGCCGCGTGGGTCAACACGTTACGCGACGGGTCGTAGAGCCTGATGCAGCAGATCGACTCGGGTAGCACCTGCTCGATGACGTCGGTGATCGCCTCGAGAGAGTCCGGCAGGCTGCCGTTGGACGCGATGCGCTCGAATACCTTGCGCTCGCCCGCGGCGATGTGCTCCGCCCGCTTGCGGTCGGTGATGTCGAGGATGCTGCCGCGGATCAGCTTGCCCGCGGAGCTCGGCAGGCGGACGAGGCGCACCTCGGTCGGGATGTGGCGTCCGTCAGAGTCGCGGTGGACCCACTCGAACACCGGCGCGCCGCCGTCGACGGCGGCCTGGACGTACTGTTCGGCCAGCTGCCCGGCCTCCGCGCCGCCCGGCTGCGTCGTCGCGCTGACGTCCGCCGGCCCGACTTTCATGAGCTGCGCGCGGGTGAGCCTGAAGAACTTGACGGCGTTCTCGTTGCAGTCGACGAATCTTCCGGAATCGACGTCGAACACGACGACCGCCTCGGGCGCGTTCTCGACCAGCACGCGGTAGCGGGCCTCGCTGTCCTTGAGTGCGACTTCCGCCTTGCTCCGCTCGAGCGTATCCCGCACGCACACGATGTAGATGACGCGCTTGCTGAGCAGCATCTTGCTGACCAGGATTTCCGCCGGCATCAGCTCGCCACGGCGGTGCCGCGCATTCGTGTCCTTGGCGGCGAGATCGTAGTGAGTGTTCTCCTGAGAGGCTGCAAGGTCCTCGAGCGCGCGGGCCACGTCGCCGTGCGGCGCGAGTTCCGGCAGCAGCTCGTCGAGCGTCAGGGACAGGAGGTCGGACTGCTTGACGCCGAAGAAGCGCTCGGCCGTCCGGTTCAGGCTCTCGATCCGCCCGTACTGGTCGCAGGAGATGATGCCGTCCTTGACGTGATCCAGGATGGCCTGCAGCTTGGACGCGCTCTCGCGCTCGAGCGCCTCGGTCATGGCGTTCGCCTCGTCCGAGGCCAGCTGCATGACGGTCGCCAGCGAATTGCGGTCCGACTCGTAGGATTCGTACTGGCGGCTCACGATCTCGATCAGCTTGCGGACCTGCAGCTTGCCGTTCTGGTCCGCGGCTTCCATGAGCTGTCGGCCGAGCACGGGGTGGATCTCGTGCTCGTTGCGCTTCTTCTTCCCCGCCTTGCCGGCTCTGACACGAGCCGACTCCTCGCCCTCTCCCGAGGCTGCGGCGGGATGAAGCTTCAACACCTTGGCCGGGTCGCCTGCTGACGACATGACCCCCACTCCCATGCGCCCGGCCTGGCGGCCGGCCGCAATTCGACAGAATGTGGATCGATGCTAGGTAAAGGCCGGTCCGGCGGCCGTGACGGTGTTAACGGTTTGGTGAGCGGTGAGTCACGACTCACCCCCTCTCCGCCCTCTTCCGCTCGCTCTCCCTCAGGTGCCGCTTGCGCAGGCGAATGGACTTGGGCGTGATTTCCACGAGCTCGTCGTCGGCGATGAACTCCATGGCCTGCTCCAGGGACAGCCGGAGCGGCGGCGTCAGCAGCACCGCGTCGTCCTTGCCGGCGGCACGGACGTTGGTGAGCTTCTTGCTCTTCAGCGGATTGACGACCATGTCCTCGTCCCGGCTGTTGATGCCGACGATCTGGCCCTCGTAGACCGGGTCGCCCGGCCCGACGAACAGCCGCGCGCGGTCCTGCAGGTTGAAGAGCGCGTAGGCGACGGCCTCACCCTGGGCGTTCGAGACCAGCACGCCCGAATTGCGGGGCGCAAGCTCCTTTTCCAGCACCGGGCCGAAGTGATCGAAGACGTGGTACATGAGTCCGGTGCCACTCGTCAGCGTGCGGAACTCCGTCTGGAAGCCGATCATGCCGCGCGACGGGATGACGTAGTCGATGCGCACGCGGCCCTTGCCGTCGGGCGTCATGTTCTCGAGCTTGGCACCGCGCTCGCCGAGCGCCTGCATCACCGCACCCTGCGCGTACTCCTCGATGTCGACCGTGAGCTGCTCCCAGGGCTCGACCTTGCCGCCGTCGACCTCCTTGACGACGGCGTGCGGACGCGACACCGCGAGCTCGTAGCCCTCGCGGCGCATGTTCTCGATCAGCACGCCGAGGTGCAGCTCGCCGCGCCCGTAGACCGTGAAGCGGTCCGGGTCATCCGTCTCCTCGACGCGCAGCGCCACGTTGTGCAGAGTCTCGCGCATCAGCCGGTCGCGAACCTGCCGGCTCGTGACGAACTTGCCTTCCTTGCCGAAGAACGGCGAATCGTTCGTCTCGAAGCTCATGCTGATGGTGGGCTCGTCGACGACCAGCGCCGGCAGCGCCTCGACCTTGCCCGGGTCGCAGAGCGTGTCCGAGATCTTGGGTTCCTCGAGCCCCGAGAACGCGACGATGTCCCCGGCCGTGGCCGACTCGACCTCGACGCGTTCGAGCCCGAGGAACCCGAACACCTGGCCGATGCGCGCCGTCTCCGTCTCGCCGTCGCGGCGCACGACGGTCACCGTCGCGCCGCGACGCAGCGTGCCGCGCTTGATCCGGCCGATGCCGATGGCGCCGACGTAGCTCGAATAGTCGAGCTGCGAGACCTGCAGCTGCAGTGGGCCGTCGATGTCGACATCGGGCGCCGGGCAGCGCTGCACGATCGTCTCGAACAGTGCCGTCATGTCCCCGCCGAGGTGGGCCGTGTCGCGGCCGGCGATTCCCCGGATCGCGGACGCGTAGACGACCGGGAAGTCGAGCTGCTCCTCGCTCGCGCCGAGGCGGTCGAACAGGTCGAAGGTCTGGTTCAGCACCCAGTCCGGCCGGGCTTCGGGCCGGTCGATCTTGTTGATCACCACGATCGGGCGCAGGCCGTGGCCGAAGGCCTTCTGGGTGACGAAGCGCGTCTGCGGCATGGGCCCGTCCACGGCGTCGACCAGCAACAGCACCGAGTCCACCATGGACAGGACGCGCTCGACCTCGCCACCGAAGTCCGCGTGCCCCGGCGTGTCGACGATGTTGATGCGGAAGTCCCGCCAGCGGATCGCCGTGTTCTTGGCCAGGATCGTGATTCCCCGCTCGCGCTCGAGCGCGTTCGAGTCCATCACCCGCTCGACGACCTCCTTGCGGGCGTCGAAGGTACCGGACTGGCGCAGCAACTGGTCGACCAGCGTGGTCTTGCCGTGGTCGACATGGGCGATGATTGCGATGTTTCGCAATCGGGCGATATCTGTCATTGGGTGTATTGGGCTGAAGCAGCGAGGGCGCGGATTATAAGGTCGGGCGGCCGCTATTGATACAGGCGCCGGCCCCCGGGCGGCCTGTTTGTTGATGTTATTTTGGTAACATGGTAACATATTCCTTCAATCGAGAGGGAGAACACCATGAACCGATTTGTAGCCCACACGGGCACCCTGCATGTCGATGCCGCGCCGGAGCACGCTTTCCAGCTGTTTACGGCGCCCGGAGAGAGATTCTGGATCGACGGCTGGGATCCGGACGTCCTGAGCGGCGGTGACGGCCGGGCCAGGGGAGCGGTATTCACAACCGACGTCGGCGGAGAAAAGGCTTACTGGATCGTCGTCGATTACGACGCCGAGGTGCTGCATGCGCGCTATGCCCGAATCGCGCCCGGCACCCGGGCCGGCACTGTCGAAGTGTTTGCCCGCTCCGACGGGGCCGGCGGCACCGAGGTCGAAGTAAGTTACGAACTGACCGCGCTCACTGACGAAGGAGACGCGCAGCTTGCCCAGTTCGACTCGGAGGCCTGTGCCCGCATGCTCTCCGACTGGGAACGGATGATCCGCGACGCGAAGCTCGAGTATCCCCTGCCCTTCGCTATTGCGGGGACGACTTCGCAAGCTGTTTCTGCGGGTCGATGAACGGCAGGCCGACCACCTTCGCAGGATAATCCTCGGAGTCACGGCGGGCGAGCAACGCTGTGCCCCTGTCCGCCTGCTCCACGCCAAGCATTGCGAGGGCGATATTCCGCTCGAGCCGCGGTGAGTAAACCGCGGACGTGATTACGCCCACCTCTTCGTCACCCGCGTAGACGGGCCAGAACTGCGTGTTGGTTCCCTCGATCGGCGGCCCGTCGATTTCCAGCCCAACTTGTTGCCGCCGTATTCCCGCCGCCCTGATACGCTGCAGCGCGGCCTTGCCGATAAAGTCGGCCTCCATATCGAGATCGACGAGGCGATCGAGCCCCAGTTCGAAGGGATTGGTATCCAGGTCCATGTCGGCCCGGTAGGAGAGCATGCCGCCTTCGATCCTTCGTATCGTCGACGTGTGCCCGGCGCAGAGACCGAACGGCTTTCCCGCCGCCATGATGCGTTCCCAGAGCTCGTCGCCGCGGGACGCGTCCCGCAGGTAGATTTCGTAGCCCAGCTCGCTGGACCAGCCGGTGCGCGATACCACCAGCGGTATGCCGTCGAGTTCGGCTTCACGAAACCAGAAGTAGCGCAGCGTACCGATTTCCTCGCCAAACAGCGCCTTCATGATCGCGAGCGACTTCGGCCCCTGCAGCTGCAGCGGTGACACATCGGGCTCGCTTATCGCAACATCCATGCCCGAATGCACGGCGACACCCTTCGCCCAGAGCAGGACGTCGCTGTCGGCGACCGATAGCCAGAAATGAGTCTCGCCCAGCCGCAGCAGGATGGGGTCGTTGATGATGCCGCCCTCCTCGCTCGTGATCAGCACGTACTTGCACTGCCCAACCTGGCACTCCGACAGGTTACGAGGCGTCAGGAACTGCACGAATCCTGCGGCATCCGGTCCCGTGATTTCGACCTGCCGCTCGACGCCGACGTCGCAGAGTATCGCTGCGTTTACGAGGTTCCAGTAATTGCGGACCGGGTCGCCGAAATCGCGAGGGATATACATGTGGTTGTAAACCGAGAACGCCTGTGCGCCGTGCCGCAATGTCGCGTCAAAGTATGGCGACCTGCGAATCTGCGTCCCGAATCCGATGTCTTTGATGTGCTTGCTCAAGGGAGTCTCGAATTCAACGCCAGGACTGGATCTGCCAAACGCTAACAGTTCTCCCGCACCACGATCAAATACTCCGCAGGCCCATTGAACCCGGTGGCACCGGATGGGTCCCACGTGTACTGTTACGCGCCGACTGTGTGGATCGAGATACCAATGCCGAAAAGCGCCCTTCGGAAGCCAATCAGTTTCCTCGCCGTTGTCGCGCTGCTTGCCGCGTGCTCCGAGCCCGGACGCGAACCACAGCAGACCGTGCCCGCGGACGCAGGTCCGGCCGGGCCGGTATCGGGCCTCGACTACCACTCGTACGCGAACACGGACGATTACCGCGCTACCCACATCGACCTCGACTTCACGGTCGACTTCGAACGGAAGGTCCTGCTGTCCGAGGCCCGGCTGCAGCTGGACCGCCTGAACGACGAGAACAGGCCGCTGGTCCTCGACACGCGCGCACTGTCAATCGAATCCGTGCGAGCGGGACTCGGCGACGTTTTTACGGATGCGGCATTCACCATCGGTGAGAATTCGGACGATCTCGGCGCGCCGCTCACCATCGATATGCCGCCGGATGCGACCACCGTCATCATCCGTTACGAGACGTCTCCGGATGCACTGGCGCTGCAGTGGCTGGAGCCGGAGCAGACCGCGGGCAAACGCCATCCGTTCCTCTACACACAGGCCCAGTCGATCCACGCCCGCAGCTTCATCCCGCTGCAGGATACGCCCGGAGTGCGCATCACTTACGAGGCAACCGTGCGCACGCCGCCCGAACTGAGGGCCGTGATGAGCGCCGACAACGACCCTCAATCGGAGCTGGACGGCGAGTTTACGTTCCACATGCCGCAGCCGATCCCGCCCTACCTGATCGCACTCGCGGTCGGCGATGTCGAATTCAAGGCTATGGGCGAACGCACCGGCGTGTACGCGGAAAAAGAGATCCTCGAAGCGGCGGCGGCCGAGTTCGCCGATACCGAGGCGATGCTCGAGACGACCGAAGAAACCTTTGGTCCTTACCGGTGGGACCGTTACGACCTCTTGATACTGCCGCCCGCATTCCCTATCGGCGGCATGGAACACCCGCGCCTGAGTTTCATCACGCCGACCGTCATTGCCGGCGACAAGAGCCTTGTCGCCCTGATCGCGCACGAGCTCGCGCATTCCTGGTCCGGAAACCTGGTGACGAATGCCAGCTGGCGTGACCTCTGGCTCAACGAGGGCTTCACGACCTATCTCACGAACCGCATCATGCAGGCCGTATTCGGCGATGAGCGCTACTACATGGAGATGGCGCTCGGCTACGCCGAGTTGAAAGACGAGCTGCCGGACCTCGAAGACCACGATGAAGTACTTGCCGTGGATCTGCGCGATCGAGATGCGGATGACGTGTTCACGAGCATCGCGTACGAGAAAGGCTCCCTGTTCCTCTACGAACTCGAACTGGCCGTCGGCCGCGAGGCATTCGACCGCTTCCTGATGGACTATTTCGCCGAGTTCGCGTTCCAGAGCATCTCGACCGAAGAGTTCCTCGACTATATCGAGCGCACGCTCATCGCCGACAATGCCGAGTCGGTCAGCATGGACCGAGTCCGGCAGTGGGTATTCGAACCGGGCCTGCCGGAGGGC
>Ga0209742_10000296_pt1 | contig 27385 bp, 23 predicted proteins | sample DeeMarSeWOR38_10_FD_187462 | JGI IMG/M metagenome (GOLD analysis project Ga0209742, IMG submission 187462) | Marine sediment microbial communities from White Oak River estuary, North Carolina - WOR-3-8_10 (SPAdes) (version 2) | ecosystem: Environmental > Aquatic > Marine > Intertidal zone >... | reverse complement strand
ACCTTCCGACCCTCTTGAAAAAACATCCTGAGTTAGCAGTGAAGCCAATCACGCTTTGGGATACGCTCAAATTGCTGAGAATTCGATTATATGATGAAGCAAAGGGGAGGTATGTGGGATACCCGGCATGAGATTCTCAAATTTCAAATTGCTGAGTACTGCTGAATGACAAAAAAGTTAAGCCTCAATAAATTAGCCAACCGGACAGAAATATCCACGGGACAATCAATTTGGTTCCGTTTGGTGAGAGTGTTGTGGTTTATTTGCGCGCTGGTAGCATTGGGGGTGATCTTGGCCGCGCTGCCAGTTTATGGGATAGGGATCCTGGAGGGATCTTCCTTCTCTCAAACCGATGTTTCCTCCAGCTTTGACCTGATCATGAACCTGGTCATTGGGCTGGCCTCCCTATTCGCGGCGTTTATTTCACTTTTCTTGGCAATTGTGCTCTTCTGGCAGAAAGCGGATGACATTATGACGCTCTCGCTTTCATTCTTCCTGCTGATTTATTCGTTCACCCTAGCGGGTCCTTTGGAGATCCTGCTTGATTTTTACGATTTGCCAGCTGAAATCGCCATGTTGGGCCAGACCTTCTTGTTGACCGTGCCGGTGATGGCCTTTACCTTTCTGTTTCCCAACGGCCGCTTCGTGCCAGGGTGGACCCGCTGGGCGTTGCTGATCGGGGTCATTGTTACACCGCTGTTACTTCTCGCGCCAATCGATCAATGGTATTCATCCCCAAGCCCGATCTTATATTTTGTGTTCTTCTTCCATGGGGTGATTTTTATCCTCGGTGTGTATGCCCAGGTTTTTCGCTACCGGAACGTATCGAGTCCGGGTGAGAAACAGCAGACCAAATGGGTATTGTATGGGTTCATGCTTTATCTGGTCTTGCTGATCATCTCCTCGGCGATATTTGTCAGAACAAGCAATCTTCCACCGGGGGAACCCCAACCCTGGTGGAGCGCATTGGGGAGCGCGCTCTGGATGCTGACTTTGTCGATCATGCCGGTTTCAATTTTCATATCCATCCAGCGTTATCGCCTGTGGGACATCGACCTGATCATACGACGTACATTGATCTACGGCGCCTTGACTTTACTGTTGGCTTTGGTTTATTTCAGCAGCGTGGTATTGCTGCAGCAAGCCTTCCGGGCGCTAACCGGGCAGGATTCACCCGTCGCCATCGTGATCTCCACGTTGATGATCGCGGCCCTGTTCAACCCCTTGCGCGAGCGACTACAAGGCGCCATTGACCGGCGCTTTTACCGCCGCAAGTACGATGCCCAGCAGGCGCTGGCAGCCTTTGCTGCCACTGCCAGGGATGAAGTTGAGATGGAGCAGCTCACCGAACACCTTTTGAGCGTAGTACAAGAAACCATGCAGCCTGAGCAGACCTCGTTGTGGCTAGCCGAAAAACAGCGAGTCACATTCAAACGGCCGAATGAGATTTATAGGAGCTACATATGGATCAATTAACCTCACAAGAACGTTTCAAGCGCGGCGCTGTTGATGCCGGTCGCTATTTCAACTATATGGCCGAATTCATCGGCTTTACCGATGAAGACGCGCAGACCATCAAAGAATCGCGCTTTGTCATCGAGAAACACATCCCCTCCATCGTGGGCAGCTTTTACGCGCAACTGCTGCGCTTCCCGCCAACGCGCAAATTCTTCGAGAAGAAAGACGGCACCATCGACCACGAATACCTGAAGATGCGCATGGAACACCAGGGGCATTTCTGGCGCCGGGCTGCTTCTGCAGAATTCGATGAAGACTTCGCCCGTTATATCGATTACGTCGGCAGGGTCCATACCTCTGCTGGCGCAGACCCAAACATTTACATCCCAGAGCGGTATGTGATCGGTATGGTCGCCCACGTCCAGCAAAGGATCACCGAAGCTTTGAAGGCTGAGCTGCACGAGCTCGACCCGGATTTCGAGGTCCGGGCAGTAAAAGCCTGGAATGCCTTTATGATGGTGGTGCTGGAGCTGCTCTCCCGCAGCTACGGTCACGAGCGCCAGGAGGAGACCTTTGAAAATCTATGCGTGGTCGATCCTGAATTAGTTCAACAGATGGCAGTCGATACCTATGAAAAGTCACTGGGCATCGCCCGTTCGATCGAATACAAAGAAGTCCACGTGGGTCGCGTTGAAGATATCCCAGAGGGGGAACGCACGATCATCCAGGCGGATGATCTGTCGATCGGTGTCTTCCATCATAAAGGGAACTGGTATGCGCTGCTGAACAGCTGTCTGCATCGTGGTGGGCCAGTATGCAGCGGTCCCCTGGAAGATGATGTTCTGACCTGTCCCTGGCACGGCTACCAGTACAACCTCCCGGATGGGCGTTTGCTGCTCGATCCCAGTGCTGCTTTACCAATGTATCCGGTCGAACTGCGTGAAGGTGAGCTCTATCTGACGATACCCACCATGCTGCGGGATTTTCAGGATGTTACCCTAGAAGGATTGGGTGCAATGGCAGAAGAGACTGCCACACAGAGCGCGTTGAAAGATAATGAGTTCAAGGTCAGCGATCTCGGACCGGGCCAGATCACCAGGGTAGATGTAGACGGCAAACCGGTGGCGGTCTACAATGTTGAGGGTGAGTTTTTCGCCACGCAGGACGACTGCACTCATGCCGAGGGTCCATTGAGTGAGGGCGACCTTGATGGCAAAATCATCACCTGCCCCTGGCATTCTTCCTGTTTTGATGTGACTAACGGAGCAGTGGAATGCGGCCCCGCACATATGCCGCTGGATGTTTACCGCGTGATCGTGGATGGAGAAATCGCCCGGGTTGAACCAAAGTAGCGGATCGAGACAAAGCATGGTTGTGTCCACCTCCAAGGCTGCAAGACCCCGTTTTCCGTTGTGGTTGATCCCATTCGGGTTAATCTGTCTGCTGATCGGCTTGGGTTTCATCTTGCTGCACCTGTTAAGCCCCAGCGATGGGGCGCGTTTTACCGGCGGAGAAGAATTTTTCACCACGAATGGTGTTGTAGTATCCCCTTATGAATTTGGTCAGGGAAATCTCAGGCAAGGTGATGTAGTTACCGCAGTGGAGGGAAAGAGTTTTGAAACTTGGGTCAGATCGCTCTTCACTTTGGGTGCTTCCCGCCCCAATTGGCAGGTCGGAGATGAGATCACTTACCGGATCGAACGAGGCGGTCAAATCTTGGATCAAGAGATCGTCCTAGTCCCTTTGCCCCTCAAAGCCATCCTATCTAATTATTGGGGTGTGCTGTTATTTGCCTTTGTATCACAGGTGGTGGCTTTGTTTGTCCTGGTACGGAAACCGAGCGAATCTGCAGCGCACGCATTCTTCATTTGGGCTTTGAGCGGCAGCCACTCATACGCCTGGTCGTTCTTCCTGCAGATTGGTGATATCACCAGCATCATTGGCTTCTGGTGGTTCCATTTCGCCACACCTCTTTTGTGGTTGATCTATTGGCCGGCTGGTTTACACATGGCATTGGTATTCCCGAAATCGATCCCAGTCGTTGAACGTAGAAAATGGATTATCCCGATGCTTTATGCGGGATCACTGACTGCATTCTTTCTTCTGGTGGGGTGGAATTGGTCTCGTTCGCAGGAACTGTTACCCTGGATCAACTCCTGGCATTTGATCGCCAATTCTATCGCAGGTCCGTTCCTGGCAGCCACGATTGGAGTGATTTTCTATAAGTATCGCAGGACCTCGACACTGGAAGAAAAGGTAAAGATACGCTGGGCGGTTTACGGCGCGATAATCCCCGGCCTGATCGGGTTGATCTTCTGGATCCTGCTACCAATGATCTCAGACGAGTCGATCCTCAGTCCCAACCTGCTTGGGCTGATCATGCTGCTCTTTCCGATCTCGATCGCCATCGCCATCGTACGGCACCAGCTGTTTGACATCGATCACATTATTCGCCGCACAATGGTGTATGGAGTGCTTACTGCGGCTCTGCTGGGGATTTACTTTTTAAGCGTGATCTTACTCCAGCAGATCATCAGAGGTGTCACTGGTGCGACTTCCCCACTGGCAATTGTGGTCTCGACCTTGTTGATAGCCGCACTGTTCAACCCATTGCGTGGCTGGCTGCAGGAAGGCATCGATCGGCGCTTTTACCGGTCGAAATACGATGCCCGGCAAGCCCTGACCGCCTTTGCCACCACCACCAGGGATGAGGTCGAGCTTGATCAGATCACGGCTGAGTTGCTGCAGCTTGTGGAGCAAACCATGCAGCCAGAATCTTTGTCTTTATGGCTCAAAGATGCAGTTGAATCTAACCTGGAAACTAGAAAAATATCCGAAAAATTCACCGAACAATCAATTTCGTAGCGCTTATCGTAACGTTTTGGAGACGTATGATAACTAGAATGGAGACTATATGACCGCACAAAACCAATCTCTATGGCAGAGAGTATTCGGAAGGGGAGCAACCGAGACTGAAGTTCCTATGCCCCAGGCTGCGCCACACCCCCCCGGGGGCGATGTCAGCTCCTTGGATATCCCCCCCGACGACCCACTGCTGACTTATATCCTCAATTCTCCTGGTGTGATCGAGGTGGATAAGCTCAATTTAGACTCTCCTACCCTGCAGGATCTCCGTGACACTGGGGTAAAAGTTTCATTTCCTCTGGTCAGCCAGGGAGAATTGATCGGGCTGCTCAACATGGGTTCCCGCTTGAGTGAGCAGGAATACTCCCGGGATGATTTCCGGTTGCTGCAAGACCTGGCCACTCAGGCTTCTCCGGCACTGAGGGTTGCCCAGCTGGCTCAAAGGCAAAAGATCGAAGCCCGTCAACGAGAGCGCCTTGAGCAGGAGCTGCGCGTGGCGCGCATCATTCAAGAGACCCTGCTCCCAAAGGAAATCCCTTCCCTGCCGGATTGGGGTCTGGCTGTCCATTGGCAGCCTGCTCGCGAAGTCGGCGGTGATTTCTATGATTTCATCCAATTATCGGAGCATCGTCTGGGTATCATCATCGCCGATGTTACTGACAAAGGCATTCCTGCCGCGATGGTGATGGCTACCACCCGCAGCTTGCTGCGCGCCGCAGCTGAGAATTTCGATTCTCCAGGTATGGTATTAGCGCGTGCAAATGACCTGCTATATCCGGACATCCCTGCAAAGATGTTCGTAACCTGCCTTTACCTGATCATCGATACTTCCACCGGGTTGATCCAGTTCGCCAACGCGGGTCATAATTTGCCTTATTTGCGTACCGACAACGGCGTTGTTGAGGCAAGAGCCACTGGAATGCCGCTGGGCTTGATGCCTGGTATGGATTATGAAGAAACTGAAACCACGCTTATGCCCGGCCAGAGCCTATTACTCTCCAGCGATGGTCTTGTCGAGGCGCACAACCAGGAGCGCGAAATGTTCGGATTCCCACGCTTGAAGCAAATCATGACCGAAGATCAAAATGGAAAAGAATTAATTGGCATGCTCTTAAACTCCCTGGCAGAGTTCACGGGCGATGATTACGAACAAGAAGACGATATCACTCTGTTGACGATCGAACGTTCAAATTCAGCCCCCGGAATTCCGTCGGAGAATCAAACAGCCATGGTGAATGATGTGAGTGAGAGGACCCTGGCTCATTTTTCATTCCCTAGCCAGCCAGGTGGTGAACGCCAGGCAGCTGCACAGGTGCTTGAATCCATTGAAACTCTTAACCTTTCCAAGACTCGTCGCAAGCGCCTCGAGACCGCAGTCGCTGAAGCCACGTTGAACGCCATGGAACATGGTAACCAGTACCAAGCAGATGTGCCAGTCGATATTCAGGTGTCTACTGACGATCAAAAGCTTTACATCCGCATCACCGACCAAGGAATGGGTACATCTATCCCAGAGAGCACACATCCTGATCTGGATGCCAAATTAGCAGGTGAGCAATCTCCACGTGGCTGGGGTTTATACCTGATCAAGAACATGGTGGATGAAATGCACACCACCCAGGATGAAGAACATCACACAATAGAATTAGCCATATATCTGGCATAATTGAAGGAGCAATTATGGTTGATCCAACATTTCAGGTAAAGGTACGGTATCAAGAAGACAAAGCTATCCTTGATCTATCCGGCGAGATCAACGCATTCGCTGATCCGGCTTTGATGGCAGCTTTTTCTGAAGCTGAATCCAAAGATCCTGATACATTTGTACTTAATTTTGAAGAAGTGGACTACATCAACAGCACCGGTATTGCATTGATCGTCGAATTGCTGGCACAAGTCCGCAAATCCAAGAAATCAATGGTGGTGTACGGTTTAAGCGACCATTACGTTGAGATTTTCAAACTCACTCGCTTGGCTGACTTCATGACGATCTATGATAGCCAGGCCAGTGCATTGGCAGTATAAGTAAAAAAAGTATTGATCTTGGGAACCCCGTTTTGCTAATAGAAATCAGGTATTGGAGGAAATAAACACGATGGTAAACCTGAAGACAAATGTTCGTAATGGAAAGAATGGGATCAGCGTGATCGACTTTGATGGAGAAGTAAGTGGTTTTGCTGAAGACAATGTTATGGATGCATACCAGCAAGCGAGTAAAGACGACACTCGTGCGATTGTCTTGAATTTTGAGAAGCTGGAGTATTTGAACAGTTCCGGAATTGGGCTATTAGTCACTATTCTTATCCGAGCTCAACGCCAGGAGGTGCGTTTACTCGCCTGCGGTTTGAGCTCGCACTACCGCGAAATTTTCGCCCTCACTCGTCTGGATGAGGCGATAGGCATTTACCCGACGGAGTCTGAAGCCATCGCGGCAGCCAACTCGTAATAGTATATGTGAAGGAAGCACCATCAAAAGCGATCAATCTCTATGTAGAAGGCCGCCTGCTCACACCAATTTGGTGCATGGACTAGGCTGAGTGTGACAGAGTCCTCTAAATTTGGCTTCACTGGATAGGTACAACAGAATAACGAACTGATCGAACCCCGCCTCTGTTGGAGTGAGGCTAAGAATGTCTGGCGAAATGCTGCTGAACGGGCTGTGCTGTATATCCGAGTTGGTTATCCTGAGGTAACAAGAAATGTTATGTGAGTATTTCCCATAGCGTTCCTGATTCTAGAGAACGCATGAAAAATTCCTACGATGCCGTGATCATTGGCTCTGGACCAAATGGGCTCTCGGCAGCCATTCACTTGGCTCAAGGGGGCTTTTCGGTTTTGGTGATCGAGGGCAGGGAAACTATCGGCGGAGGTATGCGTTCGGGAGAATTGACGCTGCCTGGATACGTGCATGACATCTGCTCCGCGATCCATCCACTGGGTTTGGCTTCCCCCTTCCTGCGTAGCCTGCCGTTAGAGGAGTATGGCCTGTCGTGGATTCATCCTGAGGCGCCATTAGCCCATCCCCTCGACAATGGCAGCGCGCTGATCATTAATCATCCGATCGAAGAAACTGCAGCAGGTCTGAATAGCGATGGCCGCGCCTACCGCGACTTGATGAAGCCGTTGGTTGAGAATTGGGAACAGCTGCTGGAAGACATCCTGGGTCCTTTTCCGCTGCCCCCGAAGCACCCTTTCCTGCTGGGCAGGTTTGGACTGAAAGCGCTCCGATCGGCTTCCGGGTTGGCTACCGGTCTCTTCTCCGGTGAACGCGCCCGGAGCATATTTGCTGGTATGGCTGCCCATTCGATGATGCCCTTGGAGCAATTCACAACCGCCGCAATTGGCCTTACGCTGGGGGTGTTGGCTCATGCAGTTGGCTGGCCAATAGCAAGCGGAGGATCTCAAAATATTGCAGATGCCTTGGCAGCATATTTGGGATATTTAGGAGGGGAAATCCTAACGGGTCATGTGGTGACATCCCAGGATGAAATCCCCCCAACAAAAAATGTACTTTTTGACCTTACACCGAGACAAATCTTGGATATTATTGGAGAAGCCATCCCCAGCGATTACAAGCGTCGATTCTCGCGTTATCGCTATGGACCCGGGGTGTGTAAAGTGGATTGGGCATTGGACGCTCCGATCCCCTGGAAAGCAGCCGAAATTGGGCGTGCGGCTACGGTGCATGTGGGAGGGACAATGGAGGAAATTTCCGCAGCAGAACGCGCGGTTTGGAAAGGGGTACATCCGGAACGCCCATTCGTACTTTTAGCCCAGCAGAGTCTGATTGATCCTGAACGCGCCCCTCCTGGAAAACACACCGCCTGGGCGTACTGCCATGTCCCTCATGGATCATCACAAGATGTCTCCAGGCAAATAGAAGAGCAGGTTGAGCGATTCGCCCCCGGCTTCAAAGATTGTATCCTGGCACGCAGCGTATTTTCTGCTGAACAGATGGAGGCTTATAATCCCAATTATATTGGCGGAGATATCAATGGCGGTGTCCAAGATATTCAGCAGCTTTTCACCCGTCCCGTCTTCAGCTTGAATCCTTATGTGATTCCCACCCGAAGGAGGAGTACAAATATGAAGCTCTATATTTGTTCTTCCTCGACACCACCTGGTGGTGGTGTACATGGGATGTGCGGTTACCATGCGGCAAGGGCGGTCTTGAAAAATTATTAATCGTCCGTTTGCATTTATTCGAAATTATGGTTTGCTGTTTAGAAATCTGATTTCTTACGCTGCAATACCCTACCCTGCGAAATTTCCCAATGCTCCAGCACTAAATCCTTGGATGCTCTACTGATGGCGTGAGCTACGGCAAGCGAGTTGTCAGGTTGGCTGGATTTAGCTACCTTTCCTCCATCGATATCGAACAGGTTTCCGCTCTTCGGTATATTCTGTTGCAATGGCGCGATCGATGGAAAACGCAAATAGGGTGTATATTTCAGGCACATTAGCACCCCAGAGATCAACTGCGCGCTGGCGAATTTCAGGGTTGTCAACCATTTCAGCAACGCCAATTATCATGAACTCACTGCTCAATCCATTGGTTTCGAATACCGAACAATGAATCGCATAACGTCCGTCTCGGAGGAGATCGCTGCGCTTGGGTGAACTTTGATCAATGAATATGAATAAGTGGCCCTCACCTATGATTGGCCTGACAGGGTGTATCCGGGGAGAGCCATCTTTTCTGATCGTGGCCAGATAGGCAATTTTTCGACTGAGCAGTGAAGCGCCCAGTGAAGCCAGATCAGGGGATCCTTCTTCAAATTCTCTCCAACTCATCACTTATCCTTCTAAATATTATGCATAGTTAATCAATAAAAAGCAGTTCCGACTAATCCATCCTTGTTCGCAAAAATGTTGATGAGAAATGAGACGAGTGGCTAATTGGCCAAATGCTGAGTAGCACTGTAACGATCCTTTGGTTGATTTTTTGGAAACAGCTGTTGGTTGATATTATCATCTAACAGGGCATAACGATTCGTATCCATGCTTGCACCATTCAACCTCTCCCCCAATAATTGTTGCGAGAACTTCAATTTTTAGCAATTCCCCCTTCGGTATTGAGAGTGGATTCGCAGACAGGATCACCATATCGGCCAATTTCCCCGGCGCAAGACTGCCTCTTGTATCTTCCTCGAAGGTCGCGTAAGCGGCGTTAATGGTCATCAGACGCAGGGCTTGCTCGACTGTGATAGCCTGGTCGCGCATCCAAGGTGCTGGCGCTGGCTCGCCTGGCCAGGTAGCCCGTGCCGCTCGATGCAAAAGCCTAATCGGTGACCCTGGCGGCGGATCTTCGTTATTCTCTATATCGATCGAAGGAAAATCCGTGTTACCAATCGTCATTACGCCCCCCTCGATCAAGTCGCGCCAGCGCGCTACCCGGCCTTCTGGCTCCTGAATGAGAAATTGCGTCAAGCTCGGTTCACCCATTAGGCTGACAGGTACATTCAGCTGGACCGAAGCGATGATTCCTAATGCGGCCATGTGAGCCAGCTGCTCGTCAGTCATTGCTATGGCGTGCTCGATACGATGGCGATGGGCACTATTATGGTTGCCTTGAAGCGTTCCCTCAAGGCTCGAGAGTACTACCTCAAGGGTTTGGCTCTCTATGGCTTCGATAGCGATCTGCCAACCCCCTTCATGAAATTGGGGTAGAAGTTGGTTGAGTTCTTCTTGATCCTTGTAAAATTGGCTCCCCTCTTTCATAAAAACCTTCACACCAGAAATTCTGAGATTAGGACTATAGATGGTCGGCTCGTAATTAAAGATTTGGTCTCCAATAGATTTGTCCCATGTGGGTGAGTTAATTGCTAGATAACCTGCCACGCGTAACCTGAGTTGGTCCTGTGCATCAAGAGTTAACAGCGTATCAAGAAGTCTATTGTTGACATCAAGTTCGTGCAGGCCGGTCCAGCCTTGTTCCAGAGCGGCTTGGATCGCTGCTTCAGGAGTTTCATAATCTCCTCCCACGAGCGACCAGGCAATCCGGTGATTGTGGGTATCTATGAAGCCTGGCACTATCGTCCGTCCTTGCAGATCGTAGACTCGGGCTTCAGGTCCGGCTTGAGCTAAAACCTCTGCATCGTTGCCAACAGCAATAATTGTATCTCCCTGGATGAGGATGGCTTGTGCCAAAGGCTGAACGGACTCCATTGTCAGGATCGTGCTGTTGTGGTAAACAATTTCCGATTTCACCACCTCAGGAGTTGGCTTTTGCAGAACTGTACAAGCCGTTACTTGCACAATAGTGGCAATTATCATCAAGCGGGAGACAAATCGGATCATGCTTTCAACCACTCCAGGTAAAGATCAGGAGATTCTCCCCAATGAAAACTCCCACTGATATCACTTGGCCCACTGAACAAGGATTATCTCTCTTCTGTGTTAGGAGCCTACGGTTTCCCTGGTCTTTACTCCCTCTCTTGTAATCATAATCAAGCTGATTAAGAAACCAACAAACATGACCACCGCCCCAATATAGTTAGGATATTCAATATAGAGGTCAAATGCAATACCTCCCAGGAGGGGACCAGCGATGCGCCCCAGGCTCTGGGCGGCATTACTAAAACCCATGGTCAAGCCCTGTTCCAGCGATGTGCGTCGGGAAGTCAATGCGGAGACAGCAGGGGCCAGCAGGGCAGTTGCCAGGGTGAACATCCCGATGGCGAGCAGAAAAATAACAAACGTATCAGCCAGGGAGATGGCCAGGAACCCGGCCGCAACGGCAATCAAGCTGCCCTGGATCACGACTGTTTCTCCCCAGCGCTTGGTGAGCGGCCCGATCAGCAGACCCTGAGCAAGAAGGGTCACCAGTCCAAAAATCATCATTATCACCCCCACCGCTTCAGGACCGGCACTGTACTTGTCCAGGGCATACAGCCCAAAGATGCCGAAAAAGGTGGTCAGCCCAAACGAAGCCAAAAAAGCCATCAATAGCAAGCTGCCGATTGAACTGGAAAGGGCCCGCCACATTTCCCCAACCTGGAGGCGCTTCTTTTCCCCAGCTTTCTGCCGCGCTTCAGGTGACAGCGACTCGGGTAGCAGCAGCCAGATTAACAGCAAGGCCAGGAAAGACATACCCCCGGCGATAAAGAAAGGAAGCGCCAGGTTTTCACGCCCCAGCAAACCTCCCAAACCGGGTCCGACGATCGTCCCTACTCCCACTGCCGCACCCAGGATACCCATTCCCTGGCCGCGCTCCTGCTCCGGTGTGCTGTCGCCGATGTAGGCCATTGTTGTGGGAGATGTGGACGAGGACAGAATACCTGAAAGGATGCGGAAGACAAACAGCATCCACAGCTGCGTGGCCAGGCCGAACAGGATCATTGTGATGCCATAACCGAAGACGCCAATCATCAACACCGGTTTACGGCCCACACGATCAGAAAGGTTTCCCCAGATCGGACCGAAGATCAGGCGCATCACGGCGTAGCTGGCAACCAACAGCCCCAGTTCCGTCCCTCCAGCTCCCATGTGTTCAACGTAGAAGGGCATGATCGGGATGACAGTCCCAAACCCCAACATGACCACCGCCAGGGAAAAGGCCAAAATATATAGGTTCTTACGATTGCTGGTTTGCATGGCTGCAATTACGAAGAGCAGGTTTTAAGATACCTGCTCCTCGTTTTCGATTAAGTGTTTTTGAGAATTGTAACTGTACCTGTGGCGCCATCCAATGCAATTTTCTGACCGCTCTGGATCAGCTTGGTCGCGAAGCCAGTACCCAAGATGGCTGGAATACCATATTCCCGCGCCACGATCGATCCGTGGCTGAGAGGGCCGCCAATGTCCGTTACCACTCCGGAAGCCATGGCGAATAGTGGCGTCCAGGCTGGCGTGGTGATGCCCGCTACCAGGATATCGCCGGGTTCCATCTGATCGAAGTCTTCTGGACCATGCAACACTCGCGCTGTAGCAGTTACTTGCCCTGGGCTGGCGGGAACCCCTTTGATGATGTTGCCTTCCACTTCACCTTCACCACCTGACAGAACAGCTTCCACATTAAATCCGAGGTACTTCTTACCCGGAGGCAGCTGTGGGGGTGGTGTGACTTGTTTGCACACCTGCCAGAGATCTTTGCGTTCCTGCACAACCTCAGTCATATCGTTCAGCGTCTGGTCGTATTCCAAGGCTGTCACCAATGACTCAACTTCTGTATCTTCTAGCCAGTAGATGTCATCTACTTGCTCAATGACACCAGCGGCAGCAATTCTGTTACCTAATTCACGCAGCAGCTGCCTCAGCACCGGGTAGCCCAAACCGATCTCGGCGATGCCATCCTCGCGCAGCGGTGCTTGAGATTGTGCCCAATTGAGCGACTTCTCAAACCCCCAGCGTTTGATACCTTTCAGCCGGGCGCGAGCCATCTTCTCTGCTCGCTCCCGATTCGTTGTGTAGGTTTGCTGGCGCTCATAAGGATTTTTTCCTTGGCCGCTGATGAACATCTTTAGAATTTCGATGATTGGTTCGGGCTCCTCCATAGGAAGCGGCTTGGCGAAATCCATATCATAGATGGAATAACCATACTGGTGCAGATACTCTCGAAAGCGCTGCTGCCATTCATTCCAGAGGAGCTGCTCAATGTTCTCCGGAGTGCTTTCCTCATTCAACTGCTCAACGAGCTGTTCGGTGGGTGATTCGACTAAATGCGTCGCCAGCGATTCTTGCTCCCGGCACCACATTGCCAAATCATAAAGCGCCTTTTCACTTTTCAGCGGGGTGTTGTCAAAACCCATTAAGAAAGTCGCGGCGGAGGGATCTCCATCCTTACGGACCATTTTCTCATAAATACTTGTAAACAATTGTTCGCTTCCCGCGGATGGTCCCATTGTGCTGGCCATCAACGCGCCCAGATGGTATGCGAAGGCTTCCAGAACTTCGTTGGCTCCAGACCAGAGATCTCCGCTTGATAGATCCGTGAGATTTTTATCTCGCCATCGATCATTCACCTCGACATAATGTGGATGGGCGACTTCTCGCCAGAAAGGCACACCTTCACGAAGCATGCGCGGGAAGGCTGGCACCATGCGGGTCAACATAACCCACCACTCACGACGCGAGTAACCTGCAGATAAATATGCGTACCCGTTGATAGTCAGCATAATGTTCAGCGTTACACCTTCTGGCAGGTTGAGGAGATCTCTACTCATCGAATTAATCCCATTATTAATAGCCGAGAGGCCCATTGTGGCAAACAAGGGGCTGAGCGGATCGGGCATCAAATCTATGATGCTTTGCCGCATATACGTGCCCTTGGGATCGGGCATTGGCCATTCGGATGGTGGGGTTAGACTCGCTTCAGGTAATGCTGTAATCGGTCGTGCCTGCACAATGGCGAATTCCCCATCGGTCAGGGTCCACTCGATATCCATCGGCGTCTCGTAGAGCTGTTCGATTTGCATCCCCAAGCGTGTCAGCGCAATGCTGTCCTCTTCGTTGAGGGCAGGCACAAGCCGTAAGGCTTCTGGGACAGCTTTTTCTTCAGTGGAACCGTTGACTCGAACAGTTCTTATCTTCTTATCTGCTATCTCGTAGTTCAGTACCTGGCTAGAATCCTTATCAACCACGATCGTGTCGGGGGTTACTTTTCCGCCAACGACCGCCTCGCCTAAGCCCCAGGCTGCATTGATTACGGCCTGGTCACGGCGTCCAGTGATTGAATTGGCAGTAAAAAGTATGCCTGCCACCTCCGCGGGTACCAACAGCTGTACAACAACTGCTAAGGCAACGTTATCTGAAGAGATGCCCTGCTGAATGCGGTAGCTGATCGCTCGAGCGGTCCAAAGACTTGCCCAACACTTCCTGGTAGCGTCTAGTAATGATGCCGCGCCGCTGATATTCAGGTAAGTATCTTGCTGGCCGGCAAACGATGCTTCGGGTAGATCTTCCGCAGTTGCCGATGAACGCACTGCCACAGCGGGATCGCTACCCGGGAGATCGGCATAGGCTTCAACAATTTCAGAGGCGATATCGGAAGGCATTTCCCCTTGGAGGATCAAGTCTTGAATCTCGCGAGATGCGTTTTCAATACTGTCATGCCTGGAGGTATCTACCTTCGTAATCGCTTCCTGGATATAGGGTTCCAGATTATTGAATTTAATAAATCTCCAATATGCCCTGGTGGTGATGTGAAACCCTGCCGGAACAGGTAGATCTGCATTAATCAACCGCACCAAGGAAGCGCCTTTTCCACCCACGAGATCCAGTGTACCCTTGCTATCGGAGAGAGGTAATGTGTATTCGAGTGACATGGTTTGCCTCCTTCCAAATCAATTCTCTCATACCTTTTAGTAATTATCTAAACAATTCAAGACAGAACTCTTCATTTAAGGGTCTTTATGATTTTTCAATATTCTGGTCGTTATCTCTGTTTGTTTTCTTGCCTCATCAATGAATGCTAATCCTCGCATCGATTTAAGGAGATGACAATTAGATTTAAATCCCAGATTTTGTTCATGAGGCCGCGCAGTTTTGCTTGGTCTGTGATTCTCCCAGTCAGCGAAGTGATATGGGTGCCGTGACTGTCTTCTTCCGTAGAGATCGCCATACCATTGAACCAGCGCGACCATCCTTGATCGAAATTACCATATATCTTGATCTGATAATTGTGATCGAGCTGGTTTTTATAGGCTTTGGGCATAAATCATCTCCATTCTGGGATTACTATAACCACTCGTTGGGTGATCTGTCATCACATAAATTGGTGATTAATTAAAAATACCCCACCTGTTGGGTGAGGGCAATACCAATTTCCCGGTGTGTCCTTACAGCAAACCTATCTCTTTGGCACGCTCGATGGCTTCATAGCGGCTGTGGGCATTCAGCTTCGCATAGATATTTTTCAGGTGGGTGCGCAGCGTATTGACTGAAATGGAGAGCTCAGCAGCCATGTCTGTGCTCGAAAGACTGGAGGGCAACAAGCGCAGAACATCCTGTTCACGCTCGCTGAGCTTTTCACCAGCCCGCTTTGGAGGAATGCTGGATACGGATTGGCGTTCAATATCCAGCGGTTTAAACGCCTCCAGCAAATTATCGATGTAATCCAGCATGGCTGCATTCTCCGCTTCATTGCGGATTATTTCAAGCAAATCTTTTACCTTGTCCCCCAGATCAATGAAAGTGCGCATGAAACCTTCTGGTTCGGCCATATTCAGGGCATCCATCATTGAAGATATCGCCTGCTCTCTTTCTCCGATCGATTGCAGCGCAACCCCTTTCAGGATTGCAGCCTCGATCGTCAGGAACATGCGATCTGCTTCTTCTGCTTGCCGTTGGACCAATTCTAAGAGGTTCAGCGCTTCGAGGTAATGACCATCCATGATGTACAACCAAGCCAATGCATTGGCCTCATACTTCCACATCCGAGTGCGAATGTAATCCAGTGCATCTCCGGTTTTTATCTCTGGAGGTTTATTGGGTATGCTGCGCCGCTCTGCCCAAAGGCGCGCGGTATCCAGGTCGCCAAGCGCGATGCTCCGGCGCGCTTCGTACATTTCGACAATGTAGTCATCAATCTCAGTAGCATCGAATTGGATTGCCAGATCACGCAGTTGGGCGAACAGCTCGTCACCTTTTTGTGTTGCTCCAAGTGCGTCGTGGAGCTGGACCAGGTTCAGGTAGCCTTCAAAGATACCCACGACACTCCACTGCTTAGCGAGCTCGATCCCTTCGCTAAGATAGCTCTGTGCGGCCTCGAGATCGTTCCACTCTCGAGCGATATCTCCCAAGCCGATTAACGCTTTGCCTGCGACAGGCAATTTATCCCCCTGAGCATTGGTTGCCAGTTCTAAGGCCTGTTGATATAGGGCATTTGCCTTGTGCAGGTGGCCCTGTTTTATACGCAGCTCTCCCAGTTCACACAATACGAGGGTGGCGATCATCATATTTCCAGATCTCTGGCTGACTATAGCAGTTTCTTCCAAGATGTCCACGCCTTTTGGGACCTCACCATTTGCCATGTAGGCTGTAGCCAAGATGAAATTAGCCAGGTTGCGCAGCAGCTGATCTTCTTCTGGTAATTGATCTAGTGCTCGCGTAGATAGATCGATCGCTGAAGGGAAATCACTCTTGATAGAAGCCATGAACGCCCGGAAGGGTAATGCTTTTGCCGAATAGTCCTCATCCAAGGCAGTGATTTTCAAATGTGCTTCGATGGCCTCAATTGGTGCGCCGCTCCATAATAGAACCCAGGCATAGTAGGCGCTGAGTGCTGGTCGTCGATGAATTTCTCCTTCAGGAAGTTGATCTATCCAACCCATAAAGGTGGTAACCTGGCTGCGCATGAGTACATCTTCGGCAGAACGTTCAACCAGATCTGCAGCGCGTGCTCCATCACCTGATAATATTGCGTGCTCGATGGCTTCCTCCAATAAGCTGTATCTTTCGTACCAGTCACATGCCCGGCTGTGCAATGAGTCCAAGATGTCTGGGTGTGATTGGTACAAACGCTGTCTGAGCAGATCGGCAAACAAGCGATGGTAGCGATACCATTCACGTCGATCATCTAACGGAATGATGAACAGGTTTGCGTGTTCAAGTTCCTCCAAGATCGATTGGCTCTTGGCAGGAAGGGCGATCGAGCCGTCGATCACCGCATCGCATAGAGGCCCAGATAATTGTTCCAATATCGAGGTATGCAGCAAAAAACCCTGAATGGGTTCAGGTTGACCTTGCAGAACTTCTTCGATCAGGTAGTCCAATATGTAACGGTTGCTGCCTGTGAAAGAATTAATGAATGCAGTAATATCCTCATGATCTTTCATCGAAGCAGCCGCCATCTGCAAACCAGCTGCCCAACCCTCTGTGAGAGAGGTAAGTGCCTCGATATCCTTTCTTGAGATTTCAATCCCCAATACTTTTTCTAAAAACGTCCTTGCTTCATCGACATTGAATTGCAGATCATTTTGGCGCAACTCTGTCACCTGGCCGCGACCGCGCAGTCGCGCCAGGGGGAGGAGCGGGTCAGCGCGAGAAGCGATGACAACATGGATTTGTGGTGGAAAATGATCCAGCAGAAATGCCAGCTCATCATGGATAACCTGGTTGTGGATGGTGTGGTAATCATCGAGGACAATCAGGAATCCTTCTGGATTTTCAGAAATCTCGTTAACCAACGGGGTGAGCAAGCTTTCAGGCGTGTGTTTTGCTGGCGTACCGAGCGTGGCCAGAGTCGTCTCACCTATTCCTGGCTCGATCTTTCGAATGGCTGAGATGAGATAAGCTACAAAACGAGCTGGATCGTTTTCTCCTTCATCTAGAGTAAGCCAGGCAACGGAGAGGTTTTTTTCGAATATCCATTCCCCGAGCAGAGTGGTCTTGCCATATCCTGGAGGAGCAGATATCAAGGTCAGCCTTTTACCCGCTTTTATACCCTCATCTATCACGCGCAGAAGTCGTTCACGAGAAACAAGATTTGTCCCTGGAACTGGAATATAGAACTTGGTTTCGAGTAAGGTATCCAAAATTGTCCCTCTCGATAGATTGATATTCTTTAAATTGATTATACATGACCACTGTGTACAAAGGATCAACAAGTCATCATTTAGCTTTTGTTGAGATTGAATAAGGAAGGAATTTTGGTGACGCCTGTACCCAGCTGTAGTTGGTTAAGTTCAAAAATATTTCGTTAATGGTGGTGCTGAGAAACAGATGTCCTTACGCGATCCAGGCGTATTATGAAAGTAAAAAACGTGTCGCCTATTTGGGTTGCCATACTCATAATATGTGATTTTGCGGCCATTCTGTAATTTAAGGTATTTCGTTTGGGGTAATTTCCCCCCTCCAATATTAGTCAGGAGGTTTGGCCAGCTTTTGAACCGTACATTTGGGCAAAGACTCTGGTGAACATGGCGCCGAAGAGGAACACCTGGGCAAGGGTGTATATTCCGATTAGTAGGACAGCAAAAGCACCGGCTGCCTCAAAAGCAGAGCCGATATTGCCGCGGCTTAAATAAAGGCCGAATATGAATAACGCCAGGGTAACCAGCACCGCAGTGACCAATGCGCCGATCCAGACATCACGCCAGGTGATCTTCTCCTCGGGAATAATTTTGAAGATCAAGGCGAAAGCCAGCGTAGTAATTCCCAGGAACGCCAGTGAATTAAGCACTGGCATGGATGGACTCAGCTCGAACAAGGAGCCAAACCATGATATGACTACACTCACCAAGGTGGCGAGGATGAATATCAAGCCAACGCCTATCACCATTAAAAAAGAAAACAAGCGCTGGCGGATCAAACCAGTAGTCTGTCCTCTTTCTTGGGGATCTATGCCCCAGATTTTGTTCAACGCAAATTGCAGCTGGTAGAACAATCCAGATGCAGCTAACAATAGCGCTATCCCGCTGATCAATGTCGAAATGATCGTAGAACCAGTCGTTGTACTGGCAATTGCTTCCACTGAATCCTGGATAAACGCTGTGACTTCCGGCCCGAAAAAGGTCTCCAGGCGATTATAGAATTGGTTTGCTGCCGAGAGCTGATCGATGAAAAGACCTGCCACCCAGAAAGCGATGAATATGACTGGCGCAAATGCGAACATACCGTAGTAAGCTAATGCCGCAGCCAGCTGGCCCGGGCGTTCGGTAGCCCAGATGCGATAGAGCTCCTTACCAAATTCTAGTACGGACGGTCTTGAATTTTTCACTTAATGCTCCTTAGCGAAGAATTCTCCTCGACCAAGATACGATCGTGTGGGCTTACTGCCTGCCAATATCGATTTACAGACAATCGCTCATTTGCCTTCGTAATAGATCCCAAGGTAATTGTACCTTTTTATATTCTCTGTTGAGATATGTTTTCCAGAGGAATTGGGGATGAATTGAGACAGGTAAACTTAAAAATTACAGTGAGCCCATCAAGTATCCATAATGCAGCATCATTAAGCCTGCTCAATGAAGATGAGCTCACTGTTTCTCGATTCTGTTTGTAGGACGATCGTAATCGCCACCGACTCTAGATCAAATTAGATAGTGGTCCGCAGATTTTGATCTTCTGAGTTTTTTGGCGGGTTTTGAAACAGCTACATCCCGATCCGATCTCGATTGCCGAAGAAGCCGCCGCCGTAGGAACCGAGGTCTACTATAACAGCCAGAATCAGGAAAACCCAGTTCCAAACATTATCGATTGGAAAAGCGATCATGTATACTAATAGCGTCCAGGGCATGAAGATGATTCCCAGGATCGGCCAGATGAGGGTGTTGAACGTCGCGGCCCATAATGCTGGCCGGAAAAGCCACCATAGAATGGCTGCCAGGCGGGGTCCAAAAAGAACAAGAGCGGTAAAAGCACAACACATTGTTAGTCTCCTTTATTTAGATATTCAATTGACAGGGTTAGAAGGGCTACATTCCAATCCGATCCCGGTTCCCAAACGCGCCACCACCGTAGGAGGCGATGTCTGCCACCACGGCCAGGGCGATCCAGAGCCAATCAAAGCCAAGCAGGCCACCTGGAGCAACGATCACATACATTAACGTTGTCCAAGGTAAGAAGATAATACCCAGGATTGGCCAAATGATGGAGTTAAAAGCGGAGACAACTGTGTCCCCGACCCAGCGCAGTGGAGCGACCAGCCACCAGATAATGGCTGCGAAGCGGGGTCCTAAAAATACCAGAATTGTGAAAAAACAACACATTGCAAACCTCCTCCAAGATGATGATATTTGCCATGGCGATTGTCATTCCATGGTTGATAAACATGATGTTAGGCCACCAAGGTAACCCGAAGGTTGCAGTTGACGAGAGTCTTCTTGGGTTAAAGTCCCAGTTCTTGAGCCGACGTAAACCGGGACATCATCCCAACAGGGTTAATAATGTATTAATGAATTATAGCATGATAACAAAAAATCTTGCATACGAATATCAAGGAAGCGATCTGGTTTTCACGGAACTTGAGTTGCCTAAGAGCGATTAACCCTTGGTTGGGTCGCCTTTGGTTTGATTAAGCTGCACAGCCTGATTAACAAAATCAGAGAAAGCCCCAGCATCGATATCATCTGTGCTGGTGAGTTTGATATGGCGCATCTTATCCCCGCTGCCCTGCAGGAGACCTTTCGGATCTTTGAGTTCCACACCACGCCAAAAACCGAAGTTAACCGAATTCTTGAAAGCCTTGATATATGCAAATGGTCCATTGCTGGAATATACGGGCTGCGCCCATTTGATCGCTTCATCAGCATTGGGAGCGGCCTCGCGCACGATCTGGCGCACGCTTGAAACGATATCCGCCTGCTTATCATTGAGACTTGAGATATATTCGTCTACAGTTTTTTCTGTCATTTGTCTCCTTCATTAAAATCTTGATTGTTTTTTCAACATGGGAAAGTTTTGACGTTATAGGGAATTCTGGTGATTATTGCATGCTTCCTTTGATGGTGATGATCGCCTGATCCGTTCGAGTAATTAATGGCGATTATGAACTTTGACCAGCAATGGCCTGGTCGGTCGTATAGTCCCTGCAAACTCGTAGGGAATATCCCCATCGCTGACCATCTCCACCCGGAAACGTGCTGCTGCCATAGAGAAAGCGTACACCATCTCCATTAAGGCGAAGTTGTTGCCGAGGCATACGCGCGGACCGGCTGCAAAAGGGACGTATGCAGATTTTGGCCGATCTTGCGATGCTTGCTGGGTGAAGCGTTCTGGATCGAATTGCTCGGGATCTGACCACATACCTGGATAGCGGTGCACTACGTAAGGAACCAGGATGATCATGGATTGAGGAGGGATGTGGTAGCCGCCAATCTCATCCGCTTCAACGTTTTGCCGGGCTAATAAAGCAGTCGGTGGGTAAAGGCGCAATGTCTCATCGACGACCATGCGCGTATAGGGAAGATTGTACAGGTCATCGATTTGTGGGACCCGCATTCCAATCACGCGATCTGCTTCAGCCTCCAGCTTGCTCATCACCTCAGGATGCTTTGCCAGCAAGTACCAACCCCAGGTAAGGCTGCGAGCTGTGGTCTCGAACCCGGCAAAGAACAATGTTACCACTTCATCACGCAGCTGTTCCTCGCTCATTTCAAGCCCGGTCTCCTCGTCCTTGGCCTGTAAAAGAATCCCAAGGAGATTGTCCTGACCACCGTTCTCTCGCCCGGCCTGGATTTGCTGCGCGATAAACTCATCGATGATCTCCAAATTCTTTTGGAAACGCCTATGAGCGGGGAGGGGAAGAGACAAGGGCAAGATCGCATTTGTGCGGGTAGGAATAAACCCGAAAGCTTCCTCAAAAGCTCTTCCGATCTCCGTCATTTCTTCGCTCAAGTCGATGCTGAACATAGCTTGTCCAATGATGCTCATGGTTAAGCGCAGCATGTGATCATCCATGACTAGCGTTTCCCCTCGATCTGCAATTGTTCCCCAATCTTCGAGCATTTCGTGCGTGATTTTCACCATCATGTCCGAGAACTGGGTGATCGCTTTGGGAGTGAAATAAGGTCCCATCAGGCGGCGCTGCTGGCGCCATAGCTCACCATCGCTGGTTACCAAACCCTGCCCGACGAGCAGCCTAAACCCATCATATCCAATGCCTTTGATGTAATTCTTCTGATTCTTGACTAAGACATGATGTACATGTTCAGGATTGAAGAGGACATACCCATCCAAGGGACCGAGCTTCAGGTAAACGATATCGCCATATTGACGGTACATGTCCAGGTAGGTATCCAGGATATCTTCTCTACCCAGCTGCAGTGCATTCCCCAAGATGGGAACACCTTTCGGACCAGGCGGGAGGTTTCCATTTCCATTTATTTCAGCAGATGTTTGTTGACTCTCCATTAATTTGCTCCTTACCAAGTGTGCATTGTACCTTAAATAAAACAGGAGGGGTGGGATGATTGAATGCTTGAAGCTGAACTAACATGTGATCGCAATAGCAAAGACACCAATTTCAAATTTTCTTCCCGATCCCCATGATGGGAGCGCTGACCCCCCATAGATTCAGTTCAGCCAGCCAGAATGCATGCACTCCCGATCCGCCTCCCACATCCAGGATAACCGCCTGAGGAGGTGGCAGATATCTCCCCATCAGCTCCCGGGTGCGGATCTTTTCAATCTGGCCCTCTGGACTTTCTAAACGTCCGGCTTCTTCATAAATATTGTAAAACGATCGGATTTCGTCGGACAGAAGGGGGTCATTCTTGTTCTCAATCATGCTAAAACCTCCGAGGATACATAAAAACTGTAATCAGTTTTCATCCATTGCCAGGGCATTCTTATGGAAGCAACTGTTTCTCAGCCCGTTCGCGATAATCATGCATGTTGATGACATCTCCTGTATGGCGCGCCGCCTCGGCCGCGAAGGCCATGAAATGGCTTTCTATAGATTCTCTTGCCGTGGTTGTTGGCTCCTTATTTCCATTTATCACTTGCACGAAATCGTTCATGATGCCAAAATCGCCGCCACCGTGTCCAACTTTTTCAAGGTTGCTGGGGAAATCGATACGCTCGATGTGCATGGTGCGATGGTCGTGGATTTCGATGAACGATCGGTTGAAGCTGAATTTAGCCAGCAAGGTAGCTTTCGATCCATCGATGCGCAGCGTGCGTCCTTCTTCATGTGAATGTCCGTTCATGGTAAGCGAGGCGGTAATGCCACCTTCGAATTCCATTTGCACAATCTGGTTATCAACCACGTCGTTATCACAGTGGTACACACAACGACCGTACGGACCCTCCTGGAGCGCCTTCAACAAGGCCTCTTTATTTCCGGGATCATCGCTGATCACCGAGCGCGGCCAGCCGGTGTATTGGGTCAGCTCGCGCAGTCGCGGGATCAGTATGGAGATTGGCGTGGTAAGCTCTGGTCTTCTCAGGGCTAATTCTCCAGCTAATTTGTAATGGGAGAGACTTGACTGGCTGAGCGCATATTTAAACGGTACCAGGTCTAGGTAAATCGCTGGGGCGTAGAACGGGCAATTTTCCTCCACCGGGCAGCCATCCGTGCAGCGGGTCGGCGCTCCTTCAGGTGCGTTATCCGGCTTGAAATGGATCAGCGAGCCAAATGAACTCAACTTGATGGCCGGAGAACCCACAAACCATTGCAGTAGATCGAGATCATGGCAGCATTTGGCCAAGATCATGGGTGAGGATTCATCTTCCCGGCGCCAGTTGCCGCGCACAAAGCTGTGAGCCATATGCCAGGTTGAGATGTTCTCGCGGTGTGAAATGGTGATGAGCTGTCCGATCCTATCAGCAGTGAGGATTTGCTTCACCTTTTGAAAAAAATCGGTGTAGCGCAGTACATGACATATCTGCAGGTAGCGGTTATGCCGTTCAGCTGCATGGACGATTCTTAGAGAATCCCCTAATGTATTAGCGATCGGTTTCTCCAACAGCATGTCATAACCGGCTGCCAGTGCAGCGATACCTGACTCAGCATGCATCTGGTCCTGGGTGCAGTTCACCACCACATCTGCCATCACCCCTGCATCTATTGCCTCATTCCACGATTCAAAACAGAGATTTGCTGGTATCCCGTGAGCTCTGGCAAACCGTTTGCGCTTTACCGTGTTAGGTTCTGCAAGAGCAACGAATTTTATTTCATCCGGATGAGCCAATGCATAAGGTCCGTAAGCTTGTGCTCCCCTGGCTCCCGCTCCAAACAACAAAGCGGTAATTGGTTCAGGCATGTACACCTCCCATCAGATGATAACAACAAATGTGTGCGTAGGTATTTTACTAATCCATTTTGGACTCGAATGTAGACATTCTTCCAACGATCTGGTAGGTTCAGCAACAAATATGTGGGGTAGACTCGGTTGACTTTGTTGATAAAATCTCGAGTGTTTATAGCATACCTTAAACAGAATGGGGAGGACAGCGAAAGGGAATGATTAATCAAGGCAACCTGGTTTTTCTGGTTACCATCATTGGTGCTCTACCAGGTTGTCAATCTATAGAATGGTGAATCAGTTCTAACATTACTCCCATCAACTTGCAGGTTTGAGCAAGACTATGGGTATTTCGCGACCACCAGAGCGTTTTTCGTATGCCCGGTATCCAGGATAGTATTCCAAGGCTAGCTGCCAATATCTTTCCCGTTCTCTCTCTTCAACGATTTTGGCTTCATATGTTCTTATTTCCCCATTTGTACTGACCTGAACTTGCGGGTAGGCACACAAGTTATGGTACCAGGCAGGATAGTTTGGGCTCCCGAAGCTGGAAGCGACCAGAATGAAATCTTCTCCTTCCGGATAACCCGCTAACAGTACAGATCTGGGTTTCCCACTTTTGGCGCCGGTGGTGATCAGTGTGATGACTGGCAATCCAGACAACATGGTCGTAGGAGATACTCTTCCGTTAGACCATTGCAGAACTGCGCCATCAATATGATGCAGAAACCTGGCCAGGAACCGTGAAGAGATGAAATCCGTCATGGCCAGCCTTTGGATGATCCTTTGCCACCAGCGAATTGTAGCGCTTTCCATGATACTTAGATTCTAACTACCTCGGCTCTTTTATGACAATCATCATAGGACATTGGGAACCAATCGAGACTGGCTAAAAGAACCACAAGTATAGTCCTCCAAATAGCACCAAATAAATCAGCGGGTAGGTCCAATCCAGGACGTCATCTATCCTTTCTACCATCTCAATCCGATCGTTCATCTCCAAGCGGCGCAGCCAGACGTTATAAACAATAACCAAGGCATTGATGATGAACATGATGGCCATGATCGCATCTAAGATGGTCAGGTAACCCAAGCGAGGATAGTTTTCAGAGAGACTAAAGCTGAAGGCAATGAAGAGCAGCAAATTTGCGCTGGCCACCTCGATGCGGCGGGTGTAATCCTTTAAAAAGAAGGTGATCCAGGAAATGACGATGATCAACAAAATGGGCACAAATATTTGAAATATATAGTAGCTGAGATGGCGAGGTGCATCGAAGCTGAAGGTGAAGCGTGAGAAAACCCGACCTGCCTGCGTAGTAATGCTGGATACCTGGGTGGACAAATCCTCTAAGATAAATTCATCCTCCCCGTGTTCTGTACTGATTGCACTACCATTCTCCATAATGATTAATTTGTAGAGCTCTTCGGGAAAAAGTGAGTCAATGCGGATCACAAAGGTTTGCGAATCGAAGGGGAATCGCCGGAAATCGAAATCGACCTGGAAATTGGTGGTGAAGCGTTCAAAATATAGGGCATCGCCGTTTGAGAAAACAACCAGGTTTCGATTTTGAGTCCAACGATTTCCCTGCTGGTTTACAAATGTAAAATCCGGCCACCTGCCATTTGATTCGGATAAGAAGCGGTTGAAATTCCCTTCGTTGTTGTAGCTGATGAAATCGCACTGGCAGTTCTCCGGGTTGAATGCCAGTAGGGGGTCGTTCCATTCCATCTTGATGGTGCCTACCGCAGTGAAGAACTCCGACTGCTGATCAACTTCGATGATCTGCTCAAGGATCAACCCAATATCAACCGCGATGGGATCGCGTGCCACCATTCGCCCATCAGGTTGGGCGTTACCGGTCAGCACCTCTGGAGCATTGATACCTAATAGCAAGCGATAATCACCAGAAGTCATCGATCCACCTTCGCAGCAATTGGTTATATCTAGCTGGTAATTTCTGCTGTCCCCTGGAAAGGTGTACTGCAAGCTGGCCTTAGACTCTTTTCCATCCATATTGGCACTGCGTAAGGGTTTCCGGGCGAAATTCCTCAACATTAGGCTAGGAGCCAGGTCTCCTGAAGTGGCTTCGATATATGCATACAGAGTATCCCCCTCTTTGAAATCGTTCAGCTCGACAAATGTAAATGCTTTTTCCTGATTTAGGGTGCCAGTTATCTCCTGAATGCCGATCCCCATTGGCGTCGCCTCCACATCCAGAAATGCAATAACATCGCCGGTCTCTTCAGCTTCACCGTCCAGCACAGATGGGGCGTCTAAACCAACCAGCATCCGGTAATCGCCAAAGGTTTGCCCGCCAAAGGCAGATAACGAACCCCCGACGATCAATCGGTAATCACCATCGAAGGGGAGTTCTATCGCCAGCGCGGCGGTTAAGCCGCCTCCGCTGTCATCATCCCAGGCCAAGGTGTATTGATCGCGCAACTCGTCGATAATTTCAAGCGGATCTGAAGAGTTAGATAAAATCTGCTGATCCCGGGCAGCTTCAAATTCGGCTTCAATTGTTTCGCCATCAAGATTTGTATCGGTGATGAAGACGATCGGATCGAGATTGCCCGAAATGGCTGAAGCATGGATGTACAAGGTCTGGCCTGTTGAAAGGTCTGGGAGAAGGTAGACGATAACCTCTCCCGGCTCGATTTTGCCATTCAGTACCTGAATCTGTCCTCCACCTTGGGCACTGACCGAAATTAATCCGGTAGTTAGGCTCATACCAATGAGGGTGATCAGGGCAAAGCCCCTCAACCAATTTTTTACTCTGGGTGTTTTCTTGTGCAATATTGTCATGATGCTTGATTAAACTCAGGAAAATATAAGGCAATAATTATAGCAAACTATATTTTTATCGGCTGTGATTGAATTTATGGAGAAAGATGAGTGGAATTCTTTCAGATCGTTGATGGTTGATATCCTCGCTCTCGCACTGAGAAAATAGAATCCAGCAGCGGAAGACTTTAAAATTCCGCTGCTGGGAAAGTACAGGCCGGTATTGCAGCTAATGACTGTGAACGCCTTACTGGTTAGCGAGAAGCCCGTTGACCCGTATCAAGGCTGCGGTGGAGCTGGGACGATCGGCACATCATCCGCATTGGTCACCTCAACGAAATCCGCGCTCACCCAGCCCTGACCGTCGGGGGCTAATTGGGTGGAGACACTGACCACCCACCAGGCGCCATCTTCACTGACGCCGATCACTGTGGCCTGGCTGCCGGTTGGCGCGATTCCGTATACGGGATAATCGGTGCTGGGACCGCTGCGCACGTTGATCGCCGCCAGGGCTAAGGCAGTGGGCGCGTCAGGTCCAGGTGGGGGGAATTCTATGTCTCCCAGGGGAGGGGTGGGGATAACGGGAACATTCTCAGCGTTTGTCACCTCGACAAACTCGCTATTCACCCAGCCGCGCCCATCAGGAGCA
>Ga0209742_10000295_pt1 | contig 27480 bp, 27 predicted proteins | sample DeeMarSeWOR38_10_FD_187462 | JGI IMG/M metagenome (GOLD analysis project Ga0209742, IMG submission 187462) | Marine sediment microbial communities from White Oak River estuary, North Carolina - WOR-3-8_10 (SPAdes) (version 2) | ecosystem: Environmental > Aquatic > Marine > Intertidal zone >... | reverse complement strand
AAAATAATTGCGATCTACGGTAGCCCCCGGCGCAAGGGGAATACCGCCGCTTTGTTAAAGAAAGCCATTGAAGGGGCACGGGATGCCGGTGCCGATGTGGAAGAAATTGTGCTGCGCGATCTTAAAATGTCGCCCTGCCTTGAAATATACGGGTGCCTGCAGGCCGGGGAGTGTGCCATCAAAGATGATTTTCAGATGGTTCGCGATAAAATACTGAACGCCCAGGGGCTGATTCTGGCCTCACCGGTCTTTTTTTATTCGGTCAGCTCCCACACCAAAATCCTGATGGAGCGGTTCCAATCCCTGTGGGTAAAAAAATATTGGGTGGATAAAACACCCAAAAACGAACCGGCCAACCATCGCAAAGGAATGTTTATTTCCGTCGGCGCAACCAAAGGTAAAAAACTTTTTGACGGGTTGCTTTTGAGTGTCAGATATTTTTTCGATGTGCTGGATATGGAACTCTGGAAAGCTCTTTTATACCGCCAGCTCGATTTTCAGGACGATGTGCTAAAACATCCCGAATATCTCGAAGAAGCATATTCATCTGGCAAGGCGTTCACCACTGCCATTGAAAATGATTTCAATGGCTGAGGTTCAAGGTTCAAAGGTTCAACGTTCAAGGTTGTCCAAACTCAGAACCTCAGAAGCCTTAGCCCAGAACCTTTGAACCCGGTGATTGACGCCCGAAACCTGAAACTATTATATGCGCTTGAAAGAATAGATCACCTTTATGACGCTCCATTTTGAACCTATCACACTTGACAGACAGGCAGACTATCTGGATTTTCTTTCCCGGTGTTCCCAGATTGCCTCTGATTACAGCTTTCTAAACCTGTGGGCCTGGGCCGAAGAATACGGGCTTTGCTGGGCATGGGATGACGATTTGATCTGGATCCGTCAAAAACTGCCCGAAGAATTCCTTTGGGCACCTGTCGGTTTATGGGATGCGGTTGACTGGCAAAGCCGGTTGCGATTGATTCCCAACGCCCGGTCTGTTTTTACCCGGGTTCCTGAAAGGCTCACCAATCTATGGCGTGAGAAATTACCGCGAGAGATCCGCGTTGAAGAAGAAAGAGGCAGCTGGGATTATCTTTACCGGGTGACGGACTTGATTGAGCTGAAGGGCAACCGCTATCATAAAAAAAAGAACCTGCTCAATCAATTCAACCGCAAATACGATTTCACCTACCTGCCCTTCGGGGCCGGTATGGTGGAACAGGCGATGGCCATGCAGGCCGACTGGTGCACCTGGCGCGACTGCGAATCCTCCGATATCCTCGCCTCTGAAAACCGTGCTATTTCTAAAATTCTGAAAGAATGGAAGCAGCTGGCGGGTTTGTTTGGCGGTGCCTTGATGGTTGACGGTTCGATGGCGGCCTATACCATTGCTGAAGTATTGACCCGGGACATGCTGCTCATCCATTTTGAAAAAGGAGACACCCAGTACAGGGGGATTTACCAGGCCATCAATCAAAAGTTTCTGGCAAACTCCGCTGCTGATTACACCCTTGTCAATCGGGAACAGGATTTAAATGACGAAGGGCTTCGCAAAGCCAAGTTATCCTACCATCCGGATGATTTTCTGCGAAAATTCCGCATCACGTTGGCCGGGACATTTATTTAATAGTTTCAAATTCAGACAGACTTTGATAACCTAAATTTCTTTGATCGCTCTCAGATCCGAGGCGCATTTTTGCATATTTTCGATATGATATGGCTCGGTGATTTCGACTTCGCTAGCGGGGGATAATCTTGATGAAGATGGATAGAAAACGGACGGCTGTTATCCGATTACTGTGTTTAATCTTTTTGCTTTCGATATTTTGGGTTAATGTCGCGGCAGCAAAGCAGTCAAAACATGTTGAAAACCAAAGCAGTCAGATGTCTGAACAGGTTGATGATCCGGCAGGCCAAAATGAGCCTTCCGACACTTCAACCCGGCACGATGATGCTGACACTTCCCATGGGGCCGGGCATGCAAATCTCGGCGAAGTCCTGCCTCTCTGGAGCTGTATCCCTTTTGCGGGCATTTTGCTTTCGATTGCCCTTTTTCCGCTTATAATGCCGGATTTCTGGCATCATCATTTTGGCAAAATCTCCGCATTCTGGGCGGCAACCTTGGGCATACCATTTCTGATCGTATTCAAAGGCGATGCGTTATACGAAATTTTGCACATTATCCTCGCGGATTATATACCGTTCATTATCCTGCTGTGGTCTTTATACACCGTTTCCGGCGGCATTTTATTGCGCGGCTCTCTGCGCGGAACCCCCGTCGTCAATGTGACCCTGCTGACCATCGGTACCCTGCTGGCTTCCTGGATGGGCACCACCGGGGCAGCCATGCTGCTGGTCCGTCCTTTTCTGCGGGCCAACAGTTATCGCAAAAACCGCACCTTTATGGTGGTATTTTTCATATTTCTGGTTGCCAATGTCGGCGGTTCCCTGACTCCCCTGGGTGATCCCCCGCTGTTTTTGGGTTTTTTACACGGCGTCTCATTTTTTTGGACTTTTAAGATCCTGCCCCATATGCTGACAGTTGTCATTATTCTGCTGGTGATCTATTTTATACTTGACACTTACCATTATCGTAAGGAGGGGGTTTCCGCCCCCGATGAAGAAGGCGTCAAAGAGCCCTTAAAACTGGAAGGCATTCGCAATTTTCTGTTTTTAGCGGGCATTGTGGGCGCTGTGTTGATGAGCGGCATCGTGGAATGGGGCGAGGTCAACATCCTGGGTGTCCATCGGGCCGTGCAAGACTGGGTAAGAGACGGCTTATTGATTCTTATGGGCGTCCTGTCGCTGGTTACAACGCCCATCCGGATCCGGGATGACAATGACTTTACATGGTTTCCCATTATCGAAGTGGCCTATTTATTCATCGGCATATTTATTACCATGATTCCCTGTTTGCTGATTTTAAAAGCAGGATCCCAGGGCGCTCTGGCCTTCCTGACAAACGGTGTCACCCGGCCCGTACATTATTTTTGGGTCACCGGAGGGCTGTCGAGTTTTCTCGACAATGCGCCGACCTATTTGACTTTTTTTAACAGCGCCCTCGGCGCCTTTTATCCGGGTAAAGCTGAGTTACAGGCGGTTCCGCTGCTGATGGTCGAAAATGCCATTTACCTGAAAGCGGTTTCGGCCGGGGCGGTATTTTTTGGTGCCTGCAGCTATATCGGCAATGCACCCAACTTTATGGTGCGCTCGATTGCCGAAGAGGCCGGAACACCGATGCCGTCTTTTTTCGGTTATATTTTAAAATATGCGCTGGTATTTCTGATTCCAACTTTCGTTATTGTGACGTTTGTGTTTTTTTAATAATGATTCGATATTCACTTAACGCATATCTGTATTAGCGGTAGATAACCAGAGGCTATAAATTCTTGCTAATATTTAAAAATTACCACGAAGTTCACGAAGGACACGAAGTGAAGGGTTTAAAAATTTGTCAAATACCTTCGTGCGTCTTCCTGCTCTTCGTGGTGTAAACCGTTTAGAGTCGTTCCCAAAAACTGCGGAGATTTTGCTTGTTAGACAAACTGCTCAAATCCAATATCGCCATTGTTGGCGGTGGTAATTTTTGCAAGAAGCTGCTTCAATTACTGTTCAGTGAGCCTTTCAGCGATTACTGCCCGACAATTATAGGCGTTGCCGATATCGACGATCGGGCCGATGGGCGGGTATTGGCAGAAAAATTGGGTATTCTAACAACGAGCAATTACCGTGACCTTTATGACTTAAAAGACCTGCAGATTTTGATGGAGCTGACTCCCGATGTTGAACTCGGAGGTATAATCAACAGGGAAAAACCGGCCGGCGTTGAGCTGATCGACCATGTAATGGCCCGGACCGTATGGAGTGCCCTGCAGGTGGAAGCCGAAAAGAGGATTGCGCTAAAGGAGTTGCGCAAAAACAGCTTCAATGCAGCGGAGATCGATCTTTTATTTGAGGGATTTGCCGACCGACTGGCAAACGTGATCAACGAGAGAAGTGCGCGCTATGTTGAAATCGAAAGAGAGTTGATCGAAAGTGAAAAAGCCCTGTCTCAAATCATCCAGGGCAGCACCATCCCCACCTTTGTGCTCAACAAAGACCATGTTGTCACCCACTGGAACAAAGCCATGGAGAGGGTTACCGGAACCAAGGCCGAGTCGATGGTGGGAACCACAAGGCCCTCCACACCGTTCTGGGGTGAAGAACGCCCCACCATGGCTGATGTCATCCTGGATCAAATCGGCGAAGATGAAATCAAGAAGCTTTATGGTGAAACCTGGCGCAAATCCGCACTGATTGAAGAAGCCTACGAGGCCGAAGTGTTTTTTCCCCGCCTGGGAGACGGCGGCAAATGGTGCTGGTTTACGGCGGCCCCCATAAAGGCGCCCGACGGCACCATCGTCGGCTCGATTGAAACTCTCTGGGATAAGACCGAAGATAAGAAGGCCGAGCAGGAACGCGAAAAGCACACCAAAGAGCTGAGCGCGTTGTGTTCCATTTACAGCGCATTGAATGCTTCTTATGCCCTGGAAGCAAGGATCCATCAAACGGCACTGGAATTAAAGCGTTTTTTGTCCGCTGACGGGCTCTGCATCTATTTAATGGAAGATGATGGGAAATTTCACCTGCGATATAATTACGGCCTGTCTTGGGATGTTGCCAAAAATTTGATTGTCGCCGATGAGACGAGTTTCATTCATATGGCTGCGAAGGCAAAAGAATATAAAATTATTGATGATCTGTCGGACGGTTACCTTGATGAGTTTTGTCATCTAGCCAAAGAAAGACTGTTCTCTCTGGCTTATATCCCCATCTGCGGCAAGGAAGGCAAGGTTCTGGGCGTTATTCAGGTCGGCAGCAAAAAGCCGGGACATTTTTCGCCAGAGGCCAAGGATGTTCTTGAATTGATCGGAAACCGCATTGGCGTTGCCATTGAAAATGCAGCGCTGCAGGACCAGTGTTTCAAATCTGAAGAAAAATATCGCACCCTTTTTAACAGCGATCCCCATCCGATTTTTATTCTGGACAGCCGCACCTTTACCATCCTGGACATGAACCAGCGGGCTCAGGACAGTTATGGCTATTTACTGGAAGAATTGGTGGGCACCCCATTTCTGCAGCTGGGTGAAAAAAGTGATGAGGAACTGGCCGAAGGCCTGAAAAATATTTCGGAGGACAAATCGCTTCTGTTTACCAAAAAGCGGCACTACCGCAAAGGCGGCAAGCCGTTTTTTGTCAATATCAATATGAGTTATGCAAAATACGGTGAGATGGATGTAATTGTGGCGGCGACCACCGATATTACGGAGGTGGTCGAGAAAGAAACCCAGCTGATTCAGGCCGGCAAGATGACCACCCTGGGCGTGATGGCCGCCGGGATGGCCCACGAAATCAACCAACCGCTGAATGTCATCCAGGTCTGTGCTGATTTTTTTCTCAAAATGCTCAACCGCGGCCAAAAAATTGAAGATGAAGACTTGCGGACCATGGCCAACGATATCGTCGCCAATGTCGAACGCGCCAGCGGGGTGATCAAACACGTGCGGGATTTTGCCCGGCAGTCCGAACCGGTTCACAGCCGGGTTAAAATCAATGATCCCATCAATGATGTTTTCAAAGTCCTGGGCCATCAGCTGAAAGTTCACGATGTCGAAGTCAAACTGGAACTGGATCCTGATATTGCGCATATCCTGGCCGAGCACAACCGTCTGGAACAGGTGTTTATCAACCTGGTATCCAATGCTATTGACGCCATGGACGAAAAAGACAAACGGCCCGAAATTAGCGATAAGGAAAAGCGGTTGACGATCAGATCATTTAATGTCAACGACCACGTTTGCGCTCAGGTAACCGATACCGGCGTCGGTATGAGCGAAGAAGTGAAAAATAAAATTTTTGAGCCATTTTATACCACCAAAAAGGTCGGCAAGGGCACCGGACTGGGCGTCAGCATCAGCTACGGTATCGTCCAGGACTACAAGGGCTCCATTGAAATTGAAAGTGAGGTCGGCAAGGGCACCACTTTCACCATAAAATTCCCGCAGGCACCTGAATTATAATTGTACCATGGACAAATTACTGCTTATCGATGATGAACCCGACATCCTCCGGGTTTTGAGCATGTCTTTAAAAGCAGACGGCTATCAGGTGGTCTCCGCCCCGAACGGTGCCGAGGGTATTGCGATCTTTGAAAAAGAGAAACCGGATATCGTCATCACTGACATTAAAATGCCCGGGATGGACGGCATCGAAGTTCTGAAAAGGGTAAAGGCGCTCAACGCCGATACCGAGGTGATCATCATTACCGGCCACGGTGACATTGAGAACGCCATCGAAGCTTTGAAGCACGGGGCATCGGATTTTATCAACAAGCCGGTCAGGGATGAAGCCCTCGCGATTGCCCTGGGTCGCGCCCGAGAAAAATTTGATATCAAGCAGCAGCTCAAAGAATACACCACCGATCTTGAAAAAAAGGTTGCCGCCGCCACCCGGGAGGTGCAAAGGCGGTCCAATTTTCAGATTAACCTGATTCGCAGCTCCAATGACGGCATCGTCGCCACCGACAAACAGCTGAAAATCGTTATTTATAATCCCACCGCCAGGAAAATCTTCGGCTACGCACCTTCTGAAACCATCAATAAAATGCAGGCAGCCGATCTGTTTCCGGCCGGGCTGGCGGCCAGTCTGCAGGCGGCGCTCGACGGCAAAAATGATATCAAAAATCTGGCCTGGGAAGAGACGACCATCACTGCCAAGGGCGGCGAAATAATTCCGGTGCGGTTTTCTGGCACCATTTTGCTGGAGGACAACCAGCCGGTGGGCACGGTGGCTTTTTTTCAGGATTTAAGGGAAATCAAGCGCCTGGAAAAAGAACTGCTCAAATCCGAGCGCCTGGCCGCCATCGGCCAGACGGTTGCGGGGCTGGCACACGGGATTAAAAATATTTTGCACGGGCTCAAAGGCGGCAGCTATCTGGTGGATATCGGAATAAAAAAGGATGAATCCGAGAAGTTGAAAAAGGGCTGGGATATGATCAAGCGCAACATCGGCCGAACCTCGAATCTGGTGATGGATCTGCTTTCTTACTCCAAGGAACGCCAGCCGGAATTCGAAGCCTGCCGGCCCAATCAGATTGCCGATGATGTTTGTGCATTGCTGCAGGATAAAGCCCTTGAAAACAACGTTAAACTCGTCAAGGAATTTGACGCTTCGATCGGTGAAGTGTTGATGGATCCCAACAGCGTGCATGAAATTCTTTTAAATCTAATGTCCAATGCGGTGGATGCCTGTCTGTTTGATGAAGACACAGGCAAAAACTTCCAGGTAGACTTGAAAACCAGCCATGAAAAAGATAACGTTATCAAATTCGAGATCAGCGATAACGGCATCGGTATGGATGAAGAAGTGATCAAGAAGCTTTTTACCTCTTTTTTCAGCACCAAAGGGCACCGCGGAACCGGTCTGGGTTTGATGGTCACCCGCAAGCTGATTGAAGAGCACAATGGAAGCATCGATGTCAGCTCCCGGCCCGGCCAGGGAACGAAAGTTGTTGTTCGGATATCATATAAACAAAGTTGAAAGGTTCAACGTTCAAAGATTCAGAGGTTAGATTGCAGAAGACAGATGACAGAGGTCAGATGACAGATGAACACCAGAGTTAAATAGGGCAGCCCTCTGCGGCGGCCAGAAACCTGAACCTTTGAACCCTGAACCCTGAACCTTGCAACCTGCATTCCAAGGAGGAACCCTATTATGAGCAAAAAAGTTCTGGTCGTCGATGATGATCCGGATGTGCGGTTGTTCAGTGTAACAGTTCTGGAAGAAAATGGTTACACGCCGCTCGAGGCCGAAGATGGTGAAAGCGGACTGAAGATGATCAAAGCAGAAAAACCGGATCTGGTTATCCTCGATGTTTTAATGCCGCGCCAGAGCGGGGTGAGATTATACCGGGAGTTGAAGACTGCCAAGGCACTGAAAGACGTTAAAATCATCATCCTTTCGGGGATTGCCAAAAAGACTTTCTTGCGATCCCAGAAGGCCTTAACCGAATTCGGCGGGGCCCAAATTCCGGAGCCGGAGATCTATTTGGAAAAGCCGGTGGAACCTGAAGAGCTGGCTGAGGTGATCAAAAAAGTGCTGGGCTGATTCCCCGTTTTGTTACGTCAATCAGAGCAAGAGGTGACACTCGCATGGAAATAAAAAAACTGCTTTTTGTGACCAAGTTTGAAGAACTGGGCTTCGATGCGTTACGCTCGCTGCTGAGCCTGAGAAAAAGTGCTCTGGAGCATGTGGTATTTGTCAATGTGATCGAAAGGGATCGGGTGGCCATGCGCAGAGGCAAAGGCTACCAGAAAGATGAAGAGGTTCGGCTGCGGGAAGCGGCCAATATTCGGTTTATTGACTGGGCCGAAACCCTTTTTGAGCAGGGAATGGAGGTCGGTTGCTATATCGTGGTCGGCGGCCTGGTAGCCGAGGTTATCAAGGCCACCCAGAAAGAAGATGCCGATCTGATTGTTATCGGGCGCTCACACAAGGGTGTTCTTGAACATCTGTATTCGGGTTCGGATGTGACCGAATTGCTGCGCCGTGCATGGACGCCGGTGCTGGTTTACAAACACCTGTCGGAAACCGCTATTTCGGTGGACGAACCGTTTGAACGACCCCTTTTGGCCATTGACTGGTCGCCCGGCAGCCTGCGGGCGGTTGAATATATTAACGGTTTAAAAGACACGGTGCAGGAGGTTCATCTGGTCCACGTGGCGGATGAGGATAGGTTGAAAGGGACCTCGGCCATGGCGATTCAAAAAACGCGCAAGCAGGCCCGCAACAAGCTGGAGGAAATCTGCGAAGAATTCGAGGCTGCCGGGATCAAGGCCAGAGCGCATGTTTATGTCGGTGACCCGGATGCAGAAATTGAAAGGGCGGCCAAAGACTGTCAGGCGACATTGATTGTTTTAGGCTCTTCCGCCAAAGCCGCCTGGGTTGAAAAATTTCTCGGCAGCACGCCCCGCAAAATCGCCGAAGAATCCATTTACCCGACGTTGCTGATTCCGCCTGAAAAAGAGAAAGAATAACGCTAATCGTCAGGAAAGGCAAACAAGCATCATTAATAGGATTTAAATTAAGCTGTTTCTAAAAAAATTGATCGAGTTATTGGGTTGGTGCGCAGCAGACCGATTGAGCCGCTTAAAAAAGGTTTAATGTCTAATTTTTCCGGGCCAACGGGATACGGGCTCAACCCATTTCACAGGAGGACTTTATGGCCGTCATTACCATTTCCAGACAATACGGCGCCGGGGGTAAAACACTGGGGAAAATGGTTGCCGATGAACTGGGATATGAATTTGCCGACAGCGAAATTATCGGCAGAGTTGCGGAAATGGCCAACGTTTCCACTCACTGGGTTGAGACCGTAGAAAATGAAGCCGGTGGCAAACTTTCGCGCTTTATCTCCAGAATGGTTTCCAAACCGCTGGTCGACCGGATCCTGAAGGATGAGCGCGGTTATATAGACGAACAAATATATCTGGATTACCTGGTTTTGATCATTGCCCAGATTGCCGACGAGGGCGACGTGGTCATTCTGGGTCGCGGCAGCCAGTATATCTTAGACGACCATCCCGATGCCTTTCACATTTTGATGATCGACGAATTCGAAAACCGGGTGCGCTTCCTGAGAGAGCACTATGAGCTTTCCGACAGCCGGGCGCGGCGGGTGGTCAAAAGCGAGGACAAACGGCGCAAGGCGCTTTATCAAAAACTCGGTAAAACCGACTATGACGATCCCTTCCTATACCATCTGGTGCTCAACATGAGCAAGGTCAGCCTGGAGGAAGCCAAAAAAATGGTGTGCCACCGGGTTCTAGCTGAAAGCTGAAACTGATTTTGATGAGCGGTAATGATTGGATGGTTTTATCCCAAATAAAGCTTTAAAAATTAATCTCACCGAAGCTTTTGATTTCATCGTGCTCTTTATTTTCGCTTAGGTTTATTGAATCTTAAGGCGACCGTGCCCGCTGAAAATCAAAGCTGATAAATTAAGAGCAACTTCAGAAAACATCCGGAACCATTAATCTGACAACATTTTGAAGAAAATAAAAAATTATCCGCAAATTGAAAGAAAAAAGATCGACTATCGGGCGATTATACTGATCGTTCCGGCGGTCATTGCAATTGTGGTCTTATTTTCTTTGAAGCGAAACAATTCTTATTTAAAGTTTTCACCCTTAGAACCCGGCCGGCCTGCACCGAATTTTACCCTACCAGGGCTCGATGAGAAAATGATCAGCCTCTCCGATTACAAAGGACATGTCGTTCTCGTCAATGTCTGGGCCACCTGGTGTCCTCCCTGCGTCGATGAAATGCCCTCAATGGAAAAGCTCTATCAAGAGCTTAAAGATGAAAATTTTGAAATTCTGGCAATCAGCATAGATGCACCTGGGGAGAACGCTGTTTCTCCATTCATGAAAAAATACAACCTGAGTTTTCCGGCTTTGATTGACCCGGATGGAACCATCAAAACCCTGTATCAGACCACCGGCGTTCCGGAGAGTTTTATTATCAACAAAGATGGAATTCTCATAGAAAAAATTATCGGTCCCAGAAATTGGGCTTCTCCAGAGGTTGTCCGCTACTTCCGTGATTTGATCGGAAAATGATCTCTGCCATGGGACTACAGACGGTAGCCGCCGCCGGTAAGTTTTTTGCGCAGAAAATGGGTGCGGCGAATCATCGGCAGGGCAAGCTGGCGGCGAATCTGCTCGATGAGGTTGCGTTGACTTTCCTTTTTTAAAAGCGTTCACCTGCTTTCTTCTATTTTCATCCAGCCTAATCTCCAAAATATCGATAACCGCCTTATCTCTACCAGTCAAATAACGGATTGCTTCTTTTGTTCAACCATAAAGGAGAAAATTCAACCCGAGGAAGATGGATGCACGTCGGATTCGTGGTCCTTTATTCGATAGGCTACTGTTCCCTTCGGATGATCATACCAGCCGGGGTCTTTATCATATGATTTCAGCTGATCTCTCACCTTTACAACGGTGAACATGCCGCCCATTTCGATATTGCCGAACGGGCCTTTGCCCATCATCATCGGCAATGTGTTTTTGGGACCGGGCATGTGCTTCACATGATCGGCATGATCGGCCATGCCGGTCTCGCCCATGGCCATATAGCCCGGGATCATTTTGTGAATTTTCTCCTCCAACCCCTTCTGAGTTGCACCAAGTGTGTTGGGGATCTTATGCCCCATCGGGTTCATCGTGTGATGGGATTTGTGGCAATGCAAGGCCCAGTCTCCCGGCGCATCGGCGACAAACTCCGCATCCCGGGTTGCTCCTACCGGCACCAGAACGGTGGTCTCGGGCCATTGTCCGGCCCTGGGAATTTTGCCCCCATCGGTGGCTGTCACTCGAAACGCATGTCCGTGGATATGAATAGGGTGTTCATCCATACTGAGATTGGCAATGCGGATACGAACCCGATCTCCGGTTCTGGCCACCAGATGATCGATGGCCGGAAAGACCTTGCTGTTAAATGTAAAGATATTGAAATCCAGCATCACAGCGGGATCCGGACGATAGGTGCCGGGATGGATGGCCCATTCATGCAGCATGATGGCAAAATCCCGATCGATGCGCGGATTTTCAGGTTTTCTGGGATGGATGATGAAAAAGCCCATCATCCCGACGGCCAGTTGCAGCATTTCATCGGCATGGGGGTGGTACATAAAGGTACCGTGCTGCCGCAGGGTAAATTCATAAACATAGGTTTCGCCGGGTTTGATATGGGGTTGGGTCAGGCCGCCGACACCGTCCATGCCGTTTGGTAGAAAAATACCATGCCAGTGAATACTGGTATGTTCCGGCAGCTTATTGGTGACTAAGATGCGCACCCGGTCTCCCTCTACCGCCTCGATCGTTGGGCCCGGCGTCTGGCCATTATAGCCCCAGCATTTGACTGTCATGCCCGGCGCAAATTCGCGTTCGACGGGCTCGGCAATCAGATGAAACTCTTTGACGCCGCTTTTCATCTTATAAGGCAGTGTCTTTCCGTTGGGCGTAACCACCGGTGCATAATGGGTTCGGCTTTGATGTCCTGCATTCGGCTCCGAATGACCATGCGGCGCATGTGTTTGCGTCGCTGCGCCGGCCTTTTTCAGCAAGGTGCCTCCGGCCAGCGAGGCCAGTGCAGAAAAGAGGATTTGACGTCTTGTCAGCATTTGGGTTTACTCCTTTGTAATTTTAAAGCGATGCTTGTTTCGCGATTAGTTCATTTTTTTTTGACGATCGCATTTTTTTCAGGATCGTGTTTGCTTTGCATGCGGGCCGGCAGACGACCACCCAGAGATCTTTGCATGTCGGCACGGATTATCCAGTAATCCCTGAGGGCTTCCAGATACTTGTGATAGGCTTCAAACTCCTGCTGTCTGGCCATAATCAAATCAAAAGCGCCGCTAAGCATATAGTTGTAATTTTTAAGCGTCAGCTCGACGATCCGCTCCCTGAGCGGCAAAACGGTGCGGCGAAAGTGATCGATTAAATTGCGTTGCATAATCAAACGATTCCTTAACGTGCGCACCTCTGAACGAATCTCTATTGCCTGGGCCGTTAGTTTTTTCTGGCTGCGGCGCAGGTGCGCCTCCAGCCGGGCGATGTCGGCCTGGCGTTGATTGAAGATGGGCAGTTCGATTGCCAGCGAAGGCCCGGTGACCCAGGTTCGGTCTGTTTCACGCTCGGTGCTGATGCCGACCTCAATATGCCCGATCCAGCGCCAGTCAATGGTAATACCCAGGGCCTGTGCCAGGGCTTCTGCCGCTTTTTTTTCAGCAGCCAGATCAAGCCGGTTTTCAATGGCCATCGATTCCAGGTTCGCCAGCGGGATTTCATCTGATGGCATATCCGGCATCTGTCCCGGCAACTGCCAGTTGGTCTGAGGCCCCCAGAGGCCCATGAGAAGCGTCAACTGCTCGCGCGCATCGAACAGGGTCGTTTCGCTGTTGGCCAATTCTATCCGCGACTGTTCAAAATGAGCATTCTCATTGGCCAATTGCAGATCGCTGATATTGCCGGCAGCGTGTAACCGCCGGGCCAGTTCAAATGAATTGCCGGCTGCTGATGTGATTTCGTTTCTCAAATCACGGATCTGCCTGGCGCCGAGAGCAGAAAAATACGACTTGCGTACACCGGCGATTAAACGGATCACTTCATCGGCGATCTGCAGCTTTACCTGCTCAAAACGCACGGCGGAGAGCTTCTTGCGGGCCGGCAGCATCAGGATATTTAAAAAATTTTGTGTAATCTCGAATTCATAGTTGTTCGATTCTCCGGACTTATTCGGGAAGCGCGCCCGGCCGAACAGCACCGGATTTTCAAGCAGTCCGGCCTCAACCACATCGGCCTGGGTAATTCCAAGGTCTTCATACACAGCCTGCAACTCCGGGTTGCTTAACAGCGCAATCTGAACCGCGGTTTCCGGTGTCAGTTCATTGCTAAGCAGCGCATCGATGGTTTTTTCAACCTCATGGTCGGCTTCGGTTCCTTGATTCCAGTGCAGATGGTAATCAAGGCGTTTCCCGACTAAACCCTTCACATCATTAAAGCCCGCCTCCTTGGGCACCTGAGCACATCCGGCAACTGCGAAGGTCACCAGTAAGATAGAACCGACGAATCGATGGCTGAAAATCATTGATGATTCTCCTTATGTTGATGTTCAGGATCTTGCGCTTTAGAGGCTGGTGAGGACTCTGAATCACGGCGCATTTTATCCATTTCAGGATTCATTTGATGCGGCTGAGCAGGTTGATGTTCTTCGTGAGTCGTTGAAGAACTGCTTCCCGATTGGTTCTCGGCCGCCGGAATATTATTTTGAAATGGATTCGGCGGAGGAATGAATGCGGTTTCCTCTGACTGTGGAATTGCCGGATGGTTGGCCGGCAAGTCGACTCTGACCGGTTCACCTGCACAACTGATTAAAAAAAATGTCATGAATAGCGTTAAAAGAATTCCGAATGTCCTATGATTTAGCTTGTTCATTGTAGAAAACCTCTTTTTTCAGACGACAAGAAAATGATTATGGTCGTTTGAATTCTTTTCGTACTTTTGAAATATCCGGTTAATGTGATGCGTCATTTTTTCGCACGCCATACATTTCACAAAAGGCTCGGGTCGATACGATCACGAACACGATCCCAAAAAGACCACCGCCCGGAATGTGCAGCCAGAAGAATGCCGGCGAAATATAGCCTTTAAGCCACACGGCGGCGATATCTATCAAAACGCCGATAAAAGGAAGGATAACCAGCCAGGTTCGTGTTTTGATGCTGATATTTAGAAAAAGAGTTACAGCGCCCATGAAAATAAATATCATGTTTATCCCGAAAAGATGAATATGGGTCCATTTCAGCGTCCACACGAAGCGTTCTGTTTGATACAGGGATTGTTTTCGGAAGGCATCCGTCTGGGTAGGCACGTCGGCAAAAAGATCGCCCCTCTCGGAAGTGCCCTGATCCTCTTCTTTCGAGCTGTCTGGGTCGGACTTTTCAGAATTCTTCAAATGTCCGGATGACTGACCCGAATAAAATGTAGGAATGATGTCATGAACGATGATTTGGCCCAACGCGCCCAACATGGCAAAGGCCATCGTTAAAATGACAATGCTCACCAATGCTTTGGCTGGTAATGGCAATTGAGCCAGCGTGGGCCATTGATGATTTATTCCTCGAACGTTATTTCGCTCCATGGTGATCCCTCCAATCAACGAAAATTCGAATACCCCATAAATAACCGCGACAAGCAGCATCTTCCGTTGAAAATTTTCTACGGGTCCAAAATTTCTATACCAAGTTCTATTCTCCGCTGAAGTTGGACCCGGAATACTTGCCGCTCGCATCGAAGAAAATGTACACAGTTTGGGGATCACCATCCGCCCGATGGAAGGACACGACGATTTCATTCTTATCATCGGCGGTCCGTTTGAATACGTCGACCTTTGAAAGCGTATTTTCCCAACTTTGGTCTAATTTTCCTTTTTCGATCAATTGATCATATAGTTCCGTCGCCTTTTTCAATGCCTGCAGGTGCGTAAATTCTCCTGGGGCATGTTTGCCGCCGTGGCTATAGGCCAGCGAGGCGGAAATTAAAAAAACAAAGACGGCAAAGCTGATAGCGATAGGGTCGTTTGGAATATTTTCTTTTTTAAGAAACATTATTACTTTTCCTTTGATAATCAATATTAAGGAGTTTCAAGACACCCGCACGGATCTGCGTTCTCATACGGTCGTTGGTAGAGCAAACCACATGCCTTGGACGGAAAAACCAGGTTTTAAAGGCAGAACAATAAAGCAGGACCAGTCTAAACATAATGAATTATATGATATTGTTCGATCTCCTTTAAAAAATATAAACCCACAAACAGATTGAATAGTGCTTCTCGCGCATAAAAAATAAAAGGCAGGTGCAAAAATTTTTGGCACCTTCAGAACCTATAATGCATCGCTTTTAACAGAGATAAACCGGGTGTGATTGTGGCAAATGTCAGAGATGGATCGGACCGAAAATGACGTTTGCGTCAATAGGATTCGTCGGCCAGATCCCGCTTCATGGCCTCAAATTGAGCCTTGTCGATTTCTCCCCGGGCATAGCGTTCTTTTAGAATTTCAATCGCCCGGGATCCTTGCTGGCCTCTTTCTTCTTTTTTGCCGGTCGCTTGAATCAGCCAGCGGATGACGAACACCAGACCCACCAGAATGAGAATCCAAAAAGCGATCATAAAAATACCGCCGAACCATCCCATGCCCCAGCCGCCCATCATGCCCGGGCCCATTCCCCAACCGTCGTATCTTCCCTGCTGTGCGAAGGCTGAGGTAATAGGATAAAGACCGAGGATAAAAAACACATATGCTAAAATCCGGTAACGTAATACTCTTAAGGAAACCATCAGGAATCTCCTCTAAATTCAGGTAATCAGATAGTTGCGCATCATTCCCATATCTTCGTGTTCAAGATTGTGGCAATGATATAAAAACATCCCCGGGTAATCCGTAAAACGGGTCACGATCTTGGCGCCTTCGCCGGGCATCAGCAATACCGTGTCTTTCCAGCCCTCGTCCACATAACCGCTGTGCAGCGTTCCGCTGCGCTCAATGACTTGAAACTGTTTGCCGTGAAGGTGAACGGGATGGGGCATGGGCATCATCATCATTCCCATGGAGCGAACATCATTGGTAAGTTCCCACAGCTCCGTCGAATTGAGCCGCACCCTTTCATCTCCGGCAACTTCCTGCATTTGAAAGGTGCGGCCGTTGATGACACCGCGCATGTGTTGCATAAAAAAAGAAAACCGCCGCGGATTATAGAAATTGTCAGCATCCTGAGGCTGATAGCGTTCGATTAAAGAAAGTTCTTCCGGCAGCGCACGGTTTTCTGTTTCTTCTCTGCTTATCTCGACTTTTAAAATGCTGAAGGGAGCGCCATTGGGCAGATTGTTGTCGCCCATCATTCCCCGCCGCGGTCCCATGGCTCTCTGCTGCATGGCCGGCTCAAAATATTTGCTGACCAGTTCTAATGAGGTTCCGACCGGGTATTTGCTGAAATCCGCCCACAGCTCGATGCGTTCTGCCGGACCCAGGACAACATATTTTTTCTGAACCGGTTTTTCAAGCAGACCGCCGTCGGTGCCGATGACGGTCAATGGCGTGCCGTCACTCCAGGCGAGTTTGTATATGCGCGCATTGGATCCGTTTAAAATTCGCAGTCGATAAATTCGGGTGCTGAGCGAAAGTTTGAAATCGGGCCGGCCGTTGACACAGATGGTGTCACCCAGCATGCCCGTCATGCTGTCGCGCATCCCCCGCGGCAGATAGATCAACTGGTTATCGTTATTGAACGAACGGTCCTGGACGACCAGGGGAATGTCCCGCTCTCCTTTGGGCAGATCCAGCTGCTCTTCTTCGTCATCCGAAACTAAAAATAAGCCTGCCAGACCCCCGTAGACCTGATGCCCCGTGCGGCCATGCGGGTGCGGATGGTACCAGTAGGTACCGGCACGGTTTAAAACCTCAAATTCATAGGTAAAGGTACCGCCGGTAGGGATGACATGCATGGGATGGCCGTCCATGTTGGCGGGCACATGCAGGCCATGCCAGTGGATGATGCTCTGGGCCGGCAGGTCATTGTTAAAATGAATTCGAACGTTCTGGTTCTTGCGGGTGCGGATGATGGGACCTAAAAAGGATTGATCCAGGTTCATCAAGCTGGCGGGATCCCCTTTGATCACCTGACCCTTGTATTGCCACACGGTTGTGGGTTGGCCCGGGAAAATTTGCACTTCAGATGGTCTGGCCGTCAAAGATAGTTCAAGGTCGGGAAAGAAATCTTTATTTTCTGAAGATGCCATTCCTGTTTTTGGGAATGGCAATCCATTCATATTCAATAAGTTTGCGGCGCCTGCGCCGGCCAGATATAGAAATTGACGTCGATTGATCATATTTTAAATCCTCTTGATTGTCGTTGATCGGGCGCTTATGACCACCCGTTTTACGAGAGGGGTCAGCGTCTGTTTGGAATCCATTCGGTTCGCCAGATAGCGCATCAGAAAAACGGCTGAAACCAGGCCTGTGATCGTAAAAAGGGCCATTCCCAGCGATGGATTCAAGCCAAGCGCTTCTGACAGTGGATTGGCTGAAAAAGCACCGACAAAAATTCCAAACACCGGAATGAGATACACAATCGCTGTGCCGGTGAGTTTGGTTTTGGTGCTCAAATATAGCTCCACCTCATCGCCTTTTTTAGCATCAGCTGTATTTTGGGCTTTAACAACCATCTGATCACTGCCCTGCGTCAGGCAATGATGACGGCTGCCGCAGCTGGCACAGGCGCTGGAACGCTTGGTTTTCACCCAGGCCCATCCCGGTTCCACTTTTTCAACAATGCCGCGTTCGGCTGACATGATTCACCTCATGAGCGTTATATCTTTATCAAACGCAAAGTGCGTGCCGGACGCACTTTGTGAAAGACAATACCTGAAATATCATTAAAGGTATGAACGATCAGCCGGTTTTCAAGCCGGCTATCTATTTATTATCATGTTGAAAACCGTTTATGCATCCGTTTTAGGGATTTAAAGGGGTGCAAAAAAAAGAGGAGATTACAATGGATCAATCGGAAAAATCAAAGTGATGACATACAGAATACGGGTATTTTTGATGCAGGTTGAATATTGCCGGTTGGATACTTTTAACCCGATGAGAGGTCACGCTTAATGTGTCATCAAAATTTCATTTACATGAATCTATGTGTTCAAAATCAGCCAGCGGACCAGAAAGGACAGGAAAAAGACGGCGATCAGCCCGCTGCACCACAGGGCGGCAAACCACAACCACTGGCGCTGTTTTTCAGTACAGGCTTTCATGGGATGCTTTTCCCCGGAAAAGGTAGTAGCAGAACCCGACATAAGCCAGAACCACCGGCAGCATGATGATCGTTCCGACCAGCAGCAGGGATTGCGACTCGGGCGCAGCCGCCGCCTGGCGGAAGGTAATCTCAAAGGGCACGATATAAGGCCACATGCTGATGGCGATACCGAGATAGCCGGTCAGAAATACGCCGAAGCTCAGTAAAAAGGGGCGGTATTCCCGGCCTGCGTGCAGATCCCGCCAGATGATGATCAGCATCACCAGACTGGCCACCGGTATGGGCAGAAGAAAAAAGAAGTTGGGCATGCTGAACCACAGGTTTCGGATGTCGGCATTCATAATCGGCATGCTGATGCTGACAATCGCCAGAAACACGGCCACATAGCCGATCACATAGGAAGCGCACTTTTTGGCCCAGTCCCGGGTCTCCCCATCGGTTTTCATCACCAGCCAGGTGCCCCCCAGCAGGGCGTAGCCAAAGACCACGGCCACCCCGGTCATGACACTGTAGGCATCGAGCCAGTCAAATGCCCCGCCGGCATAGCTGCGGCCTTCGACTTTGATTCCCTGCACGATGGCGCCGATAATCACCCCCTGCATGAAGGCCGCCACCAGTGAGCCGAAGTGAAAGGCATCATCCCAGATGCGGCGGGATTTGCCGGCGGCTTTGAAGCGAAACTCGAAAGCCACCCCCCGGAAGATCAGACCCAGCAGCATGATGATCACCGGGATATAGAGAGCGGGCATTATAATGGCATAAGCCAGGGGGAAAGCGGCAAACAGCCCGCCGCCGCCCAGCACCAGCCAGGTTTCATTGCCGTCCCAGAAAGGGGCGATGGAATTCATCATGCGATCGCGGCATTGATCGGTGGGTGCAAAGGGAAAAAGAATACCCACCCCCAGGTCAAAACCGTCCAGCAGAATATAGAGGAAAACCGCGGTCGCAATCAGGCCGTACCAGATCAGCGGCAGGTCCACAAAACTTTCAAAGTTAAGCATGCTGCTCTCCCTTTTTGCCGGTCAATTCGGTAACGATCGGCGGCTTTTCGACGCCATGGTCCCCGTAGGCCGCCTGCGCGTCTTCGGGGCCTTTGCCGATCAGCCGGAGGATGTAATAACTGCCGGCACCGAATACGAACACATAGACAATGATAAAGGCCGCCAGGGATATGGCGATGGAGGTTCCGATCACCGGGGAGGTGGCATCCTGCGTGCGCATCAGGCCCTGGACGATCCAGGGCTGGCGGCCGACTTCGGTTACAAACCATCCGGCCAGCACCGCAACAAACCCGGCCGGGGTCAGGGCCATGCAGCTATACTGAAACCAGCGGGTGTCAAACAGCCGTTTCCTAAAGTATAGCACGATTGCGATCACACCGGTTGCAATCATCAACATGCCGAGGCCCACCATGATGCGAAAGGCCCAGAATACCCAGGCCGCCGGCGGGCGCTCATCCGCCGGCCACTCCTTGAGTCCCTTGACTTCGCCGTCAAGGTCATGGGTCAGGATCAGGCTGGACATTTTGGGGATTTCAAGAGCGTATTTCGTCATCTCTTCTTGTTGATCCGGCCAGCCGAAAAGCACCAGTGGTGCGCCCTGCCGGGTTTCCCAGAGGCCTTCCATGGCGGCCACCTTGGCGGGCTGGTGTTTAAAGGTGTTGAGCCCATGCAGGTCGCCCAGTACCAATTGCAGGGGTGCCACGAATACGGCCATGATCATGGCCATACCGAACATCACACGGGCGTGCGCTATATGGCGCTGGCGCCACAGGTAGAATGCACCGATGCCGGCAACGGTAAAGGCGGTCGTCAGATAGGCGGCGGTGATCATATGCACAAACCGGAAGGGAAATGAGGGATTGAAGATCACCAGCAGCCAGCCGGTGGGATACAGCAAACCATCTGCGCCGACACGGAATCCCTGGGGAGTCTGCATCCAGCTGTTGGCCGACAGAATCCAGAACGCAGAAATCAGGGTCCCGACCGCGACAATGACCGTTGCAGCAAAATGCATTTTTGGACTGACGCGGTTCCAGCCGAACAGCATTACCCCTAAAAAAGAGGCCTCCAGAAAGAAGGCGGTCAGCACCTCATAGCCCAGCAATGGCCCCAGAACGCTGCCGCCGGCATCTGCAAACCGCGACCAGTTGGTGCCGAACTGAAACGACATCACCACGCCGGAAACCACGCCCATGCCGAAGGTGACGGCGAAAATTTTGACCCACATTCGGTAAACGTCGGCATAAACCTGCTTGCCGGTCTTCAGCCAGCGCCACTCCAGAACCGCCAGCCAGCTGGCCAGCCCGATGGTAAAGGCCGGAAAAAGAATGTGAAACGAGATGGTGAATGCAAACTGTATACGTGCCAATAGGGTGGGATCTAAATTTTCAAGCATAATCAAATCTCACGTAAATTTGTATTGCGGTTCGAGGCGTTTTAAACAGGTGTTTAGAATAGCATGTTGCCGACCGCTGTCAAGACCGAAAGATTCTTTTGCATCATCCAGCCATATGAAAGAAAACCGATCAATACACGGATAGGAAAGCAAGAGGAGGTCCTGTACCCTTTTTGGGGGAAAACATCTCAAAAGCAACTTCTCCGCTTGACAAACTGATGACGGTACTTATCGTGACACAACGTGGTAGAAAAGTCATTGATAACGCAGAAAATAAGGTGAAAGGAGTCAACTATGTACAGTAAATCATTTGTGCTAAATTTGGCTGTTGCTGTGGTGATGGTTTTTACCGCCGGTGGCGCAGTTCAGGCCGGCGAAATTATCTTTGCCGACGATATCAAGGAAAATATTATCACCAAAGAGGTGCTCGTCAGAGCCGCCGACAATGTGATTGTGTTGGTAGACTCTTCGAGCTCAATGGGGGAGACGGACAAGAACCGTACCAAGATGAACTACACGCTTGAAAAGGAGGCGCTTGTTGCCGGATTTCAACGCCTGCCAGATCTGGGCTACAACATCGGCGTATATCGATTCACGCCATGGGAAACGGTGTTTCCCATCCAGAAAGTCAGCCCGGCCACAGTGGCCGCTGCGCTTGGCAAACTCCCGGACAAGCCCGAAGGAGGAACCCCGCTGGTGAAGGGACTGGATGAACTTGAAAAAGTGCTCAAGGGTCTGACAGGCAAGACCTATGTCTACCTTTTTAGCGACGGCGGTTACAACAAGCTTAAAAACCAACCGAGTCCCTGGGAAAAAACAGCGATGCTGGCGCATGACTATGACGTTTGCTTCCAGATCATCGATTACTCTGCCAAGGAAAGTGAGAAAAGGATTGTTGCCGATATGGCCAAGGCGAATTGGTGTTCGCGGGTGATTCCATTTGATTCCTATGTTAACCAGCCTTACTATGCCATTGGCCCTCTTTTTTACACCCGCTGGGATACCGAAATTGAGTCTATTTCAGAGAAAAAAGTGGCCGGCTACAAGGTTAATAACATTTTCTTCGACCTGGACGAGTATGACCTGCATCCGGCCGCCAAAGAAGAGCTTGCAGAAGTGGGCAAGTTCATGAGTGCAAATCCAAAAGCTTTTGCGGTGCTGTTCGGCTACACCGACGATACCGGAAGGGCGGAATACAATATGCAGCTTTCCCGCAACAGAGCCGAGTCGGTTGCGGATTATCTCTTTTACAACTTCAACCTGGGTCCTGATCGGGTCGTTACCATGTGGTACGGCGCTTCCAACCCTATTGCCAGTAATGACACTGAGGAGGGCCGCGCTAAAAACCGCCGCGTAGAGGTTTCAATCGGCGGGCTGTAATCTCCCCGAAATCCAGCATCGGAGACCCGGCCGGCGTTCTGGGCTGCCGGGCCTCCGATCCAAACTTCATTTAAATAAATTTATGGCGAAGAGGAAGGCAAGGATGAAACGTTTTGATAGTGGATTATTCGGGTTCGGTGCCGATCCCGCAGGCCATAAGCAGCAGCAGGGAGGGGGACGGGCGAACCCCTGAAGGGCGTTACGTTCTTGACTCCCAAAACCCCAATTTGATCTGGCAGAGGGTGACTACAAAGGCCATGCGTTGCAACCCCTTTTTAATCAAAGGGTCAAATTCCTTGGATTGTGAATCGTATTTATTTTTAAAAAATTTAGTTAATTGTCTTGCTATTCGCTCAAAGATAGATTACAGTATTACAATTCAACTAAGCCCGCCTTCAATTTGCGGGGTGGTTCTATCTGTAGGAACAATCCATTTGTCAAAGTGGCATCCTCCAGTTTGCGAAGTTGAAAATTCTAAGAAAGGAGAATGTTATTATGGCTAATGGAACTGTTAAGTGGTTTAATGACCGCAAAGGGTTTGGTTTCATTGAACAGGAAGACGGACCGGATGTGTTTGTTCATCATTCAGCAATCAACGCAGCCGGTTTTAAATCCCTCAATGAAGGCGACCGGGTAACCTTTGACATCGAGCAAGGACAAAAAGGTCCTTCTGCTGCAAACGTCACTGTGGTTTAACTTTCGTTTCCAAAAAAAAGGGCATTCTTCGATTGTTGAAGGATGCCCTTTTGATTCCTTTGAGTTCACACTCGTCCGATCGGTGGTCAGCCCCAAAGAAATCCGCTCTAAATTCCTTTTCTTTACACCAATAGCAAGAATAAGGGCCAAGGAGGTGACAATTTTGGCAAAATCACATTATTCAGTTAAAAAACGCAGGAAAGAATTGGCAAGGAAGATAAAGCAAGAGCAAAAAAGACAGCGCAAACTGGATAAGGACAAGATAAATTCTGAAGAAACTCCAGACCCATCTCAGGATGAGATCGAAAATCTGCAGGCATAGGGCTGCAAAAGTGTTTGTACCCTATCCGACAAGGAGAAAATAATGTTTTATGTTTTGCCTGGAGCAGTCAGGGGCAGTTTGTGCCTGGCATTGTATATTTTGAACACACTATTCTGGTGCATACCTTTGTTTATGTTGGTATGCGCCAAAGCCGCGATTCCTATAGAATCCTGGAGGCGAAGATGCAGCCGGATGCTAAATGCAATTGCCGAAAATTGGATTTGGGTGAACAACCAAAACCAAAGATTGATGGCCGGCAAAACCCAATGGGAAGTTCAAGGCATAGAGACGCTGGAACGATCCGAATGGTATCTGGTTCTGGCCAACCACCAGTCCTGGGCGGATATCCTGGTGCTTCAAAGGGTATTTCATCGGAGGATCCCGTTTTTGAAGTTTTTTATTAAAAAAGAGCTTTTCTGGCTTCCGGTTCTCGGTCAGGCATGGTGGGCAATGGATTTTCCTTTTGTAAAAAGATACACGAAAAGATATCTCCAAAAAAAGCCTCACTTAAAAGGAAAAGATTTAGAAATAACACGTCAAGCCTGTAAGAAGTTTAAAAAAATACCCGTCTCTATCATGAATTTTGTGGAAGGTACCCGTTTCACAAATGAAAAGCATTCTACTCAGCAATCGCCATATTCCCACTTGCTTAAACCAAAGGCCGGCGGGATTGCGTTCGTGCTCAGTTCAATGGGAGAACAAATTCATCGCATTCTTGATGTTACGATCGTGTATCCCGATGGCGTCACAAACTTTTGGGCACTTCTCTGTGGCAAAGTCCGGAAGATTAAGGTTCGCGTGCGATCATTGCCAGTTAGCGCTGAACAGGTCGGTGATTATACCAATGATGCGCATTATCGGGCGGGGCTGCAACGCTGGTTGAACAACATTTGGGCAGAAAAAAATCGATATATCGAAGAGGTGATGACGACATGATTGAAGATGCCTGGAAATAAATAAATAAGATTCATTAAGTTTGTCTGATGAGCTGCTCAATTTTTTTCCGACATTTTCTTATTTCTACTTCCGCCCACTCACGCTCGACAATCTTTGCAATCGTTTCAGCAATAGCAGTAATTAAATTTCTTGCCTCGCTAAGAAACGGTCCCTCCTCAAGTTCTGATTTTTCTTCCAGATAACACACTTCCAGAATGCCAATCCGTTCATTATTCACCCTGATTTCTTGCGACAGTTTCCATTGGGTGTCTTTATAATTACTTGTTGTAAACTCATATCGATCAAACTTAATGCGAGCACAAGTAATTTCAGGGTATTGAAATGCAGGTGGGATGAAATCAATTACTGCTTGAAGGACAGCGTCCAATGAAAAATCAGTACTTGCCCCGAACCTTGAGATGTCATAGAGACAGTTTAGCTCCTTGATTCGCTCTCCAAGACGATGAAAAACTTGCTCCAGTTCTTGCTCATCAGTACGTGTGCGTTCTTTAATCTCTCTTTTCTGTTCCTCGTTAATTTTCATCAGGCTTATGGTGCGCCTTAAATGGCCGTATTCAAGCAATTTACGCTTTTTGTTGAATTCTTTTTCCTTCTGCACATATTCTAGCGCTTCCCTCTCTAGTTGCCTGATTCTTTGCTCCAATTCTTCGTAAGACAATTTTTCGGTCATGGCGATATCACTCGCTTTCACCAATATTTTTTGAAGCCATCTCAAAAATAAGATTTTAGTTCAAGATCGCGGCGGGGCTGAGTTTCAAACCGCAGGCATACTGCTGTATGTCGAGGATTTGAAACGCGGAACCAACAAAGATATTGGGTCAAAAAACTTCTTTGAGATGGCTTCTAATCATCTTTAGCAAAAACGTTGCGATCGTCAAAAAAAAGTTCAGAAAAAGAATCTGTATTGCCGTTTAATAATTCGGTAACTTTTTCGGCGATAAGTTCCACACAGGAAGAAATGGGGAAAAAATTATCGGAGCGAAGTGTTGAAATCAAAGCATCCTGGCCCTTTACAATAGCTTCACGAATGTCATCGCCATCGTAGGCAACCTCGTGTAGAAGTGAAAAGTTCTCTTTGGCAGGATCGGAATAATCAAGTTTTTTTAGCGTTCTTTCGACTACGGCAAATTCTTTGATTGAAAGACGATTTGTTTCACCATTCATCGATATGTCGTATCTTTGAAGCATAATGCCCTCCCTATATCGACAAAGCATTTTTCAGCAATGCCAATTTCGTTGCTTGGTGATGAATAAAAAATGAGTAAGGACTGGTCCTGCTGCGTAAATTTAGATCCGAAATTTTCTGATCAGGTCAACAGCTATTGCATGTTTCCCTTTAACGTCTAAATAGGACCTGAAACCGATGCGTCTGAGAAAACACCAATTATTGCCATATACAGATGCTAACACTCAGAACGCTCTTTTCTCCATCTCAAAACGGATCTCAATCCTTCCTGTGCGACCCGTTTTCCTTGGAGCTCGTCGAAAATAGCAAAATTTAAAGCATTTATTACATCAATGTTCCTCTTCTTTTCGTTCGTGAAAGGCACGAGATTAAGCGTCTCACTGAAAATGGCCTCAAATTCACGTATCCGATCTTCGGTCAGCACCTTTTGAAGGATTTTGTGAGGTTTTTCTGTGAAACCGACTTCTTCGAGACGCCGCTCGACGTAATTCAGCGTTCTGACTGTTACCTTAAAGCCCAGAATCTCTTCCAGATACATCTCAATCGCTGGCGCCAATGGTTCCCGATTCGCCTCAGTCTTGCCAAAATCAATTGAGCCGGGCGCATCGACTATCGCTGTCGCGGGTCTCCCTTTAATTGTGGCATTTGTCTTTAGACCGTAAGTTTCGGCCAGGAGACATAAATCTTCTGCCTGAAGAGCGGCGGCCTGAAGATAGACACTCAAATTGTAGAAGCCCCTTTGTAGATAATCGGGAAGAGTTGCGCCGCTTCGACTGCGCACGTATCTATATTTGTGATCAATCTCGCCCCAGGCCTCCTCAAGAATAGTCCTCAATTGGAATTCGACTTGAAGATCCTCCAATCCAGAGGGTGCATCTGAGTTTTCGCCTAACTCTACCTGGTAATGAATAGAGGAGTATCCGCTAAATCTTCGATCTAAATCTCCTGATATCGACTCGCTGGGGTCGACTGGGAGTATGAAGGATCTTTTTTTATCCGGTCCTTTAACGAAGCGCAGAATCTTTTCATCGGATAAAAGTTTCAGATATGCCTCTATTTTTCCTACATCTGATAGACGGAGACAAATTATCCTAATGCCCAATAGATCGCCGATTTTCACCTGATAATTTTTTTCCGAAACGGGTGGTTCTCCGTCTTCCTGCTCGCGATTTTGCGCATCAATTTTCTCAATAAGTCTGAACTCATCTTTGATGCGATATATGATGGTATGCAGACTTTCTTTTGGTGACGCAGGATCGTCTCTGATCAGATGAACAATGTATTCTGCAAGCTTTTTATAGCGCTTTTTTTCATTTAAAAACGAGATTAGGATCGCTTCTTTTTGATTTTCGATCATTTTATTTATTTTTATCTTTTTTTTTGCTTGCGCTTCTCCTTTAGTGTTGGCTTGCCTCTTTTCTGTTGTTCTCGTTTGCCTTTATCTCTTTTTCCTTTATCGCCCATCGATTCTCATCTTCCTTCCCTTTTTATTGAAAAGGGTGATCCACATAAAACCGCCTGTGAGTCACCTTTAACAATCCGCTCATTTATTGATAAGAAGATTAATTCCATCGGCGCATGCGCGGGCGACCGCATAGCCAGCCTTTTCTTGCCCGGGCATCTTATCCCAGCCCCCTTTTTCAATGAATTCAGGCCTGCTCCAGGAGTCCAATTTTTGTAATTCTTTAAGATTCTCTTGATGGTCTGGTAGCTTCATAAATTGGGCAACGCAGATCGCCGCCTGACTCGCCAAGACCGCCTCTTCGGACATCCTTTGGTTCGTTGCGGCGGTTGTCCAGCCACCCCACCCAAAGCCGATGATCATTGAGATGACTGCCCCGCAAATAAGACCCCAAACTCCAAACTTAACTTTCCCTGCATTTTCTGGTTTCATATGATAATATCTCCTTAATTCATATTAAGATATTTTTGCTTAGGATGACCTTGCGATCAATGTGTTGGCTAAGGTCATCGGCTCCTGCCGTTAAGCAACCCTTTTCTTACTTTGTGTCCGCACAACTCATGGCGCCCATGAATTTCGAAAAGACCTTGCACATTGGCGCCTAATTTTCGTAATCATTGCCCTGAAACAAAACGATCAGGCATATCGTGCCTCCTTGAATACTTAG
>Ga0209742_10000294_pt1 | contig 27594 bp, 20 predicted proteins | sample DeeMarSeWOR38_10_FD_187462 | JGI IMG/M metagenome (GOLD analysis project Ga0209742, IMG submission 187462) | Marine sediment microbial communities from White Oak River estuary, North Carolina - WOR-3-8_10 (SPAdes) (version 2) | ecosystem: Environmental > Aquatic > Marine > Intertidal zone >... | reverse complement strand
GAGGCGTGCCATAGAGTACCGCCGACCAACTGGTCAGCGTTTATCACACCACTGGATCACGATGAGGTGATAGGCACCTGTGTCAGCTGTCACAATAATGTCATCGCGCAGGGTAAACCGGCTAACCATCCATCGACTACGGATAATTGCGATGCGTGTCATCAAGTGCCGCCAGGCAACTGGTTACCATTTATTACACCGTTGGATCACAACGAAGTGATTGGTAGTTGTGTCAGTTGTCACAATAATGTGATTGCGCAAGGTAAGCCCGGAGATCATCCGAATACTTCGGACAATTGTGATGCCTGCCACCGCGTACCGCCAAACAGTTGGCTGCCTTTCATAACACCGTTGGATCACAATGAAGTGGTGGGCACTTGTGTCAGTTGTCATGATGGCGGTATCGCACAGGGTAAACCGGGCAACCATCCTCCAACGACCAATATCTGTGAAGCTTGCCATCGGGTGCCACCCAGTAGTTGGGCATCAATTATTACTCCACTAGATCACGACCAGGTTGTGGGCGCATGTATAGGTTGTCATGATGGAGGAATCGCGCAGGGAAAACCGGGTAGCCATCCCAACACGTCGAACGTTTGTGAAAACTGCCATCGTGTGCCGCCCACTGCATGGTCCAATGTGTCGGGAACTTTTTCACATTCCGATGCGTTTGATCTTTGTACCTTTTGCCATGATGGAGGAATAGCGCAGGGTAAACCAGGCGACCACTGCGAACCGGCTAACGAGTGCAGCGATTGCCACACGACGAATAACTGGAATGCATTCGCGGATTGTCCGACACCACCGGCACCACCGCCACCGCCGGGGGTACCACCTCTACCTCCGCCGGCGCCCCCGCCACCGGGAATACCGCCGGTGCCACCACCACCACCGGTGCCACCGCCGCCGACGCCGCCGCCACCACCACCCCCACCACCGCCGATGGGTATGGGTGGAGGTATGGGCGGAATGTAATTGCTCAGCCAGTCATCGTGCGTTATCTTTATGTAGTTAACGATAACTTCGAGGTTTTTACTCAACCCGTTGCGTCGCAACTGGAGTAGCACAATTAGTAATAGATTCGTCAGTCTGCCACTATATATAGTGTTTACACTCGGTAGTGCGATGAGCAGTGTGTCTTTAGCGGGTTCACTCTTATTTGCAGTGCTATAGCCATAGTTCACATACGCGGTTCGCCCCGCCCAGTAGCGATTCTTTGTGATATTCAAAACATTCATCCATATAAACTAATACACTCAATGAGACTGTTTTGCTTAGATACACAATAGATTGGGTTTGTATTTCAGGCGTTTAGTACATTAAAAAGACACTGGTTAAGTAAGTGTCACGCTTTTAGGTAGGTAATAGCCTGGATTCAAGTGAGCATAACAGAAGGTTTTCAAATTTAATTGCAAGCGTATAATGAGAAACAGCTGGTCAGCAACATAATAACAAGTAGCAGTAAAGAATCTATCGATAAACCTCCTGAATCAGGTGAGGAAAAACATGAACCACGAGCGGGTACATGCGTTATTGTCGAAAGCATCCGAGGCCATCGTATCAGAAGATGGCCGCGTAGAACATCGCATCAATAACTTCGAAACGATAATCGGCAACGAGGCTGAAGATCCGTTTTTTGTTCCCTCCGGCGCTGTTAACGATACCTACGGCAATCTGAACAATTACGTCACCGTTGCAGGTAAACGCATAGCAAAAGTTACCTTGCTGCGTTATGTGATGCTCGCAACTGTTATAATTGTCGTTCTGCTGTTTCTCTGGAGTTTGTTATCTGTCTTCTCATCATCAACACAGTCTCTGATGCAGGATGCTGCGGGTGACGTAGCGAACACGGATCAAAGCGGCACATCAGAATTACATCTGGAAAGAATAGCCAACCTGATTATTCGCGATGGTGACTGGACTGAAACTCGGATTAAATTATTCCTGCGCGAATGGAACAAAGTCTCGCCCGAGACAAAAGATATGTTTAAATCCAAAGCCTGGTACCAGCATTTTACTTATCGTTTAAATTCGAAATTTCAACAGGAACAGGAAATGGGTGTATTTGCCAATCAGGACAATGCGGCAAATGCTAACTTAATTATGAAGCTTGCGCTCGCTTTAGGTATTGCCGATCCAGATATCAACTATGCAGCCTCAGGCAATGATAAACAACAGATTGATGCACTTGCTCAAGAAGTAGCTCAGGAATTAGCCAGGCTTGAACAGGCTAAACTTGCCGAGCAGCAAACCACTTCCAGCGCAGAAGCCAAGGAGTCACAACCTTCACTTGATTCGCTGCTAAAGGAAAAACTGGGTATCGCTAACGCCGAGTCTACCATGGAAAATCAGCTGGCTTCTAAAGTACCAGCTGCTGCCAGGAATCAAACAGCTATCGCGGCGCCGGCACCCTCGATCACAGATGCCGATATTACACGCGTAATTGAAAAATACACCTCGGCGTATGAACTAGGTGATATGCAGCAAATGACATCGCTGTTTGGTGTGAAAGATCTACAACAAGGTCAACAGATTATCGCGCAATTAAAAAATAACTACGAACTGGTGTTCGCTAATAGCCAGAAGCGCGATGTACACTTTACCGGTATTAACTGGCGAATTGCAGGGAATAAGGCTGTTATTGATAGCGACTATGAGGCAAATATCGAACTGAAAAATAATAAGGGCGTCCAGTCGGTTGTGGCCAGAGCCCGGCTGGAATTGCGGGTAAAGAATGATGGGCTGAAAATAGATCGCCTGGAATTGTTGAATCGAAAAGTAAATGTGGTGACTCCAGAGCTTAATCTGGTATCCACCAGTAAAAGCAAAACACCCAGAGCACCCACCGCGGCAGAATTGCAGGATGTAGTGACACGGTTGATCGGCGCTTATGAGAGTGGCGACATTACAATGTTGACCAGCCTTTTTGCCAGTGATGCAAAAACCAATGATCGAAATGGGCTGAAGGGAATTACAGAAGACTATACTCAATTATTTGCCAATACTTCGGAGCGGCAGATGTTTATCCAGGGCATGGATTGGTCGCAAGACAGGAATTACGCCAAAGGTAGCGGCGACCTGGAGGCCATTGTTTTTGCCGGAAGTGGCGAATCTGTATATACCATTAAAGGAAAAATACAGATTGTAGCAAGACGTATCGAAGACAAGGTGCTGATTACCCATTTATATCATATCGAACGCGCCGAATAACTGCTCCCGGCTGAGGTGCGCATATTACGTTGTTTAATCAATTGGTATCAGTTGGCGCCTGGAAGACAGATTCCGTGCTATCTCATCAGCGAGGGATTCAACTAATTCATAGTCGGCTGTAGAAAAATTCGGTTGCTTGGGTAGGCGCGAGGAAAAGCTTAAGGTGCCCCAAACCTGGTCATCGATTATTAATGGTGTACCGATATAAGCACGCAGCTGGGTAGTGAGATAAACGGGATGTTTCAACATCTCGGTGATTTCAGCCACGTCGTCATATGTCATCGTTTTTTTCTGGGTCACAACGTCTCTGCAATAGGTGTCCTCCAGGTCGAACACATCTCCTTTGTTAATTCCGTCGTATTCAGAATCTATGGCATAGACATGATACTTGTCATGCTGAATGCGGCTTACAATACCGACGTGTACACCCATCAGGGACTTACCTTGCACCAGCAGCTTTTTTAGCATCTCACGACCACCTCAACATCAATTGCTTTGCCAAAACAGGGATAGTGCTAAGTAATTGACAAAACATATTTGGTGCCATTGTTTTATTAAATAATGGATCAGTTTCGCTGTTTATTGGGTAACAATTTTGTAAAAATCAAAGAGTAATTGTCTGGAAAATCATCGTAATAACCGAAATACGCGCGATATCAGCGTTATTGGTGTCATGCTTGGGGTGGTAGAAAGCGTTAGAGAGTTTTACATCCATAGTGCGGCTGTTCCTAGAACGAGGGAGGTAAAATAGGGTGCGACACTTGTTACAGTTGTATAAGCAATCCACGCCCGTAAAATCAGTTTGGTAGTTTTCGCGGTCTGCGTATAATTACAGGAAAAATGATATTTCACCATTCTGGCGGGCACGGGTTCGATGCAATACTTCTATGAATGACTCAAGGTTACCGATTCGAAAATTAGTTATTTCCGTTGCAGCCCTGGTATGCGCCATCGTAGCCATATCAGGATTGATTGACGAAAAAGGAGTAATGTATACGGACGATGCCTTCAAAAGGGCATTAATCACCTTTGGTATTGCCAGGGGATTAAACGGCGTAATTTCGGTCGCCCAGGGTACCGAAATCGCGGTGCATCCTGCTGGCTTCGGCGTGAATTTTACGCCTGGCCAGATACTCGACCCTGTTAATGATCTGGTTGAACAGTTTTCCTGGATTATGCTGGCCAGCTCTGCATCCCTGGGGATCCAGAAAGTCCTGTTGTCGATCAGTTCAACTGCTGTGGTAACATTGTTATTGACGGGTTTGCTGAGTGTTTATTTGATTTCAGTTTGGCGGCCGGACTGGTTTGCGCGTGAACTAAAGCGGTTTCTGGTGTTTTTCTCGGTCGCGGTTTTGTTTATTCGTTTTTCAGTACCCTTGGCCGCACTGGGCAGCGAAGGTTTGTATTGGTACTTCCTGCACGACCAGTACGTTGAATCCAGTGCAGAACTGGAAAAAACTCAGGCCAGCATCAGCCAGATCAGCAGCGAACAAATTGCCTCCTACGAAACGGAAAAGGAAGACTTGATTGATCGGGCTAAAAGGTTTTTCGAATCTGCCAGTCAAAGTTTTTCCATTAATGATCGGTTGGAGAAATACAAGGACGTAGCGGCGGATGCCACAAAGCATGCAATCAATTTGATCGTGGTTTTTGTTATCCAGACAATAATGTTCCCTTTATTGTTTCTCTGGATTATTTTTCGAAGCGCCAGGATAATTTGGTCAAAGCTGGTCGCCAGTATCTAGCATGCGCCAGCTATCGACTCCCAGCTTTTTTCATAATGTCTAATTCACCTTACTTGTATCGGCGAGTCGTATTTTCCCACACGCTTGTTGGGCAGTATCCCTCACTTTGTTGATCATACCATTTACGATGACAAATCTGCCGTTCCGACAGACTGATTTCTGAGGATGCAGTCTGCGAACCGAATTGTAAAACAATACCGGCAAAAGCATTGAAATTAGTTTTGTCAATAAACAAACGTTGTTTGGAGACACTGATTTTTTGTTCACTCAAATCCAGCTTAACCATCAAATGCCTGGATTTGTAGATGTACGCATTGGATTTGTCCTGGCGAAATTCACTAAAAGGTAGCTGAAAAATATCCAGGCCGCCGAATTCGAGTATGACGATGTCATCAGGTGCCAACACACCATTAAACTCGAAACGAGCACTGAAGCGGAATTTTCCAAGCAGTGGTTTTTCATGTACGACATAAATTTTGTAGTAAGCGTGTTTAATGACGAAGTCGGAGTCGACGTTGACTGTAAAAATCTGTTGAGTGCTGGACAGACCATCGCTCACGGTGACGCTGCCGTGGAAAGTGCCTGGCGAAGTGTAGCTGTGACTCAGTTGTAACTCATCATAGACGAGTGTGCCATCACCAAGATCCCATACTACACTCAGGTTGTCGTTTTCCGGATCGGACACTTGTAAAGAGAAGTTCGCAAGCAATGGCGCCGGGCCAGAAGCGGGGCTAACGCTAAAATTCGTGATCACCGGCGCTTGGTTGACAGCAAGCACATCAATCCGCATTTCTGCCTGACCATGATTGCCTATATCATCGGTAACCGTCAGAGTAGCCAGGTAAGACCCTGGTGTGGTGTACAGATGGATGGGACCCATTTCGTGGCTGTTGCTACCATCACCAAAATCCCACAGGTAGGTAACTGCTCCTGATTCCGGATCATAACTCTGACTGCCATCAAAGCTTACGCTCAGCGGTGCGTAACCCTGGGTATTGTCCGCGGTAATAACCACTACAGGCGGCAAATTGTCACTAACACTGATAAAGACTTCATCCGCGCTGCTTGAGGCTAGTCCGTCACTGACAGTCAGGGAAAGCACAAAAACGCCACTGCTATCCGGAGCAAACAATGGATCTACTTCGTTGGCGGTCCAACTACCGAGGTTGCTATTGGCAGGTGTTGATACCACTTGCCACTGATAAAGTGTAATGGGTTCGCCGTCGGGATCAAATGAGCCACTACCATCCAGCACGACGCTGCTTCCCAGAACGACATTGGAATCATTGCCGGCATTGGCAATGGGGGCGGCATTCATAACACCGCGATCAAACAGAAAGACATCGTCAACATTGTTGGTGTCCGGCGTGCTTAAGTTGGAAGCAAAGGAAAACAATGCAATATAGCGTCCGTCGGCATTGAGTGATGGATTAAAGCTGGATGAGTTCGAGGCCTGACCATCCTCGGTATTAGTTAACAACTCCATGCGGCCGGTTTGCTGGTCATAAATGAAAACATCCTCGAAGTTATTCGAGTCAGCGTCTACCAGGTTTGAGGCATAGGTAAAGAAACTAACGAAGCGACCATCCTGGCTGATGGCAGGTTGATAACTGGGCCCGTCAGTATCGCCCCCTAAATTGCTAATGCTCACTTTTGTCAAAATCTGTTGGCGTTGATCAAAAGTAAAGATATCCGTTGCATCATTATTATCATCTGCAACGAGATTAGTGGCATTGGATTCAAACACCACAATGTTTCCATCGCCACTGATAGCCGGATATGCGCTGCGTCCATTACTGGGTAGCCCATCTGCGGTATTCGATACCAGCATGATAGCTAACTCCTGCCGATCGTAGACAAAAATATCCTGTGCGCTATTCGTATCGCCAGCGACCAGGTCGCTGGCATTGGAAGAAAACACCACATATTGTCCGTTAGCGCTGATACGGGGTTGCCAGCTATCCATATTTCCTTGATTGCCATTGGCGTCAACACTGACACGTTCTGTGTTACCGCTTAGTGTGTCATGAACAAAAACGTCGATAGCCCGGTTAGTATCATTCGCAACCAGGTTGGTTGCCAGGGAGTAAAAAGCGATAACCTGTCCATTCTCACTAATCGAAGGGCTGAAGCTATGACTGGTTGCCTGGCTTGCGCTGCTACTAATCGATACGCGTGTCGTCGATGCGGTTTGGCGATCATAGACAAAAATATCGATTACGCGGTTAGTGTCGCCGGATACCAGGTTAGACGCAAAGGATTCAAATGCGACATAGCGCCCGTTGCCTGATATAACCGGATTGGTGCTGGCACCATTGGCTTCAACGCCACTGAGTCCCAGACTGATACGCTCAATGCTGCCGTTCTGAACGTCAGCGACGAATACATCTGTCACATTGTTGGTATCATCAGCCACCAGGTTTGTGGCGTCAGATTCAAATGCAACAAAGCGTCCGTCGCTGCTAATTGAGGGGTTGATGCTGGCATTGTCTGCTTCTGTACCATTTGCAACACTAAGTTTTGTGATTGTGGCTGCTTGTGCAGTAAATACCCACGCTACACATAGCAGGATAATTCCCGTCTTTGCACTTCTCATGTCAACTACTCCGCAAGGTTACCGCTCCTGAAGGATGTTGGACTAGTAGGATCCTGCCTAATAGCACGACCAAATTTTTATAAGGTTAAGAGTAGCTATAAAAAAGCATTGATAACGATGAGTAGGCGAGTATTTTGTGGAATTGTGAAACTTTTACAAGCGAAAGACGAATTCAATCACAATAAGCCTGTCAACCAGGCTGACAGGGGGCGAATGGAAAGTTGCTAAAACAGGAATAATAAAATGTTGTTCGGCAGTTTCAGTAGTTTTCCCGTTAAAAACTACAGGGTATAATCGAAGCACATTATAGAGGGATAAGATTTATTGTTGGTGACACCGCTTTTTCAATAACGGATGTGGCGACTCAGTCACAGTAAATACGATAATCATTGCCAGATCACATGCCCGCCAATCCTGCTAACTCAACTCACCAACTGACGAGGATGCGTAATACGCTGGACCAGGTCATGGTAAAGGATCGCCATGCGTTAAGTCGACGTATTCAACAATTGCTGACGACGCAGAAACACGCAAAACAAACTCCAAACCTGCAAAAATTGCAGAAGCTGTTGAAGGATTATCAGCGTTCCCACGACTTATACGAGGCGCGCCGGAGCCGACTACCGAGCCCGGCAATGAATGCGGATTTACCTGTGATCCAGTTCAAGGACGCAATTATTCGTGCGATCGACGCGAACCAGGTGGTAGTGATCGCAGGGGAAACCGGGTCCGGAAAAACCACCCAGTTGCCGCAGATCTGTCTGTCGATGGGCAGGGGAGTCAGCGGTATGATTGGTCATACCCAGCCCAGGCGAATTGCAGCCCGTAGTGTTGCGCAACGTATTGCGGAAGAATTAGGGAGTGAGTTAGGGGGGCTGGTAGGTTATAAGGTTCGTTTTACCGGCGAGGTGCGTGAAGATTCTTATATAAAACTAATGACCGACGGTATATTGCTGGCGGAAATGCAGGGTGACCATTTTCTGAATCAATACGATACCCTGATTATTGACGAAGCCCATGAACGTAATCTTAATATTGATTTTATTCTGGGTTATTTGAAAACCCTGTTACCAAAACGCCGTGACCTGAAACTGATTATCACCTCAGCCACAATTGATACTGAGCGTTTCTCCAGGCATTTTGATGGCGCACCCGTTATCGAAGTATCCGGTCGTACCTATCCCGTGGAAGTTCGCTATCGCCCCCTGGAAGAAACCGAAGAGTTGAGCGATCAGGGCAATAAGACCCAAAATGCCATTTTGGCAGCAATACATGAACTGGATCGACACAGTAGAGGCGATACCCTGGTGTTTTTAAGTGGGGAAAGGGATATCCGAGACATTAACAATTTTTTAAAAAAGCAACTGAACCATAACAGTGACGAGATATTGCCGTTATACGCTCGCCTCGGTGCGAAAGAACAGAATCTAATATTTCAGGGTAGTAAAAAGCGCCGAATTATTTTGTCGACCAATGTTGCAGAGACTTCGTTGACTGTTCCCGGTATCAAATATGTGATCGATACCGGTAAGGCGCGCATCAACCGCTACAACTACAAGACCAAGGTGCAACGCCTGCCCATTGAAAAAATATCCCAGTCCAATGCTGACCAACGCAAAGGGCGTTGTGGTCGTGTCAGCGAAGGCGTGTGTATTCGGTTATTTTCCGAGGAGGACTTTCTGGCACGTCCACAGTTTGCCGATCCGGAAATCAAACGGGTCAATCTGGCGTCGGTCATTTTGCGGATGAAAGTGTTGAAGCTGGGACATATTGAAGAATTTCCATTCCTGGAATCGCCTGACCAACGCTACATTAAAGATGGTTATAAACTTTTGAATGAATTATTGGCCATCGACCATTATCACAAACTCACCCGTATCGGTCATCAACTGGCGCGCATGCCCGTGGACCCGAAGATCGGCAGAATGTTAATTGAAGCATCTGCCAGACAGGCGTTGAAGGAAGTGCTGGTGATTGCCAGTGCACTGTCGGTACAGGATCCGCGCGAACGCCCCCATGAGTTCAGCGATGCAGCGGACAAAAAACATGAATTGTTTCAGGACGAATCGTCGGACTTTTTGTTCTATCTCAATTTATGGAATGTCTATCGCGAGCAATCACGGCAGTTATCCAATAATCGTCTTCGCAAGTGGTGTCGCGAGCATTTTCTGTCATATCAGCGTATGCGCGAGTGGCTGGATGTTCATACACAGCTTACGGAGATTGCCCGCGAGGGCGGAGGGAAAATCAATCAGCAAGCAGCCAGTTACCAGGATATTCATTGTTCTTTGTGTGCCGGGTTGCTGGGTAATATTGGATTTCGCAAGGAAAAGCAGGAATACATCGGGGCACGCGATATCGGGATGACATTGTTTCCCGGGTCAGTATTGACAAAAAAATCCCCCAAGTGGATCGTCGCCGCGGAATTAATTGAGACACAGAAATTGTACGCGCATACAGTGGCAAAAATACAGCCGGAGTGGCTGGAAACACTGGCGTCCCATATCACCAAGCATCATTATTCAGAGCCCCATTGGGATGAAAAAACCGGTCATGTATCAGCCTACGAAAAAATTACCCTGTATGGCTTGCCCATTGTCGTTCAAAAGAAAATTAACTACGAAAATATCTCAGTCATTGAAAGTCGGGAATTGTTCATTCGAGCCGCGCTAGTCGAACAAAAGCTCAGAAGCAATGCGCATTTTTATCGACACAATAATGAATTGATTGCTGCCATTAAAGCCGAAGAAGAAAAACAGCGCGTACGCGGTATTCTGGTTAGTGATAGTGAACTGTTCGCTTTGTACGATGAGAAAATACCGCCACAGATATGTAACGTCAAATCGTTTAACAAATGGATTGCCAGAAAAGAAGCCGAGGATAAAAACTTCCTCTGTTTCACTCGGGCGCAACTGCTTAGCAGGCAAGCGGATGCGTTGCAACAGTCGGCAAGGCCGGATTATCTCGAGCTGGATAATCTTCGTCTTGCCCTCGAATATTCCTTTGATATCGGTGCGCAACATGACGGCATCAGTGTATTGATTCCACATTTATTGATCAACCAGGTGGCAGAATACGTCTTTGAATGGCTGGTGCCGGGATTCCTGCAGGAAAAAATCGTCGCTATTATCAAAGCGCTTCCGAAAAAATACCGGCGCTCGTTTGTGCCGGCGCCAGAATACGCCAAAGCGTGTATAGAGGCGATACAACCGTACAAGGAGCCACTATTCGAAGCGCTTGGCAGACAATTAAAACAAATGACCGGCGTTGTAGTGCCTGCGGAAATCTGGCATCAGGTGAGCTTGCCGGAATTTCTGATGATGAATTTTAAAATACTGGATGAGAAGGGAAAGGTGCTTGCCTCGGGACGGGATCTGACAAAGTTAAAAAATACACTGAAAACCGCGCCAGTAATGAGTGCCGCCCCTGATCTGGTAGAAAACGCAGGCATGCTGGAGTGGGGCGCAGGCGAACTAGCCGGGCAAAAAGTCATGGATGTGCGTGGCTTTAGCTTAACGGTTTATCCCGCCCTCACCGACGAAGGGGATAGTGTCGCGATTAAAAATTTTGAGGATCAGGCAGAAGCAGTTCAGGCACACCGCCAGGGCGTTGCAAGGCTGTACCTAATACGGGAAAAATCGAAAATTAAATATGTTGAAAAAAACCTGCAGCATTTCCACGATATCTGCATGAATTTCGCCAGTAAGTTTAATTGCGAAGCATTAAGAAAAGAGTTACTGCAGAGTATTGTGAGCGATGCCTTATTTCAGGAAAACGACGATATACGCAAGCTGATTCATAACAAAGAACAGTTTGATCAGTGCTGTGCCGATGCCAATAGCCGCATAACCGCCGTTGCCAATGAGTTCTGCAACACCTTATTGGAGATTTCCCGTTACTATAAAGACATCAAGCAGCTACTATCCAGCAAGACCAACCTGGCCTGGCTTGCATCGCTACAGGATATGCAGTCGCAACTGGATCACCTGATCTATCCCGGCTTCATTCAACATGTCGACAGACACTGGCTTATGCAAATACCAAAATACTTGAAGGGCATGTTGATCCGTTTTGAAAAGTTGGAACAGTCACCGCAAAAAGATCAACAACGCCTGGCGCAACTGGCATCGTATTGGGAGCAGTACCTGGAGTGGGCTGATAATCCACGCATTATGAAATTGCATAATAAAGAAATTTCCCAATATCACTGGATGTTGCAGGAAATGCGAATCTCGTTATTTTGTCAGGAGTTAGGCACCACAATGAAAGTCTCCCAGCCTCGACTCAACGAGATCGTTAGCGACATTAAAAAATCACTAAAACAAAATAAGACGCTCGCCTAAACGATAGATAATTATAACTAATAAAAGATTGAAAATATTAATACAAAACAACAAGATAACGACAACCTCACAACTTTGAAATCGATCACAAAATGCTCCCTAAAAGATGCTACTTAGTTAACTACGTGGTATCGTAAGTACTGTCTATGGATCACCAACTCTGGTGATGTGAACGTTAAATTCTGAAAAATATTTCGCCGAAGCTGGTTCGTTCGGTTCGGTACTTTTAGTTGACCAAAATAAAGTTGTTCAAATACGGAGTGGTATATGCAGAGAAAGCAAAAAGAGAAAACCGCGGTTAAGCCTGCCAAACAGTGGCTGGATACCGCAGATCTGGAACTGATGTTTATTAACGCCATTGTGGTGTGTGCACTGGTACTGGCAATTGTCGCGACGGACATCCTGCTGTCCTAGTTCAGTATATACGATTGCCAGGCTAGTTCTGGTGCCGGTTCATCAGTCCGATACAAAAACAATACAAACCGATGAGCGTGTTAGGGTGCTAGTGGAGAAACAATATGCCGGGCTGGAATAAAAAAGTAATCGCTGCAGTTGAGATTGTGGTGTTAGTCATCATTGCGATGTTGTACACCGAAATGGCACGCGCCCATGCGCGTTTTGCGTTGGATGGTGTGGTACCGCCACGTTCAACCAGTGCCGGCATAAAAACCGGCCCCTGCGGCGATATCCCGCGTTCACTAAACCCCACCACTTTAAACGCCGGCCAGCAAATCACGGTGGAATGGGAAGAAACCATTAACCATCCCGGTTCTTATCGTATCGCGTTTTCTCCGGCCAATGATCAGGGCTTTGATGACAATGTATTGTACGATGCTATTGATACCCAGGATGGCTCAGATGTTCCACATTTTTATAGCGCCACCATCACCTTGCCAAACATGGCCTGCGAAGGGTGCAGTCTGCAACTGATTCAAGTTATGACGGATCGTAATCCGCCTACGATGTATTATTCCTGCGCGGATATTCGCCTGGTTGCCGATGTGCCACCGGAAGATGTGCAGAATCTCACTGCAGCGACTGGCAATAACGAAGTTAGCATCGCCTGGGAGTACCCGGACAGTACTAATCTGGAAGTATTGATATTAAGAAGTACCAACACGATCACCGCAAGTCCCACTGGTGGTCAGGCATATCAGGCAAACGACATTATTGACAGCGCCAGCGCCGTGTACGTCGGTAATGCCAGCCAGTATGTAGATACGGGGTTGACGGTTGACCAAACATACTACTACAAGGTTTTTGTGCTCGATGAACAGCTGCGTTATTCGACGGGTGTCGAAGTGCAACAAACTATTGTAGACAACAGCAACGACACTACACCTCCCGCTCCGGTGCAAAACTTCACTGCGACAGCAGATGGCGACACGATGCGGCTATCCTGGGAAAATCCCGCTGAGGATTTCTATAAGGTCATCATTGTTTGGGATACCATTTCAATTGTCTCTGAACCCATAGCCAATACGAGCTATGTTATCGACGACGATATTGGCACCTCACATGTGGTATATAATGGTTTGGGTAACTCGGCGACTATTACGGGTCTTACACCGGGGCAAACATATTACTTTAAGATTTTTGCCCATGACGCGAATTTTAATTACTCAAACGGTATCGAGACTTCCGAGTTTCTTCCGACTGGTGGCACCAACGAACCTCCCGAGTTGTCGTTGGTCTGGAGCCAAAATGGTATGCCGGTCGCAACCATTTACCAGGATCGAGGCCCGGTTACCATCACGGTGATGATAAATGATGAAAATGATCCGTCGCAGGCAACGATTAGCTGGGATGGTACCGACAGCCAGTTGCAGGATACCGATGCTTTGCCAGATACCTTGACGTTTGATCCTTCAGTATTAAACCTTGGTGCGTATAGAGTGCAAGTGACGGTGGCGGATAATGGTAATCCCCCGCTATCTGCTACAAAGACTGACAGTATTGAAATAGTGAGCGCCTATGATAATAGCTCGGGTGCCGGTAGCGTCGGTCACATAGGATTGTTGCTGTTCCTGTTGCTATTACAACGCTATTATTCATGGCGCACGCGTAAAATCTAGCGTTAGTAAATTATTTAGAATTTTGATGGCTGCCAGATATACTGGTAGCCATTAGTTATTTTTCACGGTAACCAACCTGCCAGTTAGCGTCTGCTCCCAGTTTCTGGGCGGTGCATTCAATATTGAGCATCCGACTTGCTGCATTATCCTCATATTCCACGCTGCCTACCGCTGAGATAGAAACCCTGGAGCCTTTATTGTACTGATCAACCAGTTGATCGAACGCAATGCTGGGTACGTAAGACGCTGAACGGTACTTGCGCTTGAAGTAACGACTGAAATTTTGCTGACAACGATCAATGGCTTCTGTCGTTACGGAGGATAACTGAGCGGAGGCAATGGTACCTGCCTCTTTGCTAATAGTTTCGTTGTTACGAATATGGCGCTGAACCGCGTCTTCACTCATCAGCAGCGGGTTGTTGTTTTCAAAAGTCGCGCACAAGACATCGGAATATGTAATATCGCCATTCTCATCAAAACAGAGGGCAATATCATCCGGTTCACCGGCCAATACCGGTAACGACGCGCAACAAAAAATCAACGTAGATAGCGAGATCAAAGAATAATGACGGTTCATCGGTTTACCCCCTTCATAAACCCGGGATGTGCCACCTGTGACGGCTTGGAACAGCCCGACTACCGGTGTGCACAAAATACAAACAATTTGCTTCTCTGCTGTTTATAGCAAAATATTCGCTAATAATGAACTGTTAAACGCGTAGAAATATGAAATCGAAGGTCACTACGAAGCAGCAGGCTATGTCGTGAACTAAAGGGGGTTTAAAATATTCTCAAACGGATTAAACCGGTTTTGATATGTGTTTACATTATATAGATAATGACTGCTAGCAGATTCTGTAAGTTAGCGATCTGCTGCGTGATCGTATACTATTAATAAGCACGCGCGCTTCAATTCACACACAATAACTCAAACGCCATCAATTAATAACACCATCAATTAATAATAATCATCGTGGCTCAGCAACGCTCATTATACTGGTACGATCTGGAAACGTTTGGCATCGACAGCAAGCGTGACCGCATTTGCCAGTTCGCCGGCATCCGTACCGACGAAGACCTGAATATTATCGGTGAACCCCTCACGCTCTACTGTCAATTGAGTGACGAAATTCTGCCGGAACCCGTATCCTGCCTGGTCACCGGTATGACCCCGGATATGGTCAATGCAAAAGGTCTTAAGGAAAACGAGTTTGCCAAACGCATATTTGAAGAGTTTTCCCTGCCTAATACCTGTGTGGTTGGCTACAACAACATCCGCTTTGATGATGAATTCATGCGTTCGTTGTTTTATCGCAATTTTTACGATCCCTATGAACGGGAATGGAAGCATGGCAATTCGCGTTGGGATATTATTGATGTCGTACGTCTGACCCACGCCTTGAGGCCGGATGGAGTCAACTGGCCGAAAAACGATGAAGGTAATACCAGCTTCAAACTGGAACTACTCACCAAAGAAAATGGCATTGAGCATTCCATGGCACACGATGCCATGTCTGACGTGCATGCCACGATTGCCATGGCGCGACTGATCAAAACGGCGCAACCTAAATTATACGATTATGCCTATACCAACCGCGGTAAACAGGCGTTGGCAAAAATGCTGGATGTAAGGAATATGGCGCCGGTGATTCATGTTTCTTCAAAATATCCTGGATCCAAATTCAACACGGCGGTGGTCGCTCCCCTTGCTATGCATCCTATCAACAAGAATGCGTATATTGTCTATGACCTGAGCGTCGAACCCACGCAATTAATTGAACTCGGCATCGAGGAAATCAAAAAGCGAATTTTTACGCCATCCAGCGAACTGTCTGATGACGTAGAACGCATTCCGGTCAAGGCTGTGCATATCAATAAGTGTCCTGTTCTGGTCCCGCTTAATACTCTTGATGCGACGTCGGCAAAACGCATCGGTATCAAGCTGGATAAGTGTTATAAAAACCTGCAGACACTGAAACAAACCCACAAGCTTAATGAAAAATTGCGTGAAGTATTTGCCCATCCGGAATACGAGAAAACCAGCGATCCGGAGTTTATGCTTTATGATGGATTTTTTAACGATCACGACAAGCAGGATTTTGCCCGCATCAGGGAATCAGATGCCAGGCAATTAAGCAATGAACAGTTTCACTTTAAAGATGAACGATTACCGGAGCTACTGATACGTTATAAAGCGCGTAACTTTCCGGATAGTTTGTCCGATGCGGAGAAGTGGCAATGGGATGAGTACTGTCATCATAAGTTGTTTACAGACACTACCGCCCATGCTCTTACCCTGGAGAAGTTGCGGGAAAAAATTAAAGCACTCAAAGTTGAAGATATGGAATTTGTTGATCGCCACCATATACTGGATGAGCTGCTGGAATACGCCAAGCGCATCGAAGCAAAATACGCTTCAGTCCTCGCCTGACCAATGACTGTCTGTTGTATTAACGAATGCGGATAGATTTTGCCTTGACCAAGCGCCAGAACAAGAAAGTATTCAGGGCAAAAATTAGAATTGCCACGATGGTCATCCAGTAAATTGGTTTAACATTGTTATAGTGACTATCCTGCAGGCGCTTGTGGGATAGCAGGATACTTTGATGAACCTGGCGAAACGCATCCAGACTGCGAATCTCGTTGGCTTCCTTGATATTTTTCTGGAATACACGTTCGGTTTTTTCCGGCGTCAGATCGGTATGGGTCACCACGATCCAGGTCGTAGTTAACACGCATAAAATAATGCCAAGTATGTTGATAATGACGATTAAACGTGAGCTTAAGTATCCAATTCTCATGCGTATCCCATCAATGTTTAAGTCGATTTGCGAATCGCGTTAACTTCTTTATAGCACATTAAGTTTATAGCAGTTTATGCGCCGGTGATTACCAAATAATTAGCGGACCATACGCACCAGATCATTAATCCGAATGGTGCCATCCCGAACAACACGGGCGGTGATGCCACCATGACCACGCATAGCATTATAGCCACCCGGCCCCAGTGCTTTTTCCATGCGTGAACAGGGATGACACAAACCGGTCATTTCCAGTTGGCAATCACCCACGCTAAAAACCTTGTCTTTTAAAGCTAGCAGGTTAATGCCGGATACCACAAGGTTACGACGCAACAATGAAGCATCAATGGCGTCAATACCAAGCAGAGAGGCCATGGCTGCAATGTGTTCGTATTGAATCAAAGTCACCTGGCGTTTGTTTGATCCCGAACTTCGATAGTGGTCGTCTTGCAGTCCGGTTTTGCTACTCGCAGTCACTTGCTGGACCGACAAGGGTGACGCGTATTTTTCTGGACGAATAAATATTTGCTGAATCTTCCCGCGCTGGGGCAGGGTGTCCTGAAGGTCTTTAAAGTTTATTTGCATATGATTCTTGGGATAAGCAAACAGGATTGGCACTGACTATTGGTGATAGTCAGTGCCGCATACAACAGGGTGTTATAATTTGATAACTTCCATACCCATGTCGCCAACTTGATCCAGGGTGGCTGCGTTGGTGATTACAGCGGTGCTGGCCCTGGCGGGATCAAAGTAAGTTTCCGCGACCCGCTTCAGGTCATCCAGTGTCACCTTAAGGATACGGCTGCGATAATAACGACGTTTCTCCGGTGTGCGCCCAAACAAAGAACTTTGGAAAGCATCTTTTGCTTCACCCGCGGGGGAGGAAGGTTTGTCGATACTGCTGATCACACCCAGGATAGCTTCCTCCACTTGCCGCCACTCGTGTTTTTCCGACAATAACCAGTCAATAGATTGGTCAAAATCATTCAGCGTATTGACCAGGCGTGGATCGCGGTAGGAATAAAACCGGAATGCAGCAATGTCGGACGTATAACTGGCGCCGCCACCGTAAGCGCCGCCTTTCTCTCGAATCGCGGTGTGCAAATACCCGTTACGTAAAAATCCGCCGAGTACCGCTAATGCTGCGGCATCCTCGTGTTCCACCGGTACCGTAGGGTAGGCCCTGGCGCAGAAGTTAATGGGTGAGTTGGCAATCCATAATTGCTTTACCTGGCCGCTGGTTTTATCCAGACCAAAGGCTTCGCTGCTTTGTTTACCTGCAGAACGTTGACTCCAGGTTGCGGACAGATCATTCATGTAATCACTTAACTGTTCTGCTTCACCAATTAATAAAAACTGTCGTTCGGAAGCCAGAATTGCATCATGAATAGCCTGAAATTTATCGGTGAGTGCTTTCAGGTTTTCGGGTTCTGCCAACTGCGCATCCAGTTGCTTGGTGTGCTTGATGCCTTGCAGGCCGCTGAGTTTATGTTTTAACTGCGCGGCCGGGCTGAGTCCGGCGCTGGCAGCAACCATTGCCAGGCTGTGTCCCTGGCCAGTGACGCTTTGTTCGCGATGCGCACGTTGCTGCCCGATTAATTCCTTGATTCTGCCCATCTCGTCAAAGCGGGGTGATTCCAGTGTTTCGCGCATCAATTGACACAGGTGTTTATGGTTTCTGGCCAACGCCTTGCCCGATACGAAAAAGAAACTCGACACCGACTGTACGTCGTCACTTTTACCGCGGGTCGCAGTAAAAGCATTGATGCCACCGGTGACACTGGCAGCCAGCGCCTGGGTTTCCAGATAACTGCGGCCGCCACAACCCAGTTCTGTCAGATTGGAAGTGTAGTAGGGTAGATGTTGTAACAGGTCATCGGACAACTTCGGCATATTGCAGACAATTTGTTGATACACGATACCATTAGTGCCCTGCGCATAATTCGTGGTTTTATAACCATTGACCTGTTTTGTTTCACCTTCGGCAATGTGCATGTCTTCCTGTACGTCTTCCAGGCCGACTTTGGGTAACACACTTTCATCATCTTTCTTTTGTTGACGTTCCGCCAGCTTTTGCGCCAGGTCGATAATCGTGTGTTTCTGATCATTTGAAAGACCAGCCTTGATTTTCGCCAGTTTCGCCGCAAGGCTTTTTTGTCGGTGTGCACTCAGTTTGGTATCGGGAACGAGAGTTAAACGCACGCGATGGGGATTATCAATTAAATAAGTCTTTACTAACTGTTTAATGAATTCGGGATTCTTAATGTCTTCCCGCAGTTGATTGAGTACCGGGTCGAGATTCAGTGCGGCAACGGGATCGCCGTAATGCACTGCGCTGGACAAGCCATCAAGGATAAGTTGCAGACCATAAGGGTAGTGGCCACCGCCCACTTCGCGTTGTTCCAGTTCCAGTTGATGCAGTACCGATTCCATTTGCTCTTGTGCTACACCTTGTTCAGCGACGCGTTGCAAAACTCCCATCACGAGTTCTTCCAGTGCCTGGGCGTTTTGTGATTTAGAACCTTCGATACCGCACATAAATGTCATTTCACGATTGGAATCCTCGACGCCGCATAACGGTGATGGCGCATTACCAAGATCCGTGGTTTCCAGCGCCTGTAACAGAGGCGAACTGCTGTTATCGAGTAGCACACCCGACAGCAAATGTACTTTCATGGATTCTTCAAGGTCGGTGCTGTGACCAAACAGCCAGCCCATGACGATATGGGTTTTATTTTCAGAACTCTCTTCATCGTCGAAAGCATAATGTTCTTCAATTGTCACCGGTGCATGGTAACGTTTTTCATCCGCCACTGATAAATGTTCATCAAGGCGATTAAAGTGATTCAAGGCGCGCGACTCAATACGCTCCTGCAACTCATAAGCAGGTATGTCGCCGTAGGTCATAAAGATGGCATTGCTGGGATGATAGTGAGTTTTATAAAACTCCATGAATTGCTCATAAGTCAGGTCCGGAATATGTTCAGGATCACCGCCACTGTTATAGTGATAAGTAGTGGTGGGGAACAGGTATTTGGTGAGCGTTTGCCACAAGGTGTTTACCGGCGAACCCATGCTGCCGATCATCTCATTGTAAACCACACCCTTGTAAACAAGACTGGATTCAGGATCCTGTGGGTTTTCAAACTCCAGGCGATGGCCTTCCTGCATAAAGTCGAGCTGATGCAATCGGGAAAAGAACACGGCGTCCAGGTAAACATCCAGTAAATTAAAATAGTCCTTGCGGTTCTGGCTGGCAAACGGATAAGCCGTCCAGTCGCTACTGGTGAAGGCGTTCATGAAGGTATTCAAAGAACGGCGAATCATCATGAAAAACGGATCGCGCACCGGGTAATTTTTACTGCCACAAAGGGCGGTATGTTCCAGAATATGGGCAACACCGGTGGAATCCTGGGGCATGGTGCGTAGCCCCACCAGAAACACATTTTCTGAATTGTCGGAGCTCAAATGATAGTGTAATGCCCCGGTTTTTTTGTGGACATATTCTTCCACGACGATGTTTAGCGATTCGATGGGTTCGCTGCGCCGCAGCTCAAATGCCGGATGCACATTAATCGTTGCTGCTTGAGAGGTACTGATATCCGCTTGTTTCTGCATTGTTTTATCCGTTGTTAAATCAATATTTATGAATTCCGGTTATTATAAGTCAATATTACGGCAAATCTGTAACCGCATCCTATCTTTCGTATTATAGGACACTGAAATCAGTAAAGTTGTTCGCCATAATTGCACAGAGGCTATACGGCTTGCATCACGATCTTTACCAGGCGCTCGTATCCAGTTGTGTCGAATACATCGCGCATAGCGCGGTGGGTGAGACAGAGGTAAGCGTGGCATTTGCCGGGCAATTTGAATCGTGCCCGGTAGTCTGGTTCGCCAGGATTTGCTGTCTGTCCGATGACAATGACGAGAGAAAGCGACAATTTATTGAAGTAGAGGTGAGTGATCCCGCACGACCAAATATCTCCATAGGCTTACCGCTCACTATTATCAATGAATCGGATATCCTGAAAACCATCATGATGGTGCGTCAATACAAGCAACTGCGCCGGGGCAGGTACGAATTTCTGGGTCGCCAGAAAAACGCGGAGTAGAAGGCAAACTAGACGGCCACTTCGTCAAAAGTGACGAAAGAATTCTTCAGCGATTCAATCAACAACCTGGCGTAGGCATGCAGCATGTACCATTCATCTTCAATGGACTTCGCGTCAACAGATTCAGCCTTGATATAAAAAATGTCGTCCGATTCGTAGATCATGGACAGATGTACGGCCGATCCCGGCATTTGCGCCAGCGCCTCGGCGGCCTCTGACTTGGAACTAAATTCGGTTGTTACTTTTAATTCCTGCGCCATTTGTTTCAGCTGATCAAAACTCAAAACCTCGAGACGTTCCTTTAATGGAATCTTGCGTCCCTGTTGGGCGATACCGGTTTCCACAAACTTTTCCAGCTGGCGCCGGAACTGGTGATCACTCTTGGCTTGCATGGTCAGTGCTGTGTCATTAACCAGTTGGGTATAGACCTGAAAGTTATCCATGAAATCCTTGCCACCGAAGCGCTTCATAAAGTCGTCATTAATGAGGTGGTTGGTTTTCAGGTTTTTCTCAATCAGGGAACGCCATTCCGCCTTGTTCAGTGTATCAATGTCGAGAGAGTTGGGCGCTGCTGCGTCCAGTTGGATTTCGTTGATCGCGGTGATTTTTTCCGCCTCTGTGGCTAGATTTGAAGGCTTGCCCAGCAGATGAAAATACTGGGAGCGCAAATCCGCGAGGTAGTCTTCCAGTTCCAACAGGTTGGGGCGGTAGCGGGCCAAAAAGTAGACCAGATTGTTTTCATCCTGCTGGTTAATCGTATCCTGAAATTCTTTGATCAATACATTGCTCATGTCAGCGATGTGCAGGCCATCTGCAAAGATTTTGCCCTGCGGCATTCTTGACGGCGGAGCGATCACGCTCAGCCCCTCAGATAATCTGGACAAATAACGACCGAATGCCCATAGTATGGCGATAGTGACGATAACGATAATGAGTGGAATCTGGTCTTGCATAATTGCTTGTGATTAAAGATCCGTTAAGTGTTCGCTAGTTTTATCATTATTATATCGACAGTTCATCCTAAGATGTTAACTGGTCTGTAAGGCAATGGTTTTTCAACAAGGTGCCGAAATCAACGCAGTCCCCAGTTAATGTCGACCGACAGGCGTGCAAAATTAAAGCCTGGTTGGGGTTAGCGCGTACAAAATTGTCATAGTGTGAACAAGACTTAAACAATAATACGCTCATATCGATCCTTATTATGTGACAGATTCAACTTGGCCGGCAATTGCTGCCATGTATATAATAGTGCCACTTTGCGCACCTTAAATGAAAACAATTTAAATAACAATAAGTTAATTTAACTGGCTGTACGTACGGACGATGTCTGGCAATGATAGAAATCCTGTAACGTGAACGCCGAAATTCAGAATTTAGCCAATTGGCCGTATATGAGTAGCAATGGAATTATTTGATCTCACACAACAACAGATGATCCACTTCGGTATTGCGCTGGCGGGTGCCATCGTGGCCATTACCTTGCTGATCTTTATCGTTCGTTACCTGCGCAACACGGCACAGGACCGGCGTATTGCGAAGATCATTAAAGAACAAAGTGAAGCGTACGCCAAAAACATTGTTCTGTCCGATGGCATGTACGGTTATCTGTTTATTGATTACCTGGTATTGATGAAAGGCAAGATGATTGCCATGGATGTGCATCATCTGGAAGGCTACATCTTTGGCGCCGATCAGATCGAAGAATGGGCGCAGGTCGTTAACAGTAAATCCCACAAGTTTAAAAATCCTCTCTTCTGCGTACGTTTGATAGTGCAACAGATCAAACAACTGGTACCGGATGCCGACGTGGAAGCGCGCGTATTGTTTGGCAACGAGAGCAGTTTTCCCAAAGGAGTGCCGGAAGGTGTAATGCGGTTTGATACCTTTCGCGAAGAACTGGGTCAGCTGAACAAGAATGATTATCTGGCGCAGTCCATGTCCAAGACCTGGGAAGAATTAATGGCAATCGCCAAGCAACACAAACAACAATATCAACAGGAAACCCAGGAAGCCAAGGTGGCCGCCAAGGCGAAGTAAATCCTCCCCAACGCTCCTTTATTTTATTTTGTCGTACCGAGGTATGCCGGTATCCATCAAGTTTTTCAAAAACCTGGATTCCGGTTTCCGCCAGAATGACGAACGTTATAAGTGAGACAGCAGCACGGCGAGAGCACTGCCGTCTAAAAGACGCCAAAATAAAAATAGCGGCATCTATAGTATAACCCCCCTTTTTTTAAAATTGGAAAGAGGAGGATTTTATAGTTTAATGCAACTCCCGCACCACGCGAAAGCCAATAAAAATACTCTTAAAGTCTGGATCATTGCGCGCACGATAGGCCGAGCGAATATCCACGGGACGCCCACTCCAGGAGCCGCCGCGTATAACGCGCTTATCACAGTCAGCGTTGTCACCTTCGTTCATCCAGGCGGAACCATCATCAGGCGCGCCGTCATAACTGGTATGCCAGCAGTCGCGTATCCACTCAAATATATTCCCATGCACATCGTAGAGTCCCCAGGCATTGGGCTCGTAGCTGCCAACAGGCACAGCTTTGCCAAAATAACCTGGCGCAACCGGGCAATCACCAAACTCATATTGGCCGTGGTAATTAGCGTGATCCGTATGGATGCAATTTCCAGTATTAAATGCAGTGGTGGTACCAGCGCGCGCCGCGTACTCCCATTGCGCCTCTGATGGTAAACGATAGCGCTTACCTGTTTGTTCGCTTAACCATTCTACATAACGTTGTGCATCATGCCACGTCACGTCAAATACCGGTGTATCAGTCCGTCCCCAATGGGCTTTTCCCCAGCCTTTGTCGCTGGGTTTGCGGTGGCCCGTCGCATCAACGAAGCGGTCAAACTCCGCAAAGGTAATTTCATACTGGCTGATAGCAAATGGTTTCGTGAAAGTGACCTGATGACGCGGATGTTCGGCATCAAAATGTACTGGCTCTCCCGGGGAAGAACCCATCATAAAATCATCTGCAGGCACTACCACCATTTTAGGTCCCAGACCGCCAACCGAGAGTGGATCCTGAAATTTCTGCAAAGGCTGGAATTGCTCCGCAGGTTGCAGAGCACATCCATGCAGCCACCATGACGGCAATGCAAATGTAATTAACAAGAGTAAATATTCACGAGATAACATGTTGCTTATTGTAAAAGCAATCAGGAAAATTGGAAATACAACTGCAAAGTTAAAGTTGGTATTTTAATTGTATATGCATGCTATTCAGCGGACTACAAGTGTTTTCTAGCAATACAGGGAGGGGTTAGATGGAACCAATCATTATCGATTTTCCATTGCGCGGCGAATGGATCGCGCCCAATACACCGGGTTATAAGATTCCTAGTCACGGTACGGACATGCTGGCGCAAACCTACGCCTACGATCTTATGCAAATTGACTGGCAACATCCAAAAAGTTTCCGTTTCTTCACCAGGCCTTATATTCCCGCGTTATTGTTTGGGGTGCGCCTCAAAGATTGTCTCGGTTGGCAGCAACCCATATACGCACCATTTGACGGCGAGGTGATCGAAGCAGTAGATGGGGTCAAGGAGCGCGATCCGGTGAATTTCTTTCGCGACATAGCGATTGTTCTAAAAAACGGAATATTCTTTAAAGCAAAAAACAACCCAGACCTGAAGTCAGTGATCGGCAATTACATAATTCTCAAGGGCGATAACTGCTATGCGTTCTTCGCGCACGGCCATACCGGATCAATTCGTGTCAAACTCGGAGACAAAGTCAGTACCGGACAGCAACTCGCGGAAGTAGGGCACTCGGGAAATTCCACTGCACCTCATTTGCATTTTCAGTTGATGGACGGTCCGGTGTTGATGGATGCAAAAGGGTTACCGTGTTGTTTCAGAGAATACGAGCTTTTTGATGGTGGTGAGTGGCGTAAGATTACCAATGGAATTCCCGGTCGCTTCGACAGAATCAGAGTAATCTGAGGTATAAAGTAGGAGCGGGGCTACGCACCGAGATCAATTAGTTATTTTTACTTTGAACATTTTACGGGATCCACCGGATCCATTCGTATAGCCCACAAACTGTTTTTTCTGACCCATCGATAAAGCGTAAGTGGGTATCTTTTTTCTTGATCAGTAATCTCATACGCAGTACCTGGTGATGAGGTCCAAACAAATTCACAGTAATAATTGTCCCGGTAGGTACGGTAAAGAACGACTAACGTATTTTCTCCAGCTTTTAAATCCAGAATATAGACTGGTTCTACTTGCTCACCGTTGACGTTGACAATGGCGTGGCTGGATTTGAGCAATGCATAGTGTTCCCCTTTGTATACCGGTGCTTTTACACAAGCATTGATATGCAATGCTGCAAAGCACCCTAGAATAAATCGCATGCTCATTGTGCAGTTAATCCAAAGTTATATCCTTCCACATCTTCACCATAAATAAAGCCGATTCTAATTCCCAAAGACTGCCAGCCAAACCAGTCCAGCGGTTTGATGTTCATTTGCCAGTTTAGGCCAGTACCTACTTCGATCAACTGGGTATAACCCAGGGATTGTTCACTGTGACTTAGAAAATTTGTATAGTTCGTGTAAACATGCCAACGCCAGGGTCTTGCGAGCGTGTTTAGAGGTGTTTTGCCGCTGTATTTAGCTTCCAATTTAATCGCATCATTCCAGTCGTAGGTGGCGAGATAGGGATTGTCGTCGCTGAAGGAGTCGGTATAGATAAGATGATACTCCGCTTTCAGTTCCAGCTTTTTTTGTCCATACCAGCGAAAATACAGGGCATCGATGGTGCCAACCGTGGAATACATCCAGGCACTGGAGTTAAATACATCTTGTGGAACAGTACTGGGTAAATTTTCGAAACTGCTGTTGGTGCGCAAGTCGCTTGCCACTAATGTTAAATACGGATGCACCTTGAAATTCTGATTGATCGGAAGACTCAATCCCAGAGAACCGCGTAGCGCGACAGCCTGGCGCCGCAAGTCGAGTTTTACCAGTTGTCCCTGGTCGCCAAGGAATTCGATCTCGTCTTTCAGTTCACCACCCACAACTGCGAGTCCCCAGTAACCATCAAAGATGTGATTACGCAACGTGAACTCTGCGTTAAACCCCAGGCTGGAGCGCCAGCTGGTGGATTGCCGGTTCTCTTCATCCAACTCCAGTGTCGCGCCTTCCAGGCCGGGTGATGTGGTTAAATTGACGAATGCAATAGCAGACTGGCGAATATCTGAGATGGAAATTGAACTCAATCCCGGTATGGGCTCTTGAGCTGAAACTGGCCTGGATAACGCCAGAATGATTAACAGGCCGATAGAAGTGAGTAATTTCAACACAATTTATCTGGATCGCAGTCAGTTCCTTATCCAGATTATTTTACTGGCCAGTGAGTACCAATACTAGTCATACTAGTCGCCATGTTCGCCTTCTTTTAAGCGGAAGCCGAGCGTCAATGTATAGGCATAATCAGTGTTACCGCTCGAATCACTATAAAAGACTCTGCCATCACCCCGCAAAAACCACTTGGGCGCTATGCGGTAGGACAATCCCAGCCCACCGTTCCACTGCGTCTCGTTGTGCTTGTCGCCTTCTGAAATAATATCCATGCCACCAAGTCCAATTACAAGGTATGGGCGGAAACGATGTTGACTATAAAAAAACCGGTATACGTCGAAATGATATTTTTGTACGTCGACTGTCTCGCCTTGCTGGCTTCCGCCTCTCACTGCATTTAACGCGGTATAATTCAATATCATCGCCCAGCGGCGAGAGACATGTATACCAAAACCCAAACCCGCCATTTCCCTGTTGGAAAGTTCGCGCTTGCTATCAAACTCGTAGTAACCAATGGCCGGCGAGAATTCAATAATACTGGTGGTCACTTCGTCTTTGGCCGTCGCTGTTACTGAGAACAACAGCAATAACATGCCAGATACAAAGTGCAGAATATTTATCATGGATGGTTTTATTTTCATGATGTTAATTATATCTTGATAAATACCCTAGAATTTGAACGCCAGTTTCAGTTCCCAATGGTCATAGCTTACTATTTTGCCTTCACCGACATGGACTGCCGGGCTATGCGCAACATGAAAAACCGGTTCCTGAATTGTCTTGTTGAATTTTTTTCTCACCCAGGTATCGATAACTCCCAGGGGATCCAGCAAGAAAAGCGAGATATTACCCCAGGTTTTGGATCCTAATGCCGTACCACCGCGGGCACGAATTTCGTAATCTTTATGGTGCGCCCATTCCCCATAAATCCAGCCGCCAAGCGGGGTAACTATCAAATCTTGCAGTGAAGGGACTTCTGCGAAGGCTTCGATGCCATATTCCCAGTAGAACGTCGACATCAGCGCCGAATAGATAAACGAGTTCCATTGGTTATAACCCGACTTTCTGGCGCCCTGGTAATAAACACCGCCAAAGTAAGGATGGCCAATATAATTGATGTACCATTTATCATTATCCCATACTGGACCGGCTTTAACGTTTTCCCACCATTTCTCCAGCAATTGTCCCTTGCCGATTTCCGACCGATCCCATTTGGAGATATCTTCTGGTAGCAAGGCAATGACGCCCATAACAGCAAAGCCACCTACGAAAACCACCTTGGTCTGGTTCCACAGGCGTTTTCCGTTTTCGCCGGGGCAGGGTTTGAATAAGGTGACTTGATAGGTCAGCGCATCACAATTGCGGCCTGAATTCGGCGTGGTTTCATC
>Ga0209742_10000293_pt1 | contig 27608 bp, 30 predicted proteins | sample DeeMarSeWOR38_10_FD_187462 | JGI IMG/M metagenome (GOLD analysis project Ga0209742, IMG submission 187462) | Marine sediment microbial communities from White Oak River estuary, North Carolina - WOR-3-8_10 (SPAdes) (version 2) | ecosystem: Environmental > Aquatic > Marine > Intertidal zone >... | reverse complement strand
TGTAATGGATGAAATCTACGGAATTTTGATAACTATGGACTTCCCTGAGTTGCTTGCTCATGGCTTGAGACGAACCACCGACACTATACGAGCCATTATAGAAAGAACTCGAGGAGATTTAACAGTATCACTAAGACAAAAAGGCCTGGAAAAGAAGCTTGAAGACCTAGGTTAGCCTTATTTAGTGCGCTACTTTTCTTTATATTTATAGAATCCTTCACCGGTCTTGCGTCCGAGACGACCGGATTCGACCATCTCTTTCATGATGGCAGACGGAGCGAGGCAGGGATCCTTGCTCCTTTCATACATCGCACTGGATACCATATAACCAACGTCCAGTCCGTTGAAGTCGGCGAGAGCCAGCGGACCTATAGGATGACCCAGTCCTAAAGTCATGCTCTTATCTATATCCTCTGCACTGGCTACTCCATTCTCCAGCAAACGCACTGCAGCTCCAGTCAGAGCTATCAATAGATAGTTGAAAATAAAACCGGGAGTATCTTTGGCGACAAGGATTTCCTTTCCAAGCGAGCGGCCAAACTCCTTTACTGTAGCTACTGTCGCCTCAGCGGTCGTATCCGATCTTACAATCTCGAGTAATTTGCTTGGTGGCACAGGAGAGAGAAAATGTGTCCCGATTACCCTGTCCGCGCGATTGGTCACTCCAGCAAGTTCTGTAACAGACAGGCAGGATGTATTAGAGCAAAGGATCGTATTTCTGGGACAGATACTGTCCAGCTCAATAAAAACCCTTTTCTTGTGTTCCATATCTTCAGGGATAGCTTCTATGACTAAATCGCAGTCATTCAGGTCCTCCAGAGTGACGCTCCCCTTAATACGAGCGAGGGTCAAGTCCTTATCCTGTTGAGATATTCTTCCCTTATCTATAGCCCGACCCAGGTAATATTCTATCGTTGCTATACCCATGCTGAGAATCTGTTGGTTGATTTCTACGACCACTACTTCGTATCCAGACTGAGCACAGATCTGGGCAATACCGGCACCCATGAACCCACAGCCAACTACACCTACTTTATTGCCTTCCATAGTAGTAACTCCTTTCGTACTACCAGACTAGGATAACAGTACTCAACAATGACAAACAAACTAATTGTTAAGGCTTTATCCCAACCTAATGCTAGCTCGACCATCACAATCCCATTTCTCTGGCTACTACTTCTTGATAGAAATCGGCATCACCAAAAGCAAGCTCTGCAGCCTTGGCACGCCTGGTGTAATAATGGAGGTCATGTTCTATCGTGGCGCCAATAGCCCCGTGTATTTGATGTGCTAGAGCAAAAATGCGTTGAGAAGCTTTGCCTGTCCAGGCTTTGGCTATAGCTATCTCTTTAGTACAGGGCAGTTGTTCACTTAACATCCAGGCTGCCCGATAGGTGCTAAACCTCGCACCATCGACATCGGTTGCCATATCGGCACAATAGTGCTGTATGGCCTGAAAGCTGCCAATGGGACGGTCAAACTGCTTCCTTTCTTTGGCGTAATCCACTGTCATCTCCAATACCCGCTGAATATTACCAACCATCTCGCAACATTTCCCGACGGCTGCCCGCTGGACTATCTTCTGCACTACATCCCAACCCTGGTTTAGTTGTCCCAAAATGCTAGCTTCAGGTACTGGCATTTGGCCAAAGATCACTTCACATAGCTTATCTCCGGCGATGGTCTTTAAAACTGTGTACTTTATTCCAGGATTCTTGGCATCGGTCAGAAATATGGTCATTCCGTTTCCAGGCTTGGTTTTAGCGACACATAGTAAGTAGTCAGCAATATGAGCATCAGGGACAAAGAGTTTTGTTCCATTGATAATATAGTTATTATTATTGCGAGCGGCCGCCACCGTGACTGAAGATGCATCGTAATTATCATAGCCGGGTTCGGTGAGGGCTAAGGTGAAGATTTTCTCGCCACGGATTATCTCGGGCAGGTATTCTTGTTTTTGTTCGTTGCTCCCTACATCTAAGATGGACAAGCCTCCCAGAATCACTGTTGAGAAGAACGGACCTGGTAAGCAAGCCCGTCCCATTTCCTCCAATAATACTGCCAAATCGAGGAAACTCATATCACCACCGCCATATTTCCCGGGGAAAGCCAGGCCTATCCAGCCTAGCTCTGCCATCTCTTGCCAAAGTTCTCTGGGATAGCCAGTCTCGCTCTCTTCCATCTGTTTGATGAATTCCTTCGAACACTTATCGGCTAGGAAGTCCCGAGCTGTCTTTCTTAACATTTCTTGCTCTTCAGTAAGAGTTAACTTCATAGCTATCCTCCTGTATCAACTTTCAGACTGACGGTTTATGAACTGGGTAGTCCCAATCCCCGCACAGCCAGGATGTTCTTTAGAATTTCTGTTGTGCCGGCCTGAAGGCTGTAGCCTTTAGAGCCCAAGTATGAATGTAAGGCCATACCGCGCAGAGGGACTAATTTGGAATTTGATGTCAACTGCCCATAGGATCCCAAAATCTCCATGGCCACATTGGCCAGATGTTTCTCAAATTCGGTCGAATAGGCTTTGGACATAGCGGATTCCCAATTAGGGGCTCGCCCTTCCTCCATAACCAATGCAACTCTATAAATAAGCAAGCGTCCAACCTCAAATTCAATCTGGAGCTGTGCCAGTTTATTCCGAATTACAGGCTCCTGAGATAATCTATTGTCCTTGGCAAACTGTATGAGGGAGTCAAAGAGAGCGTAATTGCCCATCAGGCGTTCCATGCCACTCCTCTCGTAATCAAGCTGGTGGAGGACCTGATGAAAGCCACGATTCTTCTCACCCACCAAATATCTCTTGTGCACGCGAACATCATCGAAGAACACGTCATTCCAGGCTTCGGTGCCGGTGATATCGATCATGGGGATGCGGCTGAGGCCGGGTGATTGTGCATCTATGATAAACTCACTAATACCCCTATGCTTTGGGGCATCAGAGTCTGTTCTGACATACACATCGAAGTATTGAGCGAATGAGGCACAACTAGCCCAGGTCTTTTGACCGTTAATTACATAGTAGTCGCCGTCTTCTACTGCCCTGGTTTGTAGCGAGGCCAGGTCAGAACCAGCTCCCGGTTCGCTCATTCCTAGACCAAAGTAGGCTTCTCCCTTAACAATCCTGGGTAAAAACTCCTTCTTTAAATCATCTGACCCGAACGAGAGAATGGCACCTCCGACCTGCCGATCACCAAACCAGTGACAAGCTGCTGGTGCCCCATAGCGGAGCATTTCTTCAGTAAGAATAAGTCTATCTATATGGCTGCGCTCGTGTCCTCCATACTCTTTAGGCCAGGTCAGACCTATCCAACCTTTATGCGCCACCCGTTTAGTGAATTCAGGGTCGAAGCCTTGTATCCAGGCATCACAGGCGGGTTTCCAATACCCTTTTTCAATCTCGTCTTCCAGGAAATTACTCACTTCCAGCCTAAATTTCTTCTGTTCCTCAGTGAAGCTGAAATCCATTAGCTTGCTCCTTTCTCAGAGATTAATATTGGAATACTTCCTCCACGGTCTCGCTATGCATTTATCTTCCAGAAAATCGAGTGCGCTGTTTATAACCTTTCTGGTATCTGAGGGGTCTATTACATCATCAACGTAGCCTCTCTCTGCAGCCCGGTAAGGGTTTTCGTACATTTCTGAGAATTCCTTTATCCTTTGTGCTCGCACTTCATCAGGTTTATCTGACTCTCTTATCTCTCTGGCGAAGATAACACTGGCAGCGGTTTCAGCCCCCACAATGGTAACTTGGGCTGTAGGCCAGGCAAAGACAAAATCAGCCCCAATGGCTTTATCTAGCATACCGTAGTGAGCACCGGCATAAGACTTTCTGATTATGACTGCAATCAGGGGCACAGTGGCATCTGCCCAGGCAAAAAGTAGCTTTGCACCGTGGCGCAGGATTCCGCCCCAATCTTGTTGAGAACCTATCAAATACCCCGGAGAATCATGAAGGGTGATCAAGGGAATATTGAACAAGTCGCAAAACCTGACAAACCTTGCCCCTTTGTCGGCAGCATCAATATCTATGCAACCTGCCATCCACTTCGGCTGAGTGGCTACTATTCCCACAGTACGACCGTTGAAGCGGGCAAAACCTGTAATCAGATTCTTGGCGTGGAGTCCAAGGGTTTCAAAGAAATGACCCTGGTCGACTATCTTTTGGATAACCTCGTACATATCGAAAGGTTCGTACGGATGTTCGGGCAGCAGGCTAAGCAAATCATCTCTCCTTGCTGGGTCATCATCCATTGAGATACGAGGCGGTCTCTCTTTATTATTAGAAGGCAGTAATGATAAGAGTTCTTTGCATTTATCCAGACAATCAGCGTCGTCTTCTGCCACGATGTGTGTTTGCCCTGATTTAATGGCATGAGCTTTATAGCCGGAAAGTTCCTCTAGACTAATTTCTTCCCCGGTTTGCGTCTTTACAAAAGCCGGACCAGCAATTCCCATAAATCCTGTGTTCTTTGTCTGAATTAGGAAATCTTGCATTACAGGATGATATGCTTGTCCCCCTAAACAAGGGCCCATAAGTAGAGCTATCTGGGGTATTATCCCGGATGCAAGTATTTGAGCCCTAAACAACCATCCGTAGCTCTCTAATGTATCAATCCCTTCTTGCAATCGAGCGCCTCCAGAGTCATTCATGCCTACAAATGGCCATCCGTTATCCTTGGCGAAATCTACAGCGCGAACGAATTTCTTGCCATGATACTCGCCGAACGTCCCCGCCATCGCAGTAAAATCCTCGGCAGCAACAACGACATGTCGGCCGTTAACTTTGCCAAAGCCAGTAATCACTCCTTCAGCGGGTACCTCTCTTCTGTCCATGCCAAAGGCAGTCGTTCTGTGCGTAATAAACAGTCCTATTTCTGTAAATGTCCCGGGGTCGAAGAAATAATCTATCCTCTCTCGAGCCGACATCTGCCCTTTCTTATGTCGAGCTTCAATAGCCTTCGGCCCTCCCATCTGTAAGATGTGTTCCTGTTTTCTGTTCAGTTCCTCTAATTTATAGAAACCTCTGTCAAATTCATCGGACATAAATTAGACCCCCTTATAATCATGATTCAAAGAGCTTTTCATGATTCCCGTTATTGACAAGACGCAATCTACGCGAAACGTAGTTGTTTATTGCTTAACCCTGCTATCATATGGCATAATCACCAGCTTTTTAATGCTCAACTCAGAACTAAGAATCGGGAGGCACAACTTGGGTGGATACTATTATACACTGGTAATCTAGAAAATGTGTCACAAGGTTTTCCTCAATATGCTGCGAGGATCCTTGTCTAACTTAGATAGTTTTAGATACGACTTCGAAATAAAGCTTCTTTTTGCCTTAAGAAATTGGTGATTTATCAACGCGATTTATCTTGACCTAACAGTCACCTCCGGTGCTAATTGCAGAGCTTGAATTAGAGCCTTGGCTTTGTCCAAAGTTTCTATATACTCTGCTTCCGAATCAGAATCGTAAATGATGCCACCTCCTACTTGAAAATAAGCTCTCCCCTCTTTGATTATAAAAGTGCGGATAACGATGCTAATATCCAGATCTCCGTTGAAACTTAGATATCCTATGGAGCCCGTATAGACGCTCCTTTTGGTCGGTTCCAGTTCGTCGATAATTTCCATAGCTCGCACTTTGGGAGCGCCGGTAATAGATCCACCTGGGAATGTAGCCTTAAGCAGGTCGATATCGCTCTTGTCTCGATGTAACCTGCCTACAATAGTGGAGGTAAGATGAAATACGGTGGGAAATGTCTCCAAGATAGCTAACTCCGTAACTTTTATCGTGCCATAACGACAAACGCGTCCTAAATCATTCCTCTCTAAATCAACAATCATCACATTCTCTGCGCGGTCTTTACTGCTACGGGTCAAGTCTTGAGCTAGGTTCTGGTCTTCACCAGGATCTCTGCCTCGCGGTCTCGTGCCCTTTACTGGTCGCGTTTCTACCAGGTCACCCTGAACTTTAAGGAACCTTTCCGGAGAGGCACCGACTATGGCTACTCCGTCGAAATTAAGATAACTAGCAAAAGGGGCGGGATTAACCCTCCTTAGTATTTTATGAAGTTCATATGGTGGAATTTCCAGATCAGCTTGAAATCTTTGAGAGAGGTTGACTTGAAAGACATCGCCAGCAGCGATATACTCCCGCACCTTGTTTACAGCTTTGATGTATTCCTCAGGAGTAAAATTAGACATAAGCGTGATTTCTTTGTGTTGTGCAGGGTTACGGCTTACCGTAATGACCGTATGGCTAGGATTAAGCCAGTTCTTCATATCTTCAAGTCTCATCCTGGCTCGCTTTAACCTTTGCCCTTCCTCCAGCTCGGGAAAACCTGTGGCAACAAGGTAAGCCTTACTCTCCAGGTGGTCGAACACAAAGATAGCATCATAGAAGGCAAAGTAACATTCGGGTAGCTTAAGGTCATCTATAGCCGTGGATGGCAAGTGTTCGACGAAGTGACACAGATCATAGCTAAAATATCCGACCGCTCCGCCAACGAAAGGCACTGGTGCAGGGCAATAGTCTAATTTATATAGCTCTAACAGCTTGCCTATAGTATCAAAAGGATTACAATGCTGCACTTCGTGCTTCTGTCCACGAACAAGGATAATTTCGGAGCCTCGACTGTGCATCACCAGAAAAGGCTCGCTGCCCAAAAAAGAATATCGCCCCAGTCTTTGGGCGTCCATGCCGCTATCCAGATAAAAGCTGTAGGGTCTGTCCTTGATTAGCTCAAAAAGCTCGATAGCGGTTAAACGGGTACTGATTTCTTCTATTAATGGATAGCGATTCTTAGTCACTCTATAAGTAATACCTACAAAGTTTCTAACACTTTCTTAGTAGTGAGGCCAACTTTAGCCGGATTGGGGGTTATAGTAGCACCAGCTTGTGATAGTGCCTTTATTTTTTCTGAAGCTTTACCACCACTGCCGGTAATAATAGCTCCAGCGTGTCCCATTCTTTTTCCCGGCGGGGCAGTACTACCAGCGATAAAAACGACCACAGGTTTAGACATCTTGTTATTGATAAATTCTGCAGCTTCTTGTTCAATAGTGCCACCAATTTCACCAATGAGAACCACAGCCTTAGTAGCCTGGTCCTCTTCAAATAATTCTAGGATATCGGTAAAGGTACTGCCCGGCAGGGCATCACCCCCGATGCCAACACAGGTGGACTGCCCGATTCCCAGGCTGGTGAGTTGAGATACGACATCATAAGTTAGGGTGCCGCTGCGGGAGATTACCCCCACGCTGCCTGGAAGATGGATCTCCCCTACCATAATCCCAGCTTTACATTTACCGGGGGACATGACTCCCGGGCAATTAGGACCGATGAGACGGGTTGGTTTACCTTTGAGATAACGGTGCACCTTCACCATGTCTAATACTGGTATACCCTCGGTTATACACACAACCAAGGGCATGCTAGCGCTAATCGCCTCCAGAATGCCATCTGCGGCAAAGGCGGGGGGCACAAACATAAGACTGGCATTAGCCCCGGTTTCCGCCATGGCTTTCTCTACAGTATTAAAAACGGGTACACCTAGGTGTTGACTACCACCTTTGCCGGGTGTAACTCCGGCCACTACTTTAGTGCCATATTCTATACAGCGCTGAGCATGAAAGCTACCTTCGCTGCCAGTGATACCCTGAATTAAAAGCTTGGTATTTTCATCAACGAGGATGCTCATTTCGTTACTCCTTTTGCTGCCTTGACTACCTTATTGGCGACATCATAGAAATCTTTAGCATCAATGAAACTTATCCCTGATTCGACTAGGATACGTTGACCTTCTTCCAAGTTTGTTCCTGCCAGTCTGATGACTACGGGGAAAGGAATATCCATTTGCTGATAAGCTTCAACTATCCCTTTGGCGATAACATCTACCCTGGCCATACCCCCAAATATATTCACTAAGACGGCCTTAATTCTGGGATCAGCAGCAAACATCTTGAACGAGTTAACCACTCTCTCCGTGTTATTGAGTGTACCGATGTCCAGGAAATTTGCTGCTCTGCCTCCACAACATTGAATAAGGTCGTTGACTGCCATGGCTAATCCAGCTCCATTGACCATGCAACCAATATCGCCGTCCATCTTGACATAATTGTTAATTCCCCAGTCACGAGCCTGAATTTCAAGAGGCTCTTCCTGCTCCTTATCTTGAAGTTCCTGGATATCTTTGTGTCGGTACAGGGCATTATCGTCAAAATTTAATTTAGCGTCCACAGCCAACAATTTTTCGTCAGCCGTAACAACCAGAGGATTTATCTCAGCCAAGGAGCAATCCTTGTCTATAAATAGCTTGTAAAGGTTTTTCATCAACCGTGTGGCCTCGCCTATATTGCCTCCGTCTAAATTCATCCCATATGCCAGTTTACGCCCCTGAAACGGTTGAAAGCCAATAGCGGGGTCAATGTAGCTCCTAAATATTCTCTCAGGATGTGACTGAGCCACCTCTTCGATTTCCATGCCTCCGGCTTCACTGGACATCATCACTGGCAAGCGGCTTGTCCTGTCAATGAGGACGCTGAGGTAGAGCTCCCGCGCCACGTCGCTTGCGTCTTCCACTAGGACTTTACTCACTGGCACTCCTTCCGGTCCCGTCTGATGAGTTACCAGTCTGGTTCCAATCAACTCATTGGCTGCCTTCTCCGCCTCTTCTGGGCTATTACCTGTTTTTATGCCACCCGCCTTACCTCTCCCACCAGCATACACCTGGGCTTTGATTACCACCTTGCAGCCGATCTCGGCAGCTATCTCTCCGGCCTCGGCTGCGGTGTAGGCAACCTTTCCTCTGGGAACAGGAATGCCATACTGAGCTATAAGTGCCTTGGCCTGATACTCGTGGATTTTCACAGTATCTCCTTTCTATTTCAAGCCATATTCTTTTTACACTCTATCTGTTCTGCGTGATGTTTTATAGAATTAAGGCAAAATTGATACCTTCAAGTCGTTTTTTCATATATTTCTGCTATCATAACCCCAATGTAAAACCGCCTGTCTTTGTTTCTTACGGCAGTCCAAATCACCACGATAACAATTATTCTGTATTTGAGTGATATGTCTTTTTATAGCTTTCCATCTTTTGATTTGTCGTTCATCATCTTCATGCCTGCGCCCCATGTAATACCGGCAATACCACTGAAACCAACCTCGAGGATCATCAGGATTTATCCAGCCCTTTTTTCTCCAAACAGATAAAGGCTGACTGGCATTCACACCGAAACAATTCAATTTTGGATCGTGCCTTACTGAACATAGTTTCGCTGCTGAAAACCAGCTTTTCGGAAATTCATTTCTGCAATCAGTCATGTATTTGCCACCAAAAATGCCAAGCTCAAGCATTTCTTTGGGGGTCAGTTCTGGTTTAAATTCAACGTCAAAATTTTTTCCGGTTGGTTCCGTTAATGCATAGCGATAATTACTCTGCATTTTGTCATTAACTATTACTATTGGTGTTTTTTTCATATTTATCAATCCATAAAACTGTAATCCAAGGATACAAGAGGCAATTTAACTATAGCTATATATCTAACTATTTATTAAAGTGCGAGTCAAATTATTTTTTTCAGTTGGCGGAGGGGGTGGGATTCGAACCCACGTTCGCCTAAAAGGCGAAAACGGTTTTCAAGACCGCCACCATAAACCACTCGGTCACCCCTCCTAGCTTCGAATTCTACTTCAAAATACCCTCTTCAGGCAATTTTACTAACGTTTCACTGCATCCCCGACCTGAATTTGTTCTAACATGGATAATATGTGCGCGGTAAATCAAAGCTTCAGGGATGACCAGAGGGGATAGGTTGGTAAAGCACCGTCATACAATAAAACACGCTCCGTAAGTCTGAAACTATAAGTGTTTAACCTTGCGATGAAATCTTTATATATTTATTATTCTCAATTTCCATATATTTTCTCATCTCGTTGCCCAGTGTTACCTTTTCAAATTCCATTTCTAACCTGACATACTCTCATACTTTTCCTGGGCCCCCTTATTTTAGAAAACCCAGGCGTAGGCTACAATATTTATACTGAAACTTTAAAGGTTTATATGGTAAGATTAAGATTGTATAGTATACACAAAAGTCTGGTTTGGGATATTTATCTAGGATAGGTACTACTTATCTGCATCATATCGAAGGATAAAATTCTATTCTTGACCTATTACTTAAAGTGTTATAGAAATCGGTTATTATGCTCAAGGAGGAGGGGAAAATGGTAAAGGTTATTGAAGGATATGAACTGAGAAAGGATGCAGATATACAATCTCTGTTTTTAAAACTGAGGTCATATGCCATGACATTTCCAGGTTTCATTAGTGTTGAGCATATTCGAAGCGTGAAAGGTACTTCTATATCCGCTCTATTGTACAATTGGGATAGGATTGAGAATTGGGAGGCATGGGAGAATGCAAAGCTTAGACAACAGATATTAAAGGAAGCAGAAGCATCCTTGGTATCGAAGCCGAGGGTAACAATATACACGGTAATGCCCACATCAGCCTGGACCTATACTGGATACAAATCATAATTGAGGTAATTGGGAATCTATTATAGCGGAGCTTTTATACTTCGTAGCGGGGATGTCTGGTTTAATTAGATTAAAAGCCTAATCGGGCTTTTGTAGTCTATTCTTTTCCAGGGTTATTTTGGTAAAAAGTGTTAACAGGCACCAGTTATGGCTAGAATCGGTAGTATCAGGCATCCCCTGTTGTTATATATGGGAAGACAACCCTGAAGGGAACCTCCTTTTTGTGCAGTGATTGATATAGACGTAAGGCTTCGTTTGTCTCTAAGGGGGCGATTTTATTAATCTCGCCTGGTAATAGTGTTTGATATTGAGCAAAGAAATTACCATTTGGTGTTCTGAATAAAAATGTATTACGGCCATTTTGTTCGAAGTGATGGCCATTCCAGTATTCGTCATGTGCTATTAGTGTGGCTGTGTCTGTCTGGTAGCGCTTACCTGCAGCAACCCAGATCATATTTTGTGGTTGCATCGACTCACCTCCATTTATACTTTTAGCTCAGGCCATACTAGCGTTTCCCTGGCCCTGCCATTATCTATCTATATTATAACTCAAGAATGCATTTTGTTGTTATGCGATAGCTGGTATTTACTCCATAGCTTCAATTTGAGAATTTGACCTTTGTTCTAGTTGACTATAAAATAGAATCGGGCAAGTAAACCAGGTAGCCGCCCTGGCTTTGTGTAGCCAGAGAGGAAAGTCCGAGCTCCACCGAGCATGGTGCTGGGTAACACCCAGGAGGGGTGACCCTACGGAAAGTGCCACAGAAACACACCGCCAGCGGCCGGGTCAACCGGTGCGGGTAAGGGTGAAATGGCGAGGTAATAGCTCACCAGCAACCAGGAGACTGGTTGGCTAGGCAAACCCCACCAGGAGCAAGACCGAATAAGAGGGCTCAACTACTCCGAAGTCTTAGGATTTTAGGGTAAGTTTAAGGTGCTCGGCCGAGACCCTCGGGTTGGTCGCTTGACCCTGATGGTAACATCAGGGCTAGATGGATGGTTACCACTCCGTGTGGAGTACAGAACTCGGCTTATAGGTTTACTTGTCCAAAAATATTTTCAGACCTATACATAACAAATGGCAAAGATGAGACTAAAGCCTTGATTAGGGGATTACTGAAGGAAAAGTAAGGGTAAAATTAGCATCTCAGCAGCCATAAACCAGTTTGTTAAACTAGTGTTCACGTTATAAAATAATAATGTATGGACGACATCTCCCCAGAACTTCGCGATTTTGTTCTCTTTTGTGCCCAGCGACGCAGCCCCGAGTGGCCGGCTATTTATGATGAAATGACTAGCGTAGCCGGAAGGAAACTGTTCCAGGGGTTAGGCTACAAAGACCTCAAACAGTTGGGTTTATCATTCTCGCTATCAGGTATGGATAAAACCATCCAATTGGTGAAACAAATTACCTCCCAAAACCCGCAGTAAAAAGCATTTTACAGTCTTCCCCCTGAGATGAATATAATCCTTACAAGCTTGAGATTCTCTCCTACCAATTACATATATCAGTCTCCAATGTAGTTTAAGGAGACCTTGTATTCGAACATTTGTCCTTGCCGATACCCATGTACACATGCTTTAACTCCCTCCCGAAAAGATAATTAATGCCCTCTCCGCAGTGGATTTAATAATCCATGCTGCAGATCTCACGTACGTAAAGTTACTCGAGTCATTGAAACGTCTGAGAGAGGTGAAATCAGTCTAGGGTAATATGGCTTCGATGGAAATAAAGACCTTACTCCCAGTCAAGGAAATAATTGAAGTAGAGAATATACTAATCGGTATAACCATGGATAAGGCAGTTCTTGGGGAACAGAAGGGAGGGTAAGGAAGGCGCTTGAATCAAATTATATTGACGTTATTGCCTATGGCTATTCTCACCGATCCCAAAAAAAAGTTATCGATGGTATTCTTTTCTTCAACCCCATCAAAGCCACAGGCTTTTTCGGCATTCTCACGATTAGCGGGGACGTTAACATAGAAATAATCAACTCCCGATTATGATTGTTTATCGCTTTATCACAATGGAGCTATAGCCGACTACTTGCGAGAAATCACCACTAGTGTCTCCGCTTGTTGCATATTTCAATAAGGTTGCTTTTTTGGCATTCATTTCCTTCGCCGCAACCATAGCTGAAGCAACCGGTCCATATCCGCACATAGTACAATCCAAATTTTTACAGCGCTCATAGAACTCTTCCTCATCAAGATCAACTATAGCCTCAATGATGGAGCCATCCTTTTCCATAGCTACAGAGTGAGGTTCATAATGTGTAAAATCACTGCTGGCGATAAGTATTAAGTTATCTCCTGCCTGGGAAATAGCTTTACCCACAGCCCGAGCTGTTTCCATATCTTGAGCCAGCATACTTATAGGTATAATTTTTACCTTCTTGTAGAGGTGTTGGAGCCACGGTAATTGCACTTCAATACTGTGCTCATGTATATGTGCAGTCTCGTTTACTTTGATCACATCCCCCAAAAATCTCTTTGCAAGCTCTCTGTTTATCTCCACGTCACCCAAGGGCGTGTTCCAGCTAACTCCCGCCCATAGAGAAACAGGATACCCGTATCCAGTATGGTTAGGACCAAGTATAACTGCGGTATCGAAAATGCCATCGCCAGCAAGTTCATTATAGGCATGGGCTGCTATTGGTCCCGAGTAATAGTAGCCAGCGTGGGGGACAACGATAGCCACAATTTTCCTAGTTCCTTTGCTATTTACTCGAGGGATAGTTCCAGGTCCAAGCTCATGTTTGTAGCACCATTCAATTTGTTCTTCTAATTTTTTAGCAGTACCGGCATAAAACATACCGGAAACAGCAGGTTTTCTTACCCCCATGAGACGCCCGGCGGGACAGGACTAGGTCTTATGCTCTCTTTTTTGCTCTTTTCCTAGGTTTTTTCTTGACTTCCTTAGTCTCTCCTTTAGTCCTTTCCTTGCTCTCCTTTGTAAGCTTCTCTATCTCCATCCTGGCTTGGTCACGATACCAACGGTGTATCTCATCCAGAGCCGGGGGGAATATACTGAACACCTCTATATCAGTGGGGAATTGCACTGAGTGTCCCTCTCTAATGAATAAAAGGCCCGCTTCATCATCTTTAAGCGTCTCGCTTATTTTGGTAGTCATTAATTCATTTCTCCGCTTATTTGCCTCTGTATAAAATTCAGTAACTTTATTTGCCACTTTATCGCTTATGAAGCCAAGCATTAGACATCTCTGCCAGTCCATTGTCTCTTCAAATAATTCCCTTTCTTCAACTGCTTCCAATACAGCACCATTATCACATTGAGTTTTGGCAAGTTGATAACTACTTGGGTTCAGTCTCTCCATGGTTTTCATACCATCTTCACCTGATTGAAAGATTGATTCGTGGTATATACGATTTACCTGCCCTATCTTCGATGTTAAATTGGTCACCTGTTCTGCTACCTGTTGCCAATAGCGGTTACATTTTTCCTTGTATTCATCAAATGTTTCCTCGCCCGAATATATAAGGGGAACCAGGTAGAGCTTTCTTCCTTGTTTGAAACGGTCGGCTTCGGGTTTCTGTATTTTACCTAGTTGCTCTACCATAGTAGCTTATCTCCCAATAATAAATACTCCAAAACCTTATTGCACCTTATCTTTGAATGGATTTCTGTAGAAAAGCGCAGAACAGATTTCCATGCGTGCTTACTCATCAGGCTCTCCTTCTTTTCCCCAATTCTGCATCATCTTCTTGACTCGCTGGGCAAGTTCAGGATCATCTTTGAGGCGTTGAGTAAATACGGGGCAGCTTTGAAGAATCATCTCCTGGCTCATAGATGCCATACTCTCCATGACCTGGTCTAGTTCGTTTTTTGCCGGTTCAGGCAGGTTTGTTCCTTGCATCGCTATCCTGAACTGTGCGATATCATCAATGCTAACCTGAACTGGAGTTAAGCAATTTTTATACCACGGGCACTCCTTACATCTAACGAGCGCCGTGACTTCATCTAATATATCACCCACTTTTAGCCCTCCTGGTTAACGTAATTCTAACACTTTTCCCTGATATAAAGGAAATTAGATTCCTTGAGATTGGATATAGGTCACCGCATGTCATTGTGAGACGTCTCTAAAATAGGCAAGCGAACTTGCCAAACCAATCTCTTGAATCAATATGATATTGCCGCATATTACCTGTAATGAAATTAGGGATGGGGCTTGTAATTGCGAAAGATTCACAGAATCGATGCTCGTCCTTGACCCCACTTGCATTTTATTAATTCATTACTTGTGTTATAATCAATCAGCGCCAGTGACAGTAGGTACCGTAAAGGTTTAAATAATTTGCCTGCTTAGGCCTAGGTTTACCCTGTGTTTACTGGCACAGGGATTTTTATTATTGTATTTTCCTTCAATTACTGGAGGATATTAAAAGAGGGCAGAAATGTTAAAGGAAAAGAAAGTACAAATAGTAAGCAGTCTAGTGGAAAATTTGTCGAGGAGTACTATCATTATCGCTACCAATTACCAGGGTCTGCTTGCTAAACAAATGAATGAATTACGTAATGCATTAACAAAAGCGGGTATCGAGTACCATGTGATTAAAAACAGCCTGGTTTTTCGTGCCGCCGACCAAGTAGGTAAGCCACAACTGAGGGATATAATAGAAGGTCCTGTGGCTCTAGCCTTCGGCTACGATGATGTAGTAAATACAGCAAAAGCCCTTAACCAATATATCAAAGCCTCGGCATTACCTTTGGAAATTAGAGGAGGACTATTAGGGGACAGGGTTCTGCCCCCAGAGGAGGTCATAACCCTGGCTAGTTTGCCAGCTAGAGAAGTCCTACTAGCCAAATTAATCGGTCAACTGCAAGCCCCTATAGGAACTTTACATAACATTCTTAATGCTCCTTTTCAGGGACTTCTGAATGTATTGCAGAACAGGGCTCAAGCTATTAGTAAATAACTAAGGAGGATACCATGTCACCAGAAGAAGAGAAAGAAGCCAAAGAAGAAGTAAAGAAAGCTCCAAAAGTAAAAAAAGAAGTTACGGCTGAGGAAGTGAAAGAAACTTCACGGGCAAAGGAAGAAGTCAAAGAAGGAGAGATAAAGGAAACTCCAGCAGAACAGAAAGAAGTTAAGGAAGAGGAGATAAAGGAAGCCCCAATGGCACAGAAGGAAACCGAGGAAGAGAAGGTAAAGGAAGCCCCTAAAGCTAAGAAAGGGGCTAAAGGTTTAAGTAAGGAAGAAATTATCGATGCCATTAAGGCTATGACAGTGCTGGATCTTGCTGACTTAGTCAAAACTCTGGAAACTGAATTCGGCGTTAGCGCTGCTCCCGTGGCAGTAGCAGCAGCGGCAGCAGGCACTCCTAGCGAGCAATCGGAAGCACCCTCGGAGGAAGAGAAGACAGAATTTACAGTAACCTTAAAGAGTTTTGGGGAGAAGAAAATCGAAGTCATCAAAGCGGTGCGTGAGGTAACCACTCTGGGACTAAAGCAAGCTAAGGATTTGGTGGAGGCTGCTCCACAGGTAGTAAAAGAAGGCGTCCCCAAAGAAGAGGCTGAAACAACAAAACAAAAACTAGAAGCAGCTGGAGCAACAGTAGAGATTAAATAGGATTACCTCGAATTTTTAGAATTCTTGAGGGGGGAGGTTGAGTAACATGCCTCTGGCTAGTTACGAAATTATCTTAGCGATGGGAGGATGTTTCCTTCTTCTAGGGATTATCTTTATTTTCTGGAACAGGAGGGAAAAGAACAAATACTACAATTCTATTTTGCTTACCCAGAGAGATATTAAGGAAACTATAACACATGAACACGAGCGGTTTTGGCTACAAGCCTGGCAAATAGGAGGCCGAATTTGCCTTGTGGTTGGCATTTTGCTACTGATTATTGGTGTGATTCTGTGGCGTATGGCGCCATAGACTTCTTCTGAGAATTGGAGAACAGAGAGGGGACTTTATTAAGGACGGTTCTTTATCGGGCTTAAATATTTCGCAAACCCGGATTAGAAGGCAATAATTTCTTCATACATTGGGATTTTGCACAGGCGCATTTTCTTGTTGGCTCAACGCGTGTACTTAAACAGGTTCTAGGTTTAAATGATTTCTTTGTGTCGATATTGTAGAGATTCAGCTACATGGTGCGTTTTGATATTGTCGCTATTCTCTAAGTCGGCGATAGTGCGGGATAGTTTGAGGATTCGATGAAACGCGCGGGCGGTTAGGTGAAGCTGCTTCATGGCGGTGCTGAGCAAACCCTGAGCTGCCGGTTCTATTGTACAAAATTCCTTCACCTCCTTGGGCGTCATATCAGCATTACACCTCAGTTTCGAACCTAGAAAACGCTCAAGCTGTATTTCATACGCTGCCCTTATCTTTGTTCTTACTTTATCTGAGGTTTCCCCGAGTTTATCTTCCGTGAGTTTTTCATAATCAATATGAGGAACATCAACAAAGATGTCAATACGGTCTAATAATGGTCCGCTTATCCTTTTATTATAACGAGATATCTCTCCTGATGAGCATTTACATTCCTTAAAGGGATCGCCATAATATCCACAGGGGCAGGGGTTCATAGCTGCGACCAACATAAAGCTAGCAGGAAACGTAACACTACCGCGAGCGCGACTGACGGTAACTGTTCTGTCCTCCATTGGTTGGCGCAGTGATTCCAGTGTAGTGTGTCCAAACTCAGGGAATTCATCAAGAAAAAGAACACCCTGGTGCCCCAAGCTAATCTCTCCCGGTCTTGGCCATTGTCCGCCTCCTACTAATCCAGCATGCGAAATAGTATAGTGAGGTGAACGAAAAGGACGCTCTACAATGATCGGCGTGTCCTGCGGCAACAATCCACTAACGCTGTAAATCTTGGTTACTTCGATGGCCTCTTCCATAGTTAACAGGGGAAGTATCGAGGGCAATGAACGAGCCAACATAGTCTTACCACTCCCCGGTGGACCACACATAAGGATGTTGTGTCTTCCCGCCGCTGCTATTTCCAGAGCCCTCTTAGCATGTTCTTGACCCTTGATATAACTGAGGTCCGAGGCATAACTGGGACGAAATTCTTGCTCCCAATTTAGCTCATTATGATACTCGAGAATGCCTGGTTCGCCTTGAAGATGAATAACCAGTTGTGCCAGCGATTCAGCCGGAAATATATGTACATCGTCTATAAGGGAAGCTTCTCTGGCATCATCACAAGGAACAAATACAGTAGATAATCCTTTATCACGTGCCAAAGCTACCATTGGCAAAACACCGTGAGTATGGCGCAGCTTGCCATCCAAAGAAAGTTCTCCTAAAAAGATACTGTAAGAGAGGTCTACGTTTAGCTGACCTGAGCTAATCAGTATGCCTACAGCTATGGGGAGATCGTAGGCAGGGCCTTCCTTTTTTAGATCCGCCGGAGCAAGATTGACAGTAATACGCTTGTTCGGGAATTTATAGAAGGAGTTTCTTATAGCGGACCTAACTCGTTCCCGTGCTTCTTGGACTGCTTTGTCCGGTAGTCCGACAATTGTGAAAGAAGGTAAGCCTGGCGATAAATCTACCTCCACTTCCACCACAGCCCCCTCCAGACCCACAACAGCAGCACTTTTTACCTTGGCTAACATCTCGCTTTTCTAAGTAAAACTCAGCTTCATTATCTCAGGAAGTCTTTAATTTTCTTGATTAGTTCTTCATTCTCTTACCCAGATAGCATGAAGTTACTTTTCAGCCTATTAATATAATACTAAACCTGATCCCAGCTGGACTCCCCAAATCTGGTTTTATATTATATACTATCTTCATGTCAACATGGTGAACAAACAGCGATCACCTATCTATGGGGGAAATAGGAAATGAGAAACTGGGATGAAGACTTACCGCCACTTGCCAGAGAAAGACTAGCTAAGATTGGCGAGTTGACGGAAGAGGAAAGGGAGAAGATGGTAGACGCTGAGAAGGTGAACTCTATACTCTCAGAATTTTACCTGGGGCAGATCGACCCCGACAACTTGTGGAAAAAGTTGAAAGAAGAAAGCAATCCATCCCTCCTGAGAGAAGCTCAAGTAAGATTGATAGATTCGCTTAGTTTTGGAAGCACTTCAGTTGAATTGCAGAGGAAAAGGGACGGGATTTTAGCAATAGAGACACTCAAGGAACAACAGAATGCCTCTATCGTTGAGCTACATTTGGACCTGATGGAGGACTTACAAAAGAGGCATAAAGCAGAAATAGAGCAAGCCTACAATAGCATAAAGGCTGAAGTAGAAAAAAATCCGCAACTAAGAGTAAAGCAAGTTCAACAAGGACAAAACACCATGATGGTCCAACTAAGTGTTGATGAGGCGATAAAACAGCTTCCTCAATGGAGAGATTTTGTCTCCGAGCAAGAAAAAATATACAGCCAGGAATTCATCAAACTAACGGAGAAATTAAAAAGAGAATTGAGATAAAGTACTATATACAGATGGCTTCGTCGACGGCGTTCTTACCTACCATTAGAAGGCCATCAGAAACCTCCCTATAAATTCAATGTCTTGTTCTTGGGGTAGCTTACGAACACAGTTTTTACCTTGGCTCAGTCTTTGGGAGTCATCAGTTCTCCCGGTTCCCAGAATAATGGGCTGGTACAAAGCACATGTAGTAGTTGACATAATTGCACGGTTGGCCAAGCTCTATTAAGGACATATAATATAATTTCAATTGGCCACACTGACTATTTGGCTATCTCTGCCATTTGGGGTATACTGGAGTGGCACCCGCTAAAATCATTAGTTCAGTGTCACTCAAGGTATCCGGAGCATGAAAAGAGTATACATTAAGGAAGAGGTCTGCATTGGTTGCGGTTTGTGTCGAGTTTTTTGCCAGGTTGAGCAATCCCAATCCAAGGACCTGATTAAAGCGTTTAAAAAAGAGACTCCGCGTCCTTTGCCCCGTGTGCATGTCGATAGGAACGTAGAGGTTTCCTTTCCAATCCAATGTCGCCAATGCGACGAGCCCTGGTGTGTCTATTCTTGTCTTACCGGTGCGATGTGGAGAGACCCTGTAACTGGCATGATCAGCGTTGATGTGGAGAAATGTGTCGGCTGTTGGACATGCGTGGTAGCCTGCCCTTATGGGGCACTCAGTCGTGACCTGAATAGCAAGACTATTGTTAAATGTGACCTCTGTCCGAGCAAAGACATACCTGCCTGTGTACTGAATTGTCCTAACGAAGCTCTGGTATTGGGTGCAGATGGGAAATAAAAATCACATGGGCAAGATGGTTGCCATAATCGACTATGGTGCAGGAAATTTACGTAGCGTTGCTAATGCTGTCAAGAAATTAGGTTACCAGACGAGGATAACCGACGAGCCAAGTGAGATATCTGATGCTGCCGCTGTTATCCTGCCAGGCGTCGGTGCTGCTGCTGACACCATGAACAGTCTGGAGAAACTAGGCATAACCGACGCTATCCGGCAACTGATACAGCGAAGACAACCGCTCTTCGCTATTTGCGTTGGATTGCAGATACTACTCTCAGGAACTGAGGAGGGAGGATGGCATGAGTGCCTGGGCGTAATTCCCGGGAAGGTAAGAAAGCTGCCCGATGGACTTAAAATCCCTCATATAGGGTGGAATCAGGTGCAACAAAGATGTACTCATTCTATTTTTGAGGGTATACCGAATGAAGCCAATTTTTATTTTGTCCACAGCTTCTACGCTGATCCCGAAGACATCTCGGTTGTGGCGGGCACAACAAACTATGGCGTTTCTATGTGCAGCATGATAATCAAGGATAACCTAGTCGCAACTCAGTTTCACCCTGAGAAAAGCGGTGAACATGGACTAAAGATGTATGCTAACTTCTTGAAGATAGCTCTGGGGGCAAGCTAGAGATAAATGCAGACCAGATACTTGATTATAGGAAATTCTGCCGGCGGCATTGGAGCTGCTGAAGCTATACGCCAGGCAGATAGGAAAGGTACTTTAACTATCGTTTCTGATGAACCTTATCCTGCCTATTCACGTCCTCTTATCTCAAAATATCTTACGGGAGAACGAACTCTCGAGGGAATATTGTTCCGACCCCTCGACTTCTATGACCAAAACAATATTACTTTTCTCCCTGGCAAGCAAGTGAGTGACTTAGATTTAAGTCAACGGACCGTTCGGTTGGAAGACGGCAAACAGATTACTTGGGAAAAGCTCTTACTGGCTGTAGGAGGTAAACCCATCTTTCCCAGCATGAAGGGGAGTGACAAGAGAGGCGTTTTTACGTTCACAAGTCTTGATGATGCTAAAGCGATTGACAAATTCCTGGATAACGCCAAAAACGCAGTAGTTATTGGCGGGGGACTGATTGGAATTAGTGTAACTGAAGCTCTAACAAAAAGAGGCATTGCCGTAAGTGTAGTAGAAATGAAAGAGCGAGTATTGAATACCTTACTAGACCAACAGGGATCATTAATGGCTGAAGAAGTTCTAAAGCGAGCCGGCGTGAAAATTCTGGCAGGGCACACTGTAACCAATATCGAGGGGAGAAACAAGGTTGAAGAGGTTATCTTGGATAATGAAGATGCCATACCGTGCGATTTAGTGGTGGTGGCTATCGGCGTATTACCACGCCCGGAGCTAGCACTGGATTCTCAGCTAACAATAAATCGAGGTATAGTGACGGACCGTCACATGACTACCAACCACCCCGATGTTTATGCATGTGGAGATGTAGCTGAAGCTTACGATTTCGTTTATGGGGAGACCAGACTTACTCCCGTCTGGCCTAATGCTTATGTTGGGGGCAGAATTGCTGGCTTTAACATGACTGGTATTAAAACTGAATATCCCGGCGGTACGACTATTAATTCGCTTAACTATTTCGGGATTGACATCGCCTCCGCAGGTATGCCTACAGCACCCGACGAAGACGGCTACGTAACTATTAACAAACAAGAGAGCAATATATATCAAAAGATCATATTGAAAGATAACCTCATAATGGGAATGATATTTGTGGGAAATATCGAGAAGTCGGGTATAGTCTTCGGTCTTATGAGGGACAGGATCAATATAGAGAGCTTTAAGCAGTCGCTTCTGTCGGATGATTTTGGTCTGGCATTCTTTCCCCGGGCGTTGTGGCAAGAGAAACTAACGCTACCACCAGATATAATTATCCAACCCGTAATGCCTATCGAAGCTGAGGAGGAAACCTTTCTTGGTGAGTAGCTGTCTATATCTGGAGTGATGCAATGAAAGAATTGAGCATGATTAACAATCTTCACCATGACGATAAGGTGATGGATGCCTGCTCTATCTTTGGAATGATGGATACCTCGGGGAATCGTTTTTCGGGTAAGCCGGTCATAGAAGCCATCGCCAACATGCACGTTCGGGGCAATGGTCTAGGTGGTGGCTTTGCCGTATACGGGTTATATCCCGAATACGCTGATTATTATGCTTTCCATATAATGTATCTGAGTCGGTCGGGACAAGGCAAAGTAGAAGATTTCCTCAAGCAAAAGTTTAATGTAATTGATGCCAAAGAGGTGCCCACTATACCAACACCCGCCATAATAAACCCTCCCTCAGTATGGTGCTATTTCCTCGAAGTGAAAGCCCAGGAAAGCAACGGACAATCAGAGGACAACTATGTTGTGGATAGGGTCATGGAAATCAACACAAAAATAGAAGCGGCCTTTGTCTTTTCAAGCGGCAAGAATATGGCAGTATTCAAAGGAGTGGGTTACCCTGAAGAGATAGCAGAGTATTTCTGCCTGGAACAATATAAAGGTTATCTTTGGACAGCTCATGGTAGATTTCCCACCAATAGTCCCGGCTGGTGGGGTGGAGCACATCCTTTTAATATTCTAGACTGGACAGTAGTTCATAATGGTGAAATCTCGTCTTACGGTATAAATCGGCGTTATCTGGAACAGTTTGGGTACAATTGTACTATGCAGACCGACACGGAGGTGGTGGCTTATGCAGTTGACCTTTTGATACGAAGGCACGGATTTCCCATAGAAATAGTCGCCAAGATATTAGCACCTCCTTTTTGGAGTTATATAGAGCGCTGCCCTGCAGAAGAGCAAAGACTCTTCCGAACATTGCGTCAAGTTTACGGCAGTCTTCTGCTTAATGGACCTTTCACAGTGATTATTGCTCATCAAGGTGAGATGATTGGTCTTACTGACAGGATAAGGTTACGTCCTCTCACAGTTGGAGTGAAAGGGTCGGTGATTTATCTTTCTTCTGAAGAATCGGCCATTCGCCTAATCTCCCCGGATCTTGACCGAGCATGGATTCCCATGGGTGGCGAACCTATCGTGGGCAGTTTGCAAAAGCCGCTCCAGCCTGAAAAAGCTTCAGCAGTTAAAGTATAAGGTATAGTTAAATGTTAACTAAGAGAATTATCCCTTGTCTTGATGTCACTCAAGGGCGAGTAGTAAAGGGCACCAGCTTTACACATCTACAAGATGCTGGCGACCCTGTAGAGCTCGCTGATTTCTACTACAGGGAGGGTGCTGATGAACTTGTCTTCTTGGACATCGGTGCTACTCCCGAGGGACGTGACATCATGGCTGATATTGTCAAGCAGGTCTCCGAGAGAGTTTTCATTCCTCTCACCGTTGGTGGAGGCTTGCGTGACATCGATGATATACATCGTATGCTAAAAGCGGGAGCAGATAAGATTTCCATTAACACCGCCGCTGTGCAGAATCCTAAGCTTATCACTGCAGGCGCTGAGAAATTTGGTAGTCAGTGTATTGTTGTGGCTATCGATGCGAAACGACAAAAAAATAGTAACGGTACTAAATGGGAGGTGCTTACGCACGGGGGGCGACAATCTACTGGCACAGATATAATTGAATGGGCTAGGCAGGTTGTGGCTCTTGGTGCTGGAGAATTGCTCCTTACCAGTTGGGATGCTGATGGACAACGCACTGGATATGACCTGGAACTAAACTGTGTTATTAGTGAGGCAGTGATGGTGCCAGTTATTGCTAGCGGTGGTGCCGGTACTTTGGAACATCTCTATGAGGCGTTGGTCATAGGCAAAGCTGACGCTGTACTCGCTGCTAGCATCTTTCATTACCAGATTTATTCAATTCGCCAGGCGAAAGACTATTTGGCGGAAAGAGGAATACCAGTAAGAAAAGGGTAACATGAAGACATATTTACCACCGAAATTTATAGTGGAAAGAGATGATTCTCAATGTATTAGATGCGAGGTATGCGTCAACCAGTGCACCTTTGATATTCATTCCTATGATATTGAGGACGATGAGATAAAGAGCTGCGAGGAGAATTGCGTCGGTTGTCACCGTTGCGTAGTCTTCTGTCCTACTAATGCCTTAACCATTAGAAGAAATCCTCTGGATTATAGAGAAAACTACAACTGGCGACCCGAGGTTATTGAAGATATCATAAAACAATCTGAGACCGGTGGTGTACTTCTTACCGGCATGGGTAATGACAAGAGCTATCGTATCTACTGGGACCATTTGGTTCTTAATGCCAGCCAGGTAACAAATCCTTCTATTGATCCTCTGCGTGAACCGATGGAATTAACTACGTATATAGGGCAGAAACCTGACAAGGTTGAATTTAAGCCTGGTTCGCTTGAGCTTAGGACAGAACTAGCCCCTCAAGTCAAGCTCGATGTCCCAGTAATGTTTTCCGCTATGTCCTATGGTGCAGTTAGCCTGAATGTACATGAGTCCATGGCGAGAGCTGCTACTGAGATGAGGACACTGTGGAATACAGGTGAGGGTGGACTCCATCCTAAGCTTTACAAATATGGAAATAACACTATAGTCCAGGTAGCTTCCGGACGATTTGGAGTCCATCCGGAATACCTCGATGTAGCCAGAGTAGTTGAAATTAAGATTGGGCAGGGGGCTAAGCCAGGAATTGGGGGCCATCTCCCTGGCGAGAAAGTGGGAGCCGAAGTATCAAGCACCCGGATGATCCCTAAAGGCACAGATGCTCTATCCCCAGCTCCACAGCACGATATCTATTCCATCGAGGATTTGGCACAGCTTGTCTATGCTCTGAAAGAAGCCACAAACTACACCAAGCCGGTATGTGTGAAGATTGCTGCTGTTCATAATTCAGCAGCCATCGCGAGTGGTATGGTGCGGGCAGGAGCAGATATAATTGTTCTTGATGGATTGCGAGGCTCTACTGGCGCTGCGCCCAAGATCATCCGTGATAACGTTGGTATTCCCATCGAATTGGCTCTAGCGTCGGTGGATGACCGTCTAAGACAAGAGGGCATCCGAAATCAGGCTTCTGTCGTAATAGCAGGTGGAATCAGAAGCAGCGGCGATGTAGCCAAAGCTATTGCTCTGGGTGCCGACGCTGTCTATATTGGAACTGCTGCTCTTATCGCTCTTGGGTGTACTACTTGTCAGCAATGCCATACTGGAAAATGTGCCTGGGGCATTTGTACTACAGACCCCAGGTTAATGAAGAGAGTCAATCCAGATATCGGAACTAGGCGGTTGTCCAATCTACTCCGTGGCTGGAGCCTAGAACTTAAGGACATACTGGGTGGTATGGGTATTAATGCATTAGAGAGTTTACGTGGCAATCGCCTTCAGCTCAGAGGTGTGGGGTTAACTGATACCGAGCTAGAAATTCTGGGAGTAAGGATGGCAGGCGGCTAAGATGAAAAAAATCGTAACAATAGACGCCAAGGGCGTTTTTTACCGTGAACTCAACACCAAATTAAGGCAGGTGGTATTAAACGGAAATCAAAAGATTGAGTTACGAAATGTCTATGGCCAGAGATACATCGGCACGGACCTTAACAAGCCAGTCGAGATTGAGATATTCGGTACTCCGGGTAATGATTTGGGCGCTTTCATGGATAACCCTAGGATTATCGTTCATGGCAACGCCCAAGATGGGTGTGGGAATACTATGAATAACGGGGAAATTATCATCCATGGTCATGCCGGCGATATTCTTGGCCTATCAGCCAGGGGGGGGAAGATCTTCGTCAGGGAGAACGTTGGCTATCGGGCAGGTATCCACATGAAGGAATACCAAGAAAAAAAACCGATGATAGTCATAGGTGGCACAGCGCAGGACTTTCTAGGCGAGTACATGGCAGGTGGAGTTATGGTTCTCCTGGGGTTAAATTTCAAAGAAAAAGAACAACATAAGGCAAATTTTATTGGTACTGGCATGCACGGTGGCGTTATCTATATGAGGGGCGAAGTTCAGGAATTTCAGCTGGGCAAAGAAATAGGTGTTGCTGAATTGGATGCAAACGACCACTTGGTTCTGAAAAAGCTGGTAGGTGAGTTTACTTCTCACTTTGACTATAATGCCGAAGAAATACTGAAACACAAGTTCACTAAACTTTTTCCGCTTTATCTGCGCCCCTATGGCCGACTATACGCTTATTAAATCAATATTGGGAGGCCATTCTGCCTAGAGTTTTCATTATAGCCAAGGAAAGCGAACAAGCGAAGAAACTGAAGTCGGAGCTTGTTAAAAGTGGATTTGACTGCCTGATTATTTCCCTTGATAGTGAACAGGTAAAACAAGTTGTGATGCAATCCTTCGGGGTGATGTTAGTAGATGTGGATGAGGTAACATTTGGTTCTGAAGCGTGGGTACAAGCGCATCAGATCAAGCAAGAAACACAGATTCCACTCATTGCACTTATCTCCAGGGATAAACTCAACAGTTTCGATTACAGCATAGATGATTTTGTAGTTAAACCCTGCGAGGTGAATGAAGTTATAGTCCGGATAAAGCGAATCGTGAAGCAAAAAGAGAACACAGACAGTGAAGACATAATTAAGTGCGGTGACCTAGTTATCGATTTAGCCAAGTATGAGGTATCGCTCGGCAGTAAGTCAATCTTATTAACCTTCAGGGAGTACCAGTTACTCAAATTCCTGGCGAGTAATAAAGGAAAGGTTTTTACCCGAGAGGACTTACTGAATAAAGTCTGGGGATGGGATTATTATGGTGGTGATAGAACGGTAGACGTTCACATCAGGAGACTGAGAAGCAAGATCGAAGATCCAACTCATGCATTCATAGAGACAGTCAGGAATATTGGCTACAGATTACGGGAAAACCTTTAGCCATTTCCGTTTATTTCTTAAATACTTCAGGCATTTTTTCTTCCCCTGTAATAAAGATTTAACCTCGCTGTAATATTCTGGAAACATATGGTTACTACTATCAGCTTTGTTGAATAACGATATAGAGCAGTCATGTTTGCCGACGATAGACTGATAAAAGCAGCGAGGAGAGGAGGATTAAGTCTGGCACTCACCTTTTTCATCCTCCTGATGTGACCGAAATACTAAATGTCATCACCAAGGATGCCAGAACTGATGATCTAGGAGATAGTTAAATAACTGTTCTCTTGATTGATAATGTAGTGCTCATCAGTACTAGGGAAGATCGGGATAGAGTTATATAAAGAAGGTTATATGATATGAATATAGAAAGGAGGTTAAAAATGGAAAACAGAAACAGAGAAGAGGGAAAAGAATATGTCCTCAAGATGGCTAAGGAGCACGATGTTAAGTTCATCAGGCTGTGGTTTAGCGACATCCTAGGTATTCTGAAAGGCTTTGCCATTACCGTGGAGGAATTGGAGGGTGCTCTGGAGCAAGGGATGGGCTTTGATGGTTCCTCTATTGAAGGCTTTGCTCGGATCGACGAAAGCGATATGGTAGCTTTACCCGACCCAGATACTTTTCAACTCATACCGTGGAGACCCAGAGAGCATCGCGCTGTAGCCAGGATGTTCTGCGATATAAAAAGACCAGGCAATAAGCCTTTTGAAGGAGACCCTAGATATGTGCTGAAGAGGAATTTGAAACGAGCGGCTGAGTTGGGATACACCTTCTATGTAGGCCCAGAGTTGGAGTACTTCTATTTTCAGGATTCAAAGGGGACTCAAGGTTTAGATGCGGGGGGCTACTTCGACATGACACCGCTGGATCTCGCCACTGAACTAAGGCGAGAAACAGTTCTTACGCTGGAGGAGATGGGTATAGCCATTGAGTATTCCCACCACGAGGTCGCCCCCAGCCAGCATGAGATAGACATGAGGTATACTGATGCCCTGAC
>Ga0209742_10000291_pt1 | contig 27619 bp, 22 predicted proteins | sample DeeMarSeWOR38_10_FD_187462 | JGI IMG/M metagenome (GOLD analysis project Ga0209742, IMG submission 187462) | Marine sediment microbial communities from White Oak River estuary, North Carolina - WOR-3-8_10 (SPAdes) (version 2) | ecosystem: Environmental > Aquatic > Marine > Intertidal zone >... | reverse complement strand
GTCTCTTGTTTGTCATGGCAATCCTGATGGGTGGTTGCAGCAAACCGGAGGAAAAGAAGGCTGAAGCACCACCTGAAACAAAGCAAACCATGGAGCAACCGGCCCCGGTGGCTGAGCAACAAGCTGCTGAAATAAAGGAGGAAGCAGCAGAAAAAGCTGAACCAACAGGTGAGGCAGCCGAAGAAAAAGCTCCAACCACAGAAGAGCAGGCTGCTGAGGCCGCAAAAGAAATGGGACAGCAGGCTGTGGAAAGCGGTACTGAAAAAATGCAGGAAGAGGCCGAGAAGGCAGCAGCCGAAAAGATGCCGGCGAAATAATCACTCCCAATATTCTGTAACCTACAAGAAATATATGATTAATCAGGCCTTGAGTTGTGAGAAAGCAATAATTCAAGGCCTGATCCTTCCCTGCATAAGTAACTTAACAATGCTTTTCATAAGGCATTAACAGTTAAGAAAAAATCTCCTTAATCAAACGTCTTCTCCGCTTCTTGGGGCAGCGTTAAAAGGTTTTGATCACCTCGTCCATTCCCTCGACTTTGTCGCCCGAAACTGGGCGCCTCATGGCGTCAGTTGTTTTCCCTGCCCTTTTCAAACGATCCAGTTAAAGCAGCTAATCGGCCCGGTTGACCTACAGGGAGTGAATTCGGTTGTCAAACGATTCCTCTTCCTTCTGTAACAGGTCGTAATATTGTTAGATCAAAATTGTGGTAATGTGACCTTAAGCCAAAAACTGCCAGTGTCAGATCCCAGTGATAAAGATGCTGAAAACCTGACAAAAGTCATTAAGCACATTTTTTAAAAAATAATTTTATTTCTCAGGGTTAAATGTTAGTATTTTTACCTAATTCCAAACCGGCATTTATTTACAAAATAAAACGTGAGCCAAGTTTGCTTGGATAGGGGTGACATGCTTCATGTTCGGCCAGGATCATTTCAGCTTTCATGCTTCAAAGATCAATGGATTCTGCAGAATAATTCCAGGGAAAACAGGATATAGGCTCATGCCAGAGACACATTCAGGCAACAGAGAAGATAAAAGAAATATTTCTCAGTAATAATAAGTAATAAGTCGGTAGCTGCGGCACAACTAATAATCAGTAAAAAAGGAGGGCTTGTATGAAAGTGAAACGCAAAGGCATGGCAAAGATCATCTTTTCATTTATTGCAATATTGCCGATATTGGTCGGTACCGCTCTAGCTCAAACCGAGAAACCGAACATCCTGGTTATCTGGGGCGATGACATTGGTACCTGGAACATCAGCCACAACAACCGCGGCATGATGGGTTATAATACGCCGAATATTGACCGCATCGCCAAGGAAGGTATCGGCTTTACCGATTATTACGCACAGCAGAGTTGTACGGCGGGTCGTGCCGCATTCATCAGCGGGTCGGTACCGGTTCGCTCGGGCATGACCAAGGTTGGCCTGCCAGGCGCAGCCCAGGGCTGGCAGAAAACCGACGTCACGATGGCGACGGTCCTCAAAGGCCAAGGTTACGCTACTGGCCAGTTCGGCAAGAACCACGAAGGTGACCGTAATGAACACCTGCCGACCATTCACGGTTTTGACGAGTTCCTCGGAAACCTCTACCATCTCAATGCTGAAGAGGAGCCGGAAAACGAGGATTATCCCCGGGATATGAAACTGGCCAACGGCAAGACTTTCCTGGAAACATTCGGGCCGCGTGGTGTGCTCCACTGCTACGCCACGGATAAGGATGACCCTACCGAAGATCCCCGCTTCGGGAAAATAGGCAGGCAGAAATGTGAAGATACAGGACCTCTAACCAAGAAGCGCATGGAAACCATTGACGATGAAACCATTGCTGCAGCAAAGGATTTCATCACGCGCCAAGTCAAGGCCGGTAAACCCTTTTTCACCTGGTGGAACGGCACGCGCATGCACTTCCGTACCCACGTGAAGGAAGAGCATCGCGGTATTTCCGGCCAGGATGAATACAGCGACGGCATGGTCGAGCATGACATGCACGTGGGTGAGCTGCTGAAGCTGCTCGATGATCTCGGCATTGCCGATAACACGATCGTCATGTACTCCACTGATAACGGGCCGCATTATAATACCTGGCCAGATTCAGGTACCACGCCCTTCCGCAGTGAGAAGAATTCGAACTGGGAAGGCGCTTACCGCGTTCCAGCATTCGCCCGTTGGCCCGGACACTTTCCGGCGGGTACGACGCTCAACGGCATTGTCGCCCATGAGGATTGGCTGCCAACCTTTGCCGCCGCAGCCGGTGCGCCGGACATCAAGCAGAAACTGCTGAAGGGCACCGAAATCAACGGCCGCAAATACCGCAACCACATTGACGGCTACAACATGCTCGATTACCTGAGCGGCAAGACCGACAACTCCCCTCGCCACGAGTTCTGGTATATCAATGATGATGGGCAGATCGTTGCTGCGCGTTATGACGATTGGAAAGTCGTGTTTCTGGAGAATCGTGGTCAAGCTTTCGGCGTCTGGCGAGAGCCTTTCGTCGAACTACGTGTACCGCTGTTGTTTAACCTGCGCCGGGATCCCTTTGAGAAGGCCCAGCACAACTCGAACACATATAACGACTGGTTTCTCGATCGTCCGTTTGTGATAGTGCCTATCCAGGGGCTGGCAGCAAAGTTCCTGATGACCATGCAGGAATTCCCTCCGAGCCAGTCACCTGGTTCATTCAATCTCAGCAAGATCGAGGAGAAGTTGAGGGAAATGGGCTCTGGCAAATGAACGTATCGAGGCGCTGAAATGCATTTGCATGGGAGGCTGTAAAAGTGCTGGCTGCACTTGTAAATGCGGCCAGCACTTTCTCCCGTTCATTTGAAAGCAAAGAGTTTACGCAGGAATCCATAGTTTTCTTTTGCAGACCTCTTCAATTTCTGCTTGGGCAATTTCATACCGTTAATGGTCGAGGAGATGACAAGATGAAAGGTCTATTTGTAAAGAGTTTGTCCAATTCGTTGCTCCATAGGGCTGCCTTATCGCGTCCAATCATGTTGGCAGCTGCAATTTTAATTCTCCCATGGGGGGCATTTGCACAGGATAAAGCGATAGCAGCCTCCGCTCCGCGTCTCATCCTGCAGATCACAGTGGACCAGCTGCGTGGGGATCTGCCGGGCCGTTATGTTGATCGTCTCAGCGAAGGGGGATTCCGCTATCTGATGGAAAAGGGGACCTATTATTCCAACGCACACTATCAGCACAGCAACCTGGAAACCATCGTCGGACACGCTGTCCTGGCTACGGGTGCATTCCCTTCGGCGAACGGCATGGTGGCCAATGTCTGGCTGGACCGGGAGACCGGACAGTTAGGCTACGCCGTTGAAGACAGTGCTTATGATATGGTCGGATTGCAGGGCGGGGTAGACAAAAAGTCGGAAATTGATCCGACCCAGGCTGCTGCAAAAAGTGAGGGGCGTTCTCCGCGGGCCATTCTTACCTCCACCTTCAGCGACGAACTGGCAGTGAGGACCGCCGGACAGGCAAAGATATTCGGCGTGTCAGTCAAGGACCGGGGTGCCATTTCCCTGGCCGGACACGCAGGCAAAGCCTTCTGGTTTTCCAAAAAGACCGGGGAATTTGTCAGCAGCACTTACTACTTTGATGTATATCCGGAGTGGGTAAAAATATGGAACGGAAAAAGAAAGGCTGACAGCTATGAAGGAAGATCCTGGGAGCTGTTACAGGATGGTGCAGGATATGTCTACCGGGATGCGGACGATCGTCCCTATGAAACGGCATTGGAGGGGTATGGCCGGGTTTTCCCCCATCCATTCGGCAAAAGGGATAACAAGCTTTACTATACCCTGCTTACATTGAGTCCGGTCGGCGATGAGCTTACCCTTGATTTTGCCAAAAGCCTGATTGAGAATGAACAAATGGGGCAGGACGATATTCCCGACTATCTGGCCATCAGTTTTTCCTCCACGGATTATGTGGGCCACATGTTCGGCATTGCCAGCCTGGAGGGTGAAGATAACTTGCTGCGCCTGGACAGAACGCTGGCAGAACTGTTTACATTCATTGATGAAAAAGTCGGTCTGCAAAATACGCTTATTGTTCTGGCTGCCGATCATGGTGCACCCGAAGCCCCGGAATATATTGCGGGACTGGGGATGGATGTGAACCGCTTGACCCCCTCGACATACGATACCGCACCTGTTGTGGAGGCCCTGAAAAAGCGATTCGGGATCGGCAAAGAACTTATTACAATGTATCAGCACCCCTATGTGTACCTGGATCACAGCGTCATCCGGGAAAAGGGCCTGAACCAGGCCGAAGTGGAACGTGCGCTTGTAGAGGAGCTCATGAAATTTGACGGCATTGCCCTGGCTGTTTCAAGCAGCGACATAAGAAGCGGGCATTTGCCCGAAGCCCCCATGATCCAGCAGATACGGCGGAATTTTCATCCTAAACGGTCCGGAGATATCTACCTGGTACAGGAGCCCTACTGGTTTCTCTACAGTGATGAATCCATACCCCTGTGCACTATTCATGGGTCGCCATGGCGTTACGATACATACGTGCCCATCATATTTGCCGGGGCCGGGGTCCCCGCCCAGCGCATCAATCGTCTTGTGCATCCGGTGGACATTGCCTCAACCCTTGCTGCCTGGGTGGGAGCAAAGCCTCCATCAGGTGCTGTGGGAGAGGTTCTGCAGGAGGTGCTGCAACGGTAGTCTGTCTTCTTGATCAGACTTCACATAAGGGCTGTTAGAGACGGCTATTCGGGGCTGTTGACGTTCAGGTTTGAGCATAATCAATAAATCTGGCACAGGTATCCTGTATCTGAAGTGGTGACACTCTCCTCCACAATTCCAAATTTACAGACAGTTTTCCATCTTTACCGATCAGGTTGCTGATTTCCCACAATCATTTTTTATTGACAGGATATGCCAAATGTCATTAGAAGTGTACTATGTTATAATTTTGGAAAATTCTCCAGTATAACGAAGAGTTATAGAGTTTGATATAATAAGAGAGGATCTATCATCTTAACAACTGTATCCTATTTTCTATGCAGATAATATCATTTCGACCCGGGAGCATATTCTGTCTGAGGCTACTGTTTTTTTGTTTGGCCGTCTTATTCGGTATGCATTCCCATGCCCTGGCCCAGGATCCCGGAGGCCAAAAAGTCATGGGAGAAGCGGTTGTATCTAAAGCTGCACATGTCATAGTTGACGGTAAGGAGTTATTCCAGGTTGGAGGTGTCTCGGCCTATCCTGCCAAGGTAAGGGCAGAGGACGTTGCCGGACGGATAAAAGCCGTAGCAGCTGACCCCAGCATCGATCCCCAAAGTCTAAAGGTTGTCAAGGAAGGGGATGTCACCTATATCAAAGGTGGCGAAGTCTCTATCATGGGTATTGTTGAAGCCGATGCAATCAGGGCAGGTATCTCCCTGGAATTGCTGGCAGATATATCAAAGCAAAAAATAGCACAGTCCATCATAGAATACCGCAATGACCGGGCCCCAAGGACCTTGCTTATCAACTCTGGATATGCCTTAATCGTCACGGTTCTGGCAGCACTCCTGCTCTGGGGCATCCTGCGCCTCTTTACCTGGCTCTATGCCCTGGCCCAGAAAAGAATAAAGGCCCGCATTGAAGGGCTGGAAAGTAAATCCCATTATATAATCGATGCCGACCAGATCTGGGATGTAATGAGAGGCTTCCTCAGGATGATGAAAGTAGTGGCCATGCTGGTGGTCATCTACTTCTATCTGAACCTGGTACTCGGACTCTATCCCTGGACGCGGCTTTTTGCGCAATACCTGTTTACAATTACCTTAAATCCGCTCCGTATCATCGGCCTGGGGCTTGTGGGAGCACTGCCCAATATCTTTTTTCTGGTCATATTCGTTTTCATCATCCGCTATATTCTGAAAGTGACACGCCTCTTTTTTGCAGGTATCGAGCGGGGCAGGATCCATGTGAAGAACTTTGAGCGGGAGTGGGGATTGCCGACTTACAAGATCGTGCGTCTGCTGATCGTCTCATTTGCGGTGATCGTGGCATATCCTTATATTCCCGGCTCAAGTTCTGATGCCTTCAAGGGTGTTTCCATCTTTCTCGGGGTTATTTTTTCGCTGGGATCTTCCTCGGTCCTGTCGAATATCATTGCCGGGTATACCATAACCTACCGGCGGGCCTTCAAGACCGGCGACCGTATCATGATCAATGATCTCACAGGAGATGTCGTTGACAGAAGTGTTCTCGTTACACGCCTGCGTTCATTCAAGAATGAAGAGATAGTTATCCCCAATTCCATTGTACTTAACAGCAATATCATCAACTACAGCAGCGAGGCCCGCGCCAATGGACTTATCCTGCACACCAACGTGGGCATCGGCTACGAGGTGCCCTGGCGGCAGGTGGAAGCCATGCTGCTGCTGGCAGCAGACCGTACGAAAGGCATTAGAACCGAGCCCAAGCCTTTTGTGCTGCAGCAGTCCCTGGGCGATTTTGCCGTCAACTACGAATTGAATGTATACATCGATGATGCCAAACAGATGATACAGCTTTATTCCGCCCTGCACCGGAATGTTCTCGATGTGTTCAACGAGAATTCCGTCCAGATCATGACCCCGAATTACGTGCAGGACACAGAACAGCCGAAGATCGTACCCAAGGAGCAGTGGTACGCACCGCCTGCGAAAAAAACACCCGACAAAAAAGAAAAGAGTTAAGACATGGTATTCCTGAGCCTTAACTGAAGATTGCGGGTGGATTGCACATCTTTGACTTTTTATGCTTTTGCTCTTAAAAGGTTGCCGAATCATGAAACCTTGACCCCTCGGGCCGTTGTCGTCATAGGAAACGAGACGACGATTGGCAGACTCCTTTTTCTAAATCCTCATCATCCTGAGCACCAGGATCCCCACTTCATAGAGCAGGTATAAGGGGCCGCCCATGAGCAGCATGTTGACGATATCCGGGGTCGGGGTCAGGAGCGCAGCCATGATGCTGATAATAAGCACTGCGTAGCGGCGATGCTTTTCAAAGGTCTGGCGGGTACATATCCCTACCTTGGCGGCAAAGACCATGAATATGGGAAGCTCGAAGATAACGCCGAATGCCAGGATGAAGATGGTGACAAAGTTTACGAACCGGCTGATGGAGATCACCGGTTTGAGCTGGGCGGATTGGAAGCCGAGGAGGAATTTGACGCCATAGGGCAGGGTAATGAAGTAACAGAACCCGGCGCCAAGGTAGAAAAGGACTGTGGTGAAAAAAACAAACCAGGCAAGGGTTGATTCTTCCAGCTTGAAAGGCTTGCCCAGGGCCATCCAGAGGCAGTATAGGATGCCGGGCATAAGGACAAAAAGGGTAACAAAGAAAGAAAGCTTGAGGTGGGCCAGGAAGGGTTCCGCTACGGTGAAGAAGGCCAGTTGCTGGTTGAGGTGATTCTGCAAACCGGTCAGCACCGTTGATGAGAGGACATAAAGGAGACCGGTGCCAATAATGACGGCTGCGCCGAGCAGTCTGACAGACTTGCGAAGCTCTGAAAGGAATATGAGGAGATTGCTGTTTATTTCCAAGGCAGTGGCAATTTCTTTTATTGTAGGATTGCTAAAATATATATAACTCTATCCTTCAAGTAATAAAAAAGACAGATTTAATAGTTTTTTTCTCTGCTGTGCTGCCCGGCTGCATGGATTGCGTTCAACTTTGTTTCGCATTTTATGTAACAGAAAATATTCCATAGTGCTTGTCTAATTGGAGGTTAACAGTGAAAAGACAGCAGCCGGGACCACTGGTTTTAAAATTCATTACTCCAAAACCCCCAGCACTACAATTTAATAGATATTCTCCATTTACGGATTGACAGCAGCAGGCTGTTTCACTATTAGTATTTGCCTGAACAAGGATCAAATTCCACGTAACAGACGACGGTCTAATAAAAAGAAGGGCGGATAATTATGCTTGAGTTGCGTTTCACAAGAGAGAACCTGGAACTTGTCAAGGCGAAGACAAAACTGCGCGGCATTAAGGACTCCAGGATTGAAGATTTTGAGTCTGTAGATCTGAAAAGGCGCGAACTGCTTGCAGAACTGGAGAGTCTGCGCAATAAGCGCAAGACGGTGTCGGGTGAAATTGCTGAACTCAAAAAGCAGAACAAGGATGCTGATTCGCTGATCCTGGAAATGCGCGAAGCAGGAGAGCGCATCAAGGACCTGGAAAAACAGGTATCAGCCATTGAGGAGAACCTGCAGGATATTGTCATGGGAATCCCCAATCTCTGTGATGATTCGGTCCCGGTTGGCAAAGACGACACTGATAATATTGAAGTAAAAAAATGGGGCGAGATCCCCCAATTTGCCTTTGATCCAAAACCTCATTGGGAGATCGGGGAGAAACTCGATATCCTTGATTTTGAGCGGGCTGCAAAAATTTCCGGAGCACGCTTTGTCCTCCTGAAAGGGCTTGCTTCCAGGCTGGAGAGGGCCCTGATCAACTTCATGCTGGACCTCCATACCCAGAAGCACGGTTATGTTGAGGTTCTGCCGCCTTTTATGGTTAATTCCGCTTCCATGACCGCAACGGGGCAGCTGCCGAAATTCGAGGCAGACCTTTTCAAGATCAGCGGCTGGGATTTTTACCTGATCCCCACCGCCGAAGTTCCTGTTACCAATATCCACCGGGATGAGACCCTGGCGGAAAAAGAGCTGCCCATCAAGTATTGTTCCTATACGCCATGTTTCCGTTCCGAAGCCGGATCATACGGCAAGGATACAAGGGGGCTTATCCGGCAGCACCAGTTTGACAAAGTTGAACTGGTGAAGTTCACCCGGCCTGAAGATTCTGTTGCTGAACTTGAATCTTTGCTGGCCGATGCCGAGGAAGTGCTGCAGCTCTTGAAACTGCCATACCGGATAGTGACATTGTGCACCGGCGATCTTGGATTTTCAGCTACCAAGACCTATGATATTGAGGTCTGGATGCCGGCCCAGAATAAGTACCGGGAGATTTCGTCGTGCAGCAACTTTGGGGATTTTCAGGCCAGGAGGGGAGGGGTGCGGTACAGGCCGCGCGACAGCAAGAAAAGTGTACTGGTACATACCTTAAACGGCAGCGGCCTCGCGGTTGGCAGGACCCTGGCGGCCATTCTTGAAAACTTTCAGCGCAGTGACGGCTCCATCCTTCTGCCGGGAATCCTGGAGCCCTATTTTGAAAAGAGATTTTAGCTGATCTCAATTCGGTTGCGGCCGTTTTTCTTGGCCAGGTAAAGAGCGTTATCGGCCCTGTTGAGCACCGCGGTGCTGTTGGTATCGGTATCAAGGGCCAGGCTGATGCCGATGCTTATGGTGAACTTAATGGTGTGCTTTCCATAGACAACAGACATTTCTTCTATAGTAGCCCTGATGCGTTCAGCGATTATTGCAGCTCCCAGCGTTGGCGTGTTCTGCATCAGGACAATGAATTCCACACCGTTGTACCGGGCAAACAGGTCCGACTGCCGTAGATTATCCTCACAGAAATTCACAAACCTTTTGAGGACTGCATCACCGCCATCGTGCCCGTATTTCTCATTGATTGCTTTGAAGTTGTCGATATCAATATGAAGGAGGGATAATTTAGTCTTGTATCTTTTGGTAATGGAAAACTCCTGGTCAAATATCTGCATGAAGTGTTTTCTGTTATAGGCTCCTGTAAGGGCATCCCTGTCAGCCAGTTCCTGCAGCTGCTCTTCCAGTTTTTTTCTGTCGCTGATATTGATGCCCAGGAAAATGACGGAATGTATTTCATCGGCTCTGTCTTTAATGGGATATACCCGTCCTTCAAACCATTGCGTCTTTAGAGAATCATCAGGGGGTGAACCTTTGATGTCACTTGAACCAAGCTGGTATTCAATGGTTTTCAGACCCTTGTCTGCAATAGCAGCAGATATTGCCTGCTGCATAGAATCAGCAAGGTTTTCAGGGAGAACATCGTGGAGGTATTTGCCTGTGAGAAATTTGCCGCTGTGAAAGAGCGACCGTTCCTTGCCGCCGATGACATCCAGGTATTTTCCGAACTCATCTATAACAAAGATTGGATGCGGCAGGGCCCTGGCAATGGATTGAAGTTGTTGCTCAATTGCATGAAGCTTTTCCCAGTTATCCATATCGGCAGCCTATGTGAATTTTAACTTATTGATGTTATTAAAAAAATTTTCATTCATGTTACAGCCGGTGATTGCCAGGAAGCAGAACTACTTCACCGCTGCAGTAATTATATCGATTATACCCTTACGTATGAGCATCACGGCAATTGTAGCCAGGAAAAGGCTTGCGATCTTGGAAAGGATCATTGTGCCGGCATTACCTAAAAAATTCGTGATTGGCTGAGCAAACCAGAATATAGCCCCGGCAATTCCTAAGTTGACAAGCAGGGCAAGGGCTGTCAATGACATGCCATGCGCATTGGAAAGAAGCACCGAGGTGGTGAGTACAGCAGGTCCGGTTATGATCGGGACACCAAGAGGGACCGCCCCGAGGGTCTCAGGGTCAACCAGCCGCTGCCTTTTTTCCCCGGTTAATAGATCACTCAGGGATATGACCAGGAGTAAAATTCCCCCTGCAACCATGAAGTCTGAGACACTTATGGTAAGAGCGGTAAGGATGGTGGGGCCGACTGCCAAGAAGACAAGGGCCACAGCCGAGGCAGTGATAATTGACTGGATGAGCACCTTACGTTTCTGCGAAAGTGAAAGGCCATCGGTGAGACTGATGAAGATCGGCAACACGCCGAGGGCATCAACTGCTACAAAAAGAGGCACAAAACATAGGAGGAAAATTTTCATGGACCCGGTTCACCACCCTGTGGCATATGCAGAGTTGCCTGACTAACGGTCTGCCTAAATTACTACGGCGTATAACATACAATTTTTATTGAAAAAATCAACTGACAATAAAGTAACTTGCGTTACTCAAGGGCCAGCTCGATAAGACGGTCGAGAAGCGCAGTAAAGTCCAGCCCTGCGGCAGCAGCTCCCTGGGGCAGCAGACTTGTCGGGGTCATGCCCGGAATGGTGTTTGTTTCGAGCACGTAAATGTCATCACCGCTGACGATCATATCCGTACGGCTGTAGCCCCGAAGCTGCAGGGCACGGTGCGCGGCAAGGGCATAATTCTGGGCCCTGATCGTAATTGCCGCCTCCAGTTCCGCGGGGCAGATCTCCTGTGAAGCCCCGGGCTGGTACTTGGCTTCGTAATCAAAGAACTCATATGCCTCACCCGGGATTATTTCAACCAGGGGCAGGGCGTTTAATTCTTCGTTGCCGATAACGCCTCCTGTTATTTCCCGGCCTGCTATAAACTCCTCGACCATAACCTGCCGGTCAATACCAAATGCTTTTTTCAGACCTTCAGCAATATCATCTTTCGAACGTGCAATGGTCATGCCAAGGCTTGATCCCTGGCTGGCCGGTTTTATGACAAGGGGCAGTCCCAACTGGTCCAGGATTTCGCCCGGGTTGTTTATATCATCTTTTGAGGCCATATGCCATTCAGGGACTTTCAGGCCCGCGTTGCGGTAAAGGATCTTGGACAGGTTCTTGTCCATGGCAATGGCGCTGCCCAACACCCCTGAACCCTGGTACGGGATTGCGAGAAGATCCAGGAAGCCCTGCACCGTACCATCCTCGCCAAAAGGGCCATGCAGAAGTATAAAAGCAACATCCAGGCTGTCAGCTTCAGCTGCCAGTTTTGCAAGATCTGTTGCAGGGTCGTAGCGTTTTACCTCATATTTGCGGGGATCAAGGGCCTTGACAACTTCTGCCGCCCCTTTCAGAGAGACCTCTCTTTCTCCTGATTTTCCTCCAGCCAGTAAAGCGAGTCGTAATTTTTTCATAGTATACCTGTTGAAGTGAGTGATTGTTGCAAGCAGAATACTAGTTCCGGCCATAGTTTTCAATTAACAATTGGCCGTTGACATTTGGACCATATTTTTTCATAACAAATAAAGATATGAATAATAAAACAATAAAAAAAATACAGGAGATTGTTGGTGCCAAGCACTTAGCCACTGCCAGGGAAGATCTCATGTGCTACTCCTATGATGCTACCGGTATGGAATATTTGCCGCATGCCGTGGCGTTTCCCGGTTCCGCAGCAGAGATATGTTCCATCATGGAGCTCGCCAATCAGGAACTCTTCCCGGTAATTCCCCGGGGCGCCGGGACCGGAATGACGGGAGGATCACTGCCGGTTGAGGGTGGTCTGGTACTGGTCATGAGCCGCTTGAACAGGATCCTTGAGATCGATACTGAGAACCAGGTGGCAACCGTTGAACCGGGTGTGATCACAGGTCAATTCCAGGCTGCGGTTAAAAAAGAGGGCCTTTTTTATCCCCCTGACCCTGCCAGCCGGGATTTCTGCACCATGGGAGGCAATGCTGCCGAATGTTCCGGTGGCCCCAGTGCCGTTAAATACGGGGTAACCAGGGATTACGTGCTTGGCCTGGAGGTGGTCCTGCCGGACGGCCGCCTCATGCATACCGGGGTCCGCACCGCAAAGGGAGTGGTGGGTTATGATCTTACCCGGCTTTTTATCGGATCTGAAGGAACTCTGGGCATTATCACAAAAATTGTCGTCAGGCTGCTGGCACTGCCAACCCACAGGAAGACATACCTTGTCCTGACCGACAGTCTCCGGCAGGCAGCGGTGCTTGTGTCAGAGATACTGAGGAGAGGGATATTGCCCAATACCCTGGAATATATGGATCAGACCGCCCTGCATGTTGTCAAAGAGTATCTTTCTCTTGAAATGCCGCAAAACACCAGGGCTCTCCTCCTTGTCGAGGTGGACGGCGATGAGCGGTCAACAGAGGAGCAGGGGGAAAAGCTTCTGACATTGCTGGCAGACAGGCAGAAATACCCGGGCATTCTCGAGGTCAGGCAGGCTCACAATGAAAAAGAAGTCGATGATCTTTGGAAGGCCAGGCGCTCCATTTCGCCTGCCACGTTCAAGCTCCGGCCGCACAAGATATCCGAAGATGTGGTGGTGCCGAAAACAAAAATTCCCCAACTCGTTGATTTTACCGAAAGGCTCTCCCGGGAGCTGTCCCTTGTCATCCTTACATTCGGGCATGCAGGAGACGGCAACATTCATGTCAACATCATGGTGGACAAGGAAAACCAGGAAGAATATCAAAGGGGTCAAACTGCAAGAATCCGGTTATTCGAACATGTAATGTCCCTGTCAGGCACTTTGTCAGGAGAACATGGCATCGGCATCACCAAGGCTCCCTACCTGTTCCTGGAACTGGATGATGCAGCCCTGACACTCATGCAGAATATAAAAAAGGTGTTCGACCCCAACAATATCCTGAATCCTGGAAAGATTTTTAACGTAATCAATGATACTATTGTCAATAATTCAAAAAGTAATAGCAACAGAATATAAAATTAAAGGCTTCAGCCAGCATCCGTGTGCGCATCATGTTTTTTGTGATGCTAACAAAAAGCCATTGACAGAAATTGCTTTTGCTTTTAATATCTCCGACTTTCGTTTTGGGAAATTTATTGAAATTTTAGAATAATTTTGTTATGTTAATTATTTTGTTAACCATTTATTAAAGCATGTGGAGTTAAAATGATTGAAGTTGAAGTAAGGGGTGATATTGAATATGCCATCCGGCAGTTGAAGAAAAAGCTGCAGATGGATGGCATCAAGCGTGAATTGAAGCGTCGGGAGTACTACGAGAAGCCGAGTGAGAAAAAGCGCCGGAAGCAGGCTGAAGCAAAGCGGAAAATGCGCAAGTTCAGGCATCGTAAGGCGTAGAGTCCATTCTACAGAATCAAGCCCGCTTCCATTGCTTATGAATAAAATGGCCAATGGCTGACAGGTGAGAAAAAAATCAGAGAAGCGCTCTCTTCCTAATGGGGGCGCAAATACACCCTCCCCAAAGCAGAGTTCTCTATATTCCTACCAGGACCTTTTCCTCAAGTACTTATCTGCCGCACGCCGCCTGGCGCCTAACACCTATAACAAGTCCTACCGCTACGACCTCAATGCGTTTGCTGACTTTCTCCAGAAGAAATCCATTGGTGACCTGAAGCATATCGACAGGTCTACTATCAGGGATTATATCTCCTGGTGCAGAAAACAAAGTCTTTCGTCCCGCTCCATTTCCAGGAGAATATCGACTTTGAGGGGATTTTTCAGGTTCCTGCTGGCTGAAAACCATATTGACGCCGACCCGACCTCAATGATCGAGCATCCAAAGCTGGGGAGGGTTCTGCCAAAAACTCTCACCATCAGCGAAGTTGATGCTCTCCTGTCTGTTTCAGAAACACTGGGCCGGGGTAATCCCCTTGCTGCCAGAAATCATGTCATGCTTCATCTTCTCTATGCGACAGGACTCAGGGTTTCAGAGCTGGTCAAGCTGCCGCTGATAAGTTTCAACCGTCACAGCGGCAATCTGCGGATACTTGGCAAAGGGAGGAAGGAAAGGCTTGTGCCCATCGGTGAACAGGCCTGTCAGCTTCTTGAGGAATACCTGGATAATACAAGGCCGCGCCTGCTGCGTGGCAAAACAAGCCCGTCACTGTTCTTGACCATGCAGGGAAAGGCTATGACCAGAACCCGCTACTGGCAGATAGTTAAGGGTATTGCCTTGCAGGCAGGCATCAGAAAGGAGATAAGCCCGCACGCCCTCAGGCACTCCTTTGCGACTCATCTCCTGGAAAACGGGGCCGACCTGCGTTCGGTACAACTCATGCTGGGGCATTCCGATATATCAACGACCCAGCTTTATACACACGTCGAGCACAGCAGGCTCAAATCCATTCATAAAAAATTCCACCCCCGGGGGTGATGATTCCTGGCCGACAGTCCCATAATTGGCTGTTGGCAATTGTGGATCTATTGGATAAGATGAATATAAAAATAAGGGTTCAAGGATTCGAGGGGTCAAGGTTTCAAGTGATATAAAAGATCAGGATATATTTTTGCTTGATTAGCAGCATGTTTACTTTTTTTACCAAGCAGTTAAATTTTTACCCCCTCGACCCCTTGACCCTTTGACCCCTTGGCCCCTTGGCCCCTTGGCCCCTTGAAACCTTGAAACCTTGGACCCTTTGTACATGGAAGTCATCACCACACACCTGAATGCCGACTTTGACAGCCTTGCCGCCATGGTGGCTGCCAAGAAGTTCTATCCTGATGCAGTCATGGCATTTGCAGGCTCCCAGGAGAAAAACATCAGGGACTTCTTTGCCCAGTCAAGCCATTATTTTCTCGATTTCAAACGCCAGAAGCAGATCCCTCTTAAGAAGGTCACAAAACTTATTCTTGTTGATACCCGCCAGGCCAACCGGATCGGGAATTTCTCCAAGTGCCTGAAGAACCCGGGCATTGAACTCCATATATACGATCATCACCCGGAGACACCTAATGATCTGAAGGGTGACGTGGAAGTCATCAGGCCGGTGGGTTCCACCTCGACTATTTTTGTCCAGTTATTCCGCGAAAAGGGAATAGCCATCACCAGAGATGAGGCAACACTCCTTTCCATGGGCATTTACGAGGATACCGGGTCATTCAACTATGCAGCCACAACGCCTGAGGACCTTGAGGCCGCATCCTGGCTCCTGGCGCAGGGCGCCAATCTGCATACCGTTTCCCAGTCTATCGCCCGTGAACTTACAGTATACCAGCTCGGTCTTTTAAACGATCTTATCAGGTCGGCAATAAATTATACCATCCAGGGGATTGACATCGTGGTAGCCAAGCTGGCCCTCACCGAGTACGTGGATGAATTTGCTTTGCTGGTCAGGCGCTTCATGGTCATGGAGAACCTGAATGTTCTCTTTGCCCTTGCCGCTATGGAGGACAGGATCTATCTCATTGCCCGCAGCCGGGTGCCGGAGGTCAATGTGGGAGAGATCGCCAGGGAGTTTGGCGGCGGCGGGCATGCTTCTGCAGCATCTGCCACGGTGAAGAACATGACCATGGTAGAGGCTGAGGAAAAGCTGATACGGCTTCTCAACAAGTATGTCAGACCCCAGAGCCTGGCCGGAGAATTGATGTCGCATCCCGTTATAACCGTGCCGCCCGATATATCCATCAAAAACGCCAACCAGGTATTGACCCGTTACAATATTACAGTGCTGCCCGTGGTACAGGATAAGTCCAAGCTGCTGGGTATAATTTCCAGGCGGGTTGCAGAAAAGGCTATTTTCCACAACCTGGGGAATCTGCCGGTCAGCGACTATATGACAACGGATGTTGCCACCCTGCCCAGTTCAGCATCCCTTGGGGATATCCAGGAACTGATCATTGAAAACCGTCAGCGTTTGATCCCGGTGGTGGATAAGGGCGAGTTGCAGGGTGTTATTACCCGGACGGACCTGCTAAACCTCTTGATCAATGACCCGGCCCACCAGCCCAAGAACCTGATCGCTGCGGATGACCGTTCCTATGTCGAACGGCACAGGAATGTCAGCAACCTCATTGCCGAGTTCCTGAACAAGGAGGTTATTGTCCTGCTGCGGACCATCGGTGAGGTGGCGGAAGAAAATGGATTTACCGCCTATGCTGTGGGCGGCTTTGTCCGTGATCTTCTTCTGCGCATTAAAAATCTTGATCTGGATATTGTGGTCGAGGGAGACGGGATCAGATTCGCCAAGAAACTTGCCGAGTTCTTCGGAGGAACCGTCCGCACCCATGAAAAATTCAGCACAGCGCTGGTCATCATGCCGGATGGTTTCAATGTTGATGTGGCAACCGCCAGGCTGGAATATTATGAGTATCCTGCGGCCATGCCGACTGTCGAACTTTCCTCCCTGAAACTCGATCTGTACCGCCGCGATTTCACCATCAATGCCATGGCCATTAATTTGAACCCGGATAAATTCGGCACCCTGGTTGACTTCTTTAACTGCCAGACCGATATAAAAGAGCGGCGTATCCGCATCCTGCACAACCTTAGTTTTGTGGAGGACCCCACCCGGATTTTCCGGGCAATTCGGTTTGAGCAGCGAATGGGGTTCACCATTGGCAAGCACACGGAAAAGCTCCTGAAAAATGCTGTCAAAATGAACCTGTTCAACCGTTTTTTCGGCAACCGCTGTTTTACTGAGCTGAAGCTGATCTTTTCAGAAGAAAATCCGATTCCGGCCATACGGCGAATGGCTGAATTTGACCTGCTGAAATTCATCCTGCCAGGACTGAAATTTGATAAGCGCATGGAGAAGAACCTGAATGAGATCCAGCGTGCCATGGCCTGGTATAAACTGCTTTACCTTGATGAGCCCTTCCAGCAGTGGCTGGTGTACCTTTTTGCCATTCTGGCAGACTCAACATACAGTGAACTGAAGGTCTTCTGTATGAAGTTTGAATTCCCGGAGAGGCACAAGAAAGAGCTTTTGAAAGAAAAGGACGCTACAGACAAGATCCTCAGGGAATTGGGGAGGAACAGGAGATTGAGCAACAGTGAGATTTACTGGCTTCTGCAGGAGCGCAGCCATGAAAGCCTGCTCTATCTCATCGCCATGGCCAGGAAGAAAACAGCGAAGAAGGCTGTGTCACATTTTGTTACCCACCTGCGGCATTACAAAACCCATGTTCACGGAGCGGACCTGAAAAAAATGGGCTACAGGAGCGGGCCAATCTATAAGACGATCCTCAATCATCTGCTTGAGGCTAAACTTGACGGTGCAGTGGAAACCAAAGCAGATGAAATCTCCTTTATCAGGAAGAACTATCCCCTGAAAAAACAGAAGGGTGAAGCGTAGCACTTAACGTTGAATGAGATGCCGCAATTCTATTCCGCGGGGTTTTTCTTCTCCCGCTCTTCCTTTGGAATGAAGGGCCTTTGCTTCGGCCCGACATATATCTGCCGCGGCCTGCCGATACGCCAGTTGGGATCATCCCACATTTCTTTCCAGTGCGCAATCCAGCCCGGCAGCCGGCCAAGGGCAAACATAACCGTGAACATATTGCTCGGGATTCCTATGGCCCTGTAGATAATGCCGCTGTAAAAGTCGACATTGGGATAAAGGTTGCGTTCAATGAAAAATTCGTCATTCAATGCCACCTCTTCCAGTTCTTTGGCAATATCAAGGAGTGGATCAGAGACATTCAGGGCAAGCAGGACATCATCGCAGGCCTTTTTAATAATTCGGCTCCTGGGATCATGGCTCTTGTATACCCTGTGGCCAAAGCCTACGAGCCTGAAGGGGTCATCGGGGTTCTTGGCACGATCGATATAGCTCTGGTAATCACCGTCTGATGCATAGATATCTTCGAGCATCTCTACAACTGCCTGGTTGGCACCGCCGTGCAGCGGTCCCCAGAGAGCGCTGATGCCTGCAGAAATTGAAGCGTAGAGATTGACCCGGGCGCTGCCGACAAGGCGAACTGTGGAAGTTGAGCAGTTCTGTTCATGGTCGGCATGGAGGATAAGGATCTTGTTTAAGGCTGCAACAACATTATCATTTATGACATAGGGCTTGACAGGTGAGTCAAACATCATGTTGAGGAAGTTGGCGCAGTAGGAAAGATCATGACGCGGATAGACCAGGGGCCAGCCCATGGACTTCTTGTAGGTAAAGGCGGCAATGGTCCGTACCTTGGAGATAAGGCGGGTAGCCATGATGTCAATGTCTTCCAGCGGGTTTTCCGTCATTTCCGGGTAAAAGTAGGTGAGTGAATTGACCATGGAGGACAGGATAGCCATTGGTGCTGCATTGGGCGGGAAATGATCGAAAAAGTGGATCATGTCTTCATGGATCAGGGCAAAACGGCCAAGGAGGTTGCTGAAATGCTGGTATTCATCAGCAGTGGGAAGATGGCCGTGAAGCAGCAGGTAGGCAACTTCAACAAAGGAACAGTTCTCAGCCAGGTCTTCAATGGCGTAGCCCCGGTAGTTGAGGATACTTCTCGAGCCATCAAGATAGGTAATCTGACTGGCACAGGACCCGGTGTTCATGTAGCCGCTGTCCAGGGTGATATACCCAGTTTCCTGGCGCAGGTTGCGGATATCAATGGCCTTTTCCCCCTCTGAACCTTCAATGATAGGCAGGGAGTACTTTTTACCTTCAATGGTCAGATCTGCTGTCTTGTTCGTAGTAAATTTCCCAATCATAACTGTCAACCTTATCTGTCTTAATAAACGGGGAATAACACAATTATTGTGAAGCGCATCATGCTGTTTCAGCCTGATGCTTTATCTGCACCGGGAAACACATGAAAGAAATTATTTCTGCGGCCCGGGATGACTTTTAGATACAAACTTTTTACTATAGAAGAAATTTGCTTCAAGAGCAAAAGGTTTCTCGATCTTCATCAGGGCCTTATAATATAATTTGAACAGAGGTGCAAAACCTGTCGGCGGAATGACCTTAAATTTTAAGCAACAATTTAGACTTGAAAGAGGAAATTGATGTTCCCTGAAGATGCAAGTTATTTGGAAAAGATGTCGTTTTTCCGCGAAAAGGTGACAATTTACCCTGTGTCCTGTGAACTGCTGGCCAATGGGCGTTCGGATATACAATGGCTAGAGGCCGTGCTTACAGGCGGAGCCAGGATAGTACAGCTCCGCGACAAGCATTCAGATGACCTGGCACTGTACCGGAAGGCGTTGCTTTTCAGAGAGAAGACCCGCGAAGCCGGTGCCCTCTTCATAGTAAACAACCGGGTTGATATAGCTCTGCTGGCAAAGGCTGATGGTGTTCATCTGGGGAATACCGACCTGCCGGCCCAGGAAGTAAGAAAACTGGCACCTGAACTTATAATAGGGGTTTCATGTAATACTCCGGAACAGGCCTCTACAGCCAGGGAACGCGGGGCCTCTTATTTCAATATCGGGCCGATTTATCCTACTGAAACCAAAAAAAAACTGACACCTTTCCTGGGCCCGGAGGCCATTATGAAATTCACCTCGCTTTGTGACCTGCCCTTTACCGTGATGGGCGGGGTGAAACTTGATCATGTCCCGGAGCTGCTTGCAAGTGGAGCACACCGTATTGCCGTGGTGACGGCATTGACGCAGGCAAAGGATATTGCTGCTGAAACAAGGCGCTGGATAGAAGTAATTGACAGGCAGGGCACCCGTTCAATAACGGGATGACCGAATTTGATCAAGGAGAGTTTTAAATGGAGACCCCGAAAACATTAGCAGACCGCAAGAAAGATATACAATTTCTCATGAAGTACGCGGTTCCTGAAACGCAGGTGAAAACCGCTGAAGCGCTGCTGGATAAATTTGACGCGGACATCATTGCCTTGAACCTGCTGCACAGCTTCTATATCAACCTGCCGGAAGGCAAGGATGACTCGGTAATCGGCATACGGCTGCTAACCCGCAGGCAGGGAGTATTCCTTCTTTGTGTATCCACCGGGAACTCCATGCATTATCTCTACCTGGCAAATAAGGAGGCAGCCCATATCATCGGCACCCTGGCTGAAGGCATCAATGACCGGGAGCTTCTTGATTTTTTCGGTTATACGGATAACAGGAAGTTTCTGGCCCTGGCAAAAAAACCTGAAATGCTGCCGGAATATGAACCGCTTACAACTGATCCGGATCTGTGTCCCTCATGCCATGCTGCTGTTGGAGAATACCATACCCTTGGCTGCCCGGTAGAGATCTGTCCCTGGTGCAACGGCCAGTTGACCTACTGCAACTGCAGGTTTACCAGGCTGAATATCGAAGCCATGAACAAGGTGGAGCAGATTGAAAAGCTCCTTGAACTCCTGGAGGAGGTGGGCCGCATAGCCTTTAAAAGGGAGCACAGTCCCGGCTATCCGAGCATGGGTGAGGAGTAATTTTCAGCAATTGAAGATTTGACAAATTGCAAATTGAAGATTTTCTGAAAAATGAAAACTAAAAACTTAATAGATGCAAAAAATGTTTAGGGAAAAGATTTTACCCCACCCCTTAATTACAATCAGCAATTGTCAATCTTCATTTTTTCAAATTGTCAATTTTATTTCAGTTTCTGCAGAAACTTGTAAAATTCTGAATCAGCCGAGATGACCAGGTTTGTATTCTGTCCTACCGCTGTCTTGTAGCTCTCCAGACTCTTGATGAACGAATAGAATTCCGGGTCCTGGTTATAGGCATCGGCATAGATCTTGGCTGCCTCGGCATCCGCTTTGCCCTTGATCTCTTCAGCCTCACGATTGGCACTGGAAAGAATTTCTTTCAGTTCTTTTTCCACCTTACCCATGATCTCCGCCTTCTGGCCTTCACCGAGCGATCTTTTTTCCGCAGCGATACGTTTGCGTTCTGAGATCATGCGGTCATAAACCTTGAGGCGCACTGTATCAATGTAATTTACCCGCTTGAACAAAACATCGACCAGCTCAATTCCATATTTTGGCGTTATTTTGGAGGCATTCTCATGGATCATGGTCGTAATCTTATCGCGGCCGTATCTCAGCTTTTCCACTTCTACTGCAGAATTCAGCATTGTTTCAGGTGAAAAATCAGAGCTTCTGATGATCTCTACCAGGTCATTTTTATTGACCAGGTCGCGTACAGTGCCGTCAATAATGTCGTCCAGGATGGTCTGGGCCCTGGTTTCGTTATTGACTGCCTGCAGAAAGACCAAGGCGTCAGCGATGCGCCAGCGGGCTGTGACATCCAGATAGACGTAGGTTTTGTCATTTGTCGGGATCTGGTTGGGATCGCCGTCCCAGATGAGGATCTTTTTCTCAAAAAAAGTGGCTTCCTGGATATAGGGGGTCTTGAAATGCAGCCCGGCCTCTGTGACAGGCTGGCCCACAGGACGGCCGAACTGAGTGATGACGGCCTGTAGGCCTTCCTCCAGGAAATAGAAGCCGTTGGCAACGGTCACGATCAGGGCGATTACTATTATTATCCCGATGGTTCGTAATATTTTATTCACAAGCATACCTCTCTTGATATATTAGGCAATCCATTAATTACTTACTTTATCTTTGGAACCGCTGATGTCCAGGAACGGCAGAATGGAGCGCTGCTCCTTGTCAATTACATAAATGTTTTTTACAGAGGGCAGGACATCCTGCAGGGTTTCCAGGTACATCCTCTGCCGGGTGACATCCTTGGCTGCCTGGTACTCTTTCATTATGGCCAGGAAGCGGGCAGTCTCACCCTTGCTCTCGTTGACGCGCTGCACTGCATACCCCCGGGCCTGCTCGACAATTTTCTTGGCATCGCCGCTGGCCTTGGGAATAACCTTGTTGTAGGCTTCCTCCGCCTCATTGACCAGCCGTTTCATGTCCTGGTCAGCTTCGTTGACTTCGTTGAAGGCAGGCTTGACAGCCTCGGGCGGGTTGACATCCTGCAGCTGCACCGTGACGATGTCTACGCCTGCCTCGTAGCTGTCAAGAACAGCCTGCAGTTCATCTGCCGTAGAGCCTGCCAGGATTTCCCGGTTGCTGAGAACATAATCAAAATCCATGTTGCCCACGGTCCTGCGGATAGCGGTTTCCGTGACGTCGCGTACCGCCTGCCTGACATCCTGGACCTTGAAAAGGAAATTAAACGGGTCACGCACCTTGTACTGTACGATCCATTCAACATCGATAACATTTTTATCCGCGGTCAGCATGAGTGATTCAGTATCATAGCCTTCTTTCTGGTACACGGTCTGGCGGGCCGGCACCTTGGTGCGGAAGCCGAATTCCTCTTTACGCACGTTTTCAATGTCAACCTTGGTAACTGAATCTATCAGGGGGATCTTGAAGTTAAGCCCCGGAGGTGCGGTCTTGCTGTATTTGCCGAAACGGAGGACCACGCCGCGTTCACCGGGCTTTATGGTGTAAAAGGATGAGTAGATTACCTGGATGAGGACCACGATTAAGATGATAACAAAAAGTTTGCCGATACCGCCAAACACTCCTTTGGGAGGCACTCCGGCAGGAATTTCGCCTCCTTCTTCTCCTGGGGGAGCACTGCTGCCGCCGCCCCCGAAGGTTTGTTTGAGTTTTTTCAGGAGATCTGCAATGAATTCTTCAGGAGATGGGGTCCTTCCACCTTTACCCCAGGGGGGCTGTTCGTCCTGCCAGGCCATAATATTCCTCTCTTTATGCAATTGACTCTATCCGGAGAAGCCCACAGCCCACACCGGAAATTCATATGCTTTTAAACTAACTTTCAATAATTTAATGTAATTATACCTGATTCTCACAGATTAGATAGGCGAATTCAAGTATTATTTTTTTTACTCCGTAACAGTTTTGTTTTCTTTGTAAAGGGCAGGTCAACCATACTTTTTACAATGCTTCATTGAATTCTTCCCTGAATGAGGCAATTCCGGAAACATTAAGCATGGCTTCCTCATCCATGACAAGGAGCATAAAGGCCTCATCAGGAACACCAGGCCACTGGCTTCTGATATTGAACCTGGAAGCCGGCTGAAAGCCGAAACGGGGATAATAATCCGGATGGCCCAGCACAATGACATAAGGGCAGCCTTTTTCCCGCAGGAGCTGCAAGCCGGAATTTACAAGCAGGCTTCCTATGCCCTGCCGCTGCCGCGAAGGCAGGACTGCCATAGGTGCCAGGCCCATGCCCTGTATCTTTTTCCCGTTTGTTATCAGAACGGGAGTAAACATTATGTGACCGACAATGGTGCCGTTATCATCCGCCACCAGGGAGAGGCAGTCAGCACAGGCCTGGCGGAGTTTCCCTGCCAGCCTGGCTTCAGCATCTCTTTTAAATGTCTTCTCAAGAACAGAGGAGACAAAAGGTATGTCTTCAGGCTTTTCATGTCGAATGCTGATCATGGTTAACTCGTGTAGCAGTGAATAGTAAAGTTCTTTTCCCGGTAATGGGAATGAATTGATAGTATAAGCATTCTGTCAGCTCATGGCCAACCACCAACATATGCCGACAATTGCCAGGCTGGCAATAAAAAGATTTGTCTGCAGTGATGTTTTATTGATCAATATGCGTTGAGAGGGCAAAAAGACCAGCAGGGCGCCGAGTATTGCACCGGCCAGAAGACCGAAAAAATGAGCACCGAGGTCGGTCCGCGGACCGCCTGCACCGAGAAAGGCCAGTAAGCCTGCGCCTGCAGCAAGGGGCAGGAGGATCTCTTTTATTGCGGCAGACCGTTTGCTTATTGCCTGGTACCCGGACAGGATGCCGATAGTCCCAAAAACAGCCGTTGAAAACCCTACAGAATTATGGGAATTTCCATGCAGAAGGATGTTCATTAAATTGCCCAGAGTGCCTGAGGCCAGTATGAGGAACCAGCCCAGGCCGTAGCCGAGCAAGCGGCAGAGAAAATGGACAAGAACGCCACCGATAAGGATATTGCCAACAAGGTGCACAACATCGGCATGCAGGGTGAGGGCGGTTACCAGTCTGTACCATTGACCATGCTCAAAAATCTGCCGGCCTGAAACCGCCCCTCCGGAAAACCAGGCGCTGTCACCTGACCATGGCCCGGTGATCACATAAAAAATAGCCAGTGCGCCCATCATCAGGATTGTCGGAGGCTGGTATCTGGTCAGGACGGGGAGGGGCAGCTTCTTATGGGGACGGTAGGGCGGCCAGTCGCTGTTTTCTTCCATAAAGGCGGCGATTTCCTGTAAAGCCCTGTGCTCATGGAGCGGTGAAACCTTGATGACCCAACTGCGTTTTTCAAACTCGATGAGGCTTGGGATATTTGCGGCTCTTAAAACCAGGGACCATTGCTCTGCCTGTTGGCGGTTGGCCGGCAGGCCGATTGTAGAGGTCATCTGAAGTTCAGTCATTTTGTATAATTCAATAACTCCTCAATGGTGTCAAGATAGCCGGTTTTTTCAGGTACACCTGTGCAAATGTATTCAGAAAGTACAAGTAAACATGGACATTGCGCTTGTCAAAAAGAATTTCATGCCCAGGTCGAAAGAGTCAGGGTGTATTGGAGCAAACAGCCATTCTCCCGATTCTGTGCAAACATGGTGCAGGGCGCTTTAATCGTTATAACTGCGGGAAATATTATTTATGTTGACATATTCGCTTATGCGGATATATTGATTTGTATGAAAACAACGGCACAGATATTCAAGGCTTTAAGCGATGAAACAAGGCTGAGGATTATAACGCTCCTGCTCGGGGGCGAGGAACTCTGTGTCTGTGACATAATGGCAGCGCTTGATCTGCCGCAATCCACGGTTTCACGGCATCTTTCCTATCTCCGCAACACCGGGCTTGTTGACGACAGGCGCCAGGGCATCTGGATGCACTACAGGATTAACAAGGAAAAGATAGAACACGGAGCTGCGCTCTTTAAGTTGTTGGCAGACATATTATTTGAACAAGAGCAGAGCGCTAGAGATCAGCGCCTGTTAAAAGCGCATCTGGCTTGGAAAGAACATACAAGGTGCAGTTGATAAAATGCTCGATAAAGAAGAAGCCATGAAAGAAATCCCCCCAATTAGCTGTTCCTGTCCTGATGGCAAGAGTATGGAGAATAAGGCTGTAAAGCCGGGTGCAGGTCAAATTTTCTATACAATTATATTAATGGCCGCGGGTGTTGCGCTCTGGTTTCTTATTTACCGGCAGCTTTCTTCGTTTTCTGTTTTTCTGACGTATAGCGTTCTTTCTCTGCGTCAAGGCAGTCATCTTGGTGCTGCGGTAAGTTTTTTCCTGTACGACACCCCCAAAGTGCTCATGCTGCTCGGGCTGGTTATTTATGTTGTCGGTATTATCCGGACCTTTTTTACACCTGAGCGCACCAGGAAAATTCTCGCCGGTAAAAGAGAGTCGGTCGGGAACATACTGGCAGCTTTGCTTGGAATAGTGACGCCTTTTTGTTCATGTTCGGCTGTGCCGCTTTTTATTGGTTTTGTAACAGCTGGGGTTCCCCTTGGGGTTACGCTCTCATTTCTTGTAGCCGCCCCGATGGTCAATGAGATAGCCCTGGTCCTTTTATATGGTTTACTGGGTTGGAAAGTTGCAGCCTTATATCTTTTCACCGGTTTAATGGTTGCTATTGTTTCAGGGTGGATAATCGGCAGACTGGGCATGGAAAGGCATATTGAAGAATGGGTGCTTGAGCTGCGCACCAATGCCGATACTGTTCCGGATAATAAACTGACATGGAATGAGCGGCTTAATGGTGGCAAGGCTGCCGTTGTCGATATTGTCGGCAGGGTGTGGATTTATGTCATTGCGGGAATAGCCGTAGGTGCAGGTATTCATGGTTATGTGCCGGAGGGTTTCATGGCGACCATCATGGGCAAGGGTGCGTGGTGGAGTGTGCCTGCTGCAGTCGTTATAGGCATTCCAATGTATTCCAATGCTGCAGGCATAGTTCCTGTTATCCATGCCTTGCTTGAAAAGGGAGCAGCCCTGGGGACTGTCCTGGCATTCATGATGAGTGTCATAGCTTTATCACTGCCTGAAATGGTGATTTTGCGCAAAGTGCTGAAACCGGCAATGATTGGGGTATTTATCGCAGTAGTAGGCAGTGGTATTCTTCTGGTCGGTTATCTGTTTAATATGGTTATCTGAACATGGGGTGAATACAAATGGAGATCAAAGTCTGTGGCCCAGGATGTGCTAATTGCACCAAAGCAGAAAATATTGTCAGGGAGGCGGTTGCGGCTGCCGGAGTGGATGCCGAAATTTTGAAAATCAGCGATTTTGCTGAGATTGCAAAACTTGGCGTGCTCTCTACTCCTGCCATCGTCATAAACGGCCAGATAAAGTGTGTTGGAAAAGTGCCGGCAAAAAATGAGGTATTGGCGTGGCTTAAAGAGAAGAATTGCTAAAAAAGTTGCATGGGGCGTTCACATGACAAGCATGAAAAAGAAGCTTTCATTCCTTGACCGTTTTTTAACCTTGTGGATCTTTCTGGCCATGTTTGCAGGAGTCATGGGCGGTTGGCTTTACCCCGGCATCCGTGATCTTATCAATGCCTTCCAGGTGGGAACCACCAATATCCCCATAGCCATCGGCCTGATCCTCATGATGTATCCGCCCCTTGCAAAAGTGCGCTATGAAAAGCTCCACGAGGTGTTCAGAAATGTAAAGGTCCTACTTCTTTCCCTGGTGCAGAACTGGATAATTGGCCCGATCCTGATGTTCGGGCTGGCAGTAACATTTCTTTCCGGCCGGCATGAATACATGGTCGGTCTCATCCTGATCGGTCTGGCCCGCTGTATTGCCATGGTTATCGTCTGGAACGATCTTGCCGAGGGAGACCGGGAATACTGTGCCGGTCTCGTTGCTTTTAACTCCATATTCCAGGTGCTTTTCTTTTCACTGTATGCCTGGATTTTCATTACCATCATACCCGGATGGCTCGGCCTGGAAGGAGCGGTTGTCCATATTTCCATGCAGGAGATAGCAAAATCCGTGTTCATTTATCTCGGCATTCCCTTCCTGGCAGGTATCTTCACCCGTTTCATCGGAGTAAAGACCATGGGCGAGGAGTGGTACCAGAAAAAGCTTGTTCCCAGGATCAGCCCGCTAACTCTTGTATTCCTGCTTTTCACCATTCTGGTCATGTTTTCCCTTAAGGGAGAATACATTGTTCAGCTGCCTTTTGATGTTATCAGGATCGCCATCCCGTTGACGATCTATTTCCTGGTCATGTTCCTGGTTTCCTTCTTCCTGTCATTGAAGGCCGGCGCCACCTATGAACAATCCGCAACTTTGAGTTTTACCGCTGCCTCCAATAATTTTGAACTGGCAATC
>Ga0209742_10000290_pt1 | contig 27619 bp, 29 predicted proteins | sample DeeMarSeWOR38_10_FD_187462 | JGI IMG/M metagenome (GOLD analysis project Ga0209742, IMG submission 187462) | Marine sediment microbial communities from White Oak River estuary, North Carolina - WOR-3-8_10 (SPAdes) (version 2) | ecosystem: Environmental > Aquatic > Marine > Intertidal zone >... | reverse complement strand
TTAGGTTACAGGCCACCAGCACCAGAAGCAATTAGCCCGAAGAGGAATTACGGCCAGACTCTAACTCAGCAACTGGTACAATGATTGGGGGCAGGTCAATCAGCAATCAGCATGCAGCGGTCAGTAAAAGATGAAATATCACGAGACAGGTTAAAGGGTTAAGGCGCAAGGGCACCCGGAGTCTCGCTTCGCCCGCTTACCTGGCACAGGGTTAAAGCGAGGTCATCACAGATTGTGCCAACCTGAAACGGGGAGAGATCTATTTATAAAGCTAAAGGTTAGTAGAATTCAAAATTTTCTAAATACAGAATTAATAATTATTGTTTATCCTGATTGTTCTTTGTCTTTTTGATTATTGTAACAAAGATAGCTGTCAGCTCTTTTGTCAGCATATGAAATTGTCGTTATACAAAACTAACGACGATTGACAGCTGACGCTATGGGGGCAATGCAGCATGTTAGAGTTTTCTCCACCCAGGAGTTTAAGGTGACTTGAATGTTGATTTTTGAACTAAATCAGCATGATACGCAAAGCGATTTTTTTGTGCGGTCTTTCAGATCTTTCTTATTCTGCATTTTCTGTCAATCATCAGCAGGTTGTTGGTTAACGTGTCAATCATCGGGTTGTCGCGTTACCCGATAAACGAACCAACGACTGACATGTATGCTTATATTTTTACATTTTACATTTTACATTTTTCATTTATTAAGCCCTCTGCTGCCCTGATGCCGCTGGCCCAGGCCCCGGTGATCCCTCTGCTGGTGCCTGCCCCGTCTCCCACCAGGTAGATATTCTCCGCTGCCTTGAAATACTCGTCGATAAACCTCGGTTTATTGGCATAGAGCTTGATCTCAGGATAATACATGATGGTGCCGGGATGCAGGACCCCGGGCACGATGGTGTCCAGCATTTTCATGGCGGACCAGATGGGTTTTAATATCTTGGCAGGCATTGCCAGGCTGATGTCGCCGGCCGTACAATCCGGTAATGTCGGCTCAAAATCATAAAGGTCCCTGTTAAAGGTCCTGGCCTCAGAGCGTTTGCCCAGGCGGAAATCGCCGACCCGCTGCATGATCGGATTGTTCCCTCCTAGAAGCATGGCCTGGCAGCCAAGCATTTCAGCAAAATCCTGGCCGCTGGCCAGGGGCTCGGTCAGTGCAACCGTCTTGAGCAGGGCGAAATTGACCATGCCGTTGCGGGGTCGGGAACTGCTGTAGGCGTGCCCGTTGACGCTGAAGTACTCACGGCCGTCCCTGGTTTCGTAGCGTTCCCTGACCACGTAGGCAGCGCCGCTGTTGGTGCAGAATGTGCGCACCCTTTCCGGGAAATTGAACTTGGGATCATAATAGTCCCTGACAATGGAAAAGCGTTCTTCGCGGGTCTCGACCCTGATGCCGATATCAACAACATTATCAAGGAACGGTATACCGGCCTTTGCCATGGCACGCTGCAGAAAACGGAATCCCCCTCTGCCCGGGGCCAGGATAAGGTCCTGGTAGCCGATCTCCCGGCGGCTGGTAATGATGCGCCTGGCAGCGGGATCAATATCATTTACCGTCTCCTCCAGGCTCACCTCGACATTACGGCTGGTAAGCTCGTCCATGAGCCGTTTGATCAACTGGAGTCCGCCGTCGGTTCCCAGGTGGGACTGGCGGATGTCAAGCAGGCTCACCCCGAGGCGTTCCGCCCGCTGCTGATAGGTTTCCAGGTCGCTCCTCTGCATGAACTCAGGGTTGAGACGCTCAACCACCATGGGCAGGTAATGTTCCGCCTGCTCGCTGGTCCAACAGTCTACCGGAAACCCCACCGGGTAGGTAAAGTTCATCTTGCAGTCGTGCCTGAGGCCTCCGGTACAGAGTTTTTCCTTATCAATGACAAGTATCCGCAGGGTAGGTTTTTTATCACTCAGGCGAAAGGCCGCACCCAATCCGGCCGGTCCGGTGCCAACAATGATGCAGTCATATGTCTTCATGAGATGGGCCACGCTGTTGTATATACTTTTACAGGGTGCGTTCACATACCGTTCAAATAGTTATTATACACCGATTGATGTTAAAAATGTTGAATTTTGAATTCAGTATGCAGAATTATGAATTGAAGGAAAGGAGACGGGGTCGAGGGATAAAGGGTAAAATTACAGGGACATAATCCGAATTTTTCGATACAGTTACCTGCATGAACAAACTTCCGGACACCGCATCATTGAAAAGTATTCTTCTTCCTTTGCTCTGTTTTGTGCTCGTTGCCGGCATGGTGGGTATATCGCCAAAGTGGGTTTACGCCCAGCATCAGATCGACCCGGAAACCTGGATAGAGATGCGGAAAATGTCACGGCCCAAGGGACCGGCGCCGACAATAGAGGAGGATATCGCCGCACTTGCCGGACCCGATGCAAAGCATGCCGGACCCCGGTTGATCGACCGCGGCCCTGAAGCCCTGCCTGCTGTTCATGAAGCCCTGGTATCGGACGAAGTTGAGCCTCTCCTTGCCCAGCGTCTTCTCCAGGTTTTGCGTGCCATCGGGGATAAAAGCTCGGTGAATGTTGTTGTCGAATTCATCAAAAAGGACAAAGAGAGTCCGCTGCGCCGGGATGCTTTGCTTACCCTGGTCTATCTTCCGGCAACTGAAGAATCTGCAGCCTTCATGACTGATATTGCCGCAGATGAAGCAGAAGCGTGGAAAACGCGCCGTGTGGCATTCGCCTGGTTCGGGATGCACCGCGACCCGCGGGGACGCCCCTTTACTGAACTGCTGTACGCCGACCCTGCCCCGGAAAAACAAACCGCCTGTTTATTTGTACTTGCCCGCCTGGGGGATAAAAGTGTGCTGGAGCCGATAAGCCGGATGCTGGCTGACGGCCCCCCGGCCAATTTACGGGACGCACTCATGCTTGCCCTGGCAGAGCTCGTCACCCCTGAAGAGTTCGAAAGCCGTGCACCCGCATCTCTGGCTTGGAGCCAGGGCTATAAGGACGCCCTGCTTTATACGCGCTATAGTGCTTCGGGACCGGAAGAAAAAATTTCCGTGTGTAGGGAGATGCTTCGCTCTGAACACCCGGAGCACCTTGAGATTGCTGTCCGCTGCCTTCTTGAAAACGGCCGGGCTCATGACTTAAGGCCCATGGCAGCCCTTGATCTCGAAGCACCCGGCCGTGATGCATTGATCCGGAATGAGATCCGCAAGGCCGGCTGGCGGATCATTGATACGGACACCGAGTTCAGCATCGTGCCGGTTGCATCACCTGAGGAAAAATAGTTGGTACCGGGAGATATATATCCGGGCAAATCCGCATCATGTCACCCAGCGGGGTGTACGGTCCCTTCCCGTTTTCTACAAAGATGCCAGTGACTAATATGACCCCAGGTTTCACACGATGAGATTTAGCCCCTTTCTGATTCTTTGCGCCACCGGTCTGTTGGCGATTTTCAGTTCCACTATCTCCAAAAGTCCAGTTCTTCCGCTTTTTGCCAGACAATTAGGGGCTGATCCCTCTGCCATCGGATTTATTGCTGCTGTTTCAGCTTTTGCCGGCGTCGCCTTCAGTGTCCCGGCCGGGATACTGGCAGACAGATTCGGAAAGAAACGGCTGATCATTGTTGCTGCAATAATCTTCGCCACAGCACCATTCAGTTATCTGCTGGTAGTCAACACCTGGCAGCTGGCTGCGGTGCGCCTTTATCATGGATGCGCCACGGCAATTTTTGTGCCGGTCGCCATGGCCATGGTCTCAGGCCTATCGCAGAAGGAACGCGGGGAAAAGCTTGGCTGGTTTTCCACCGCTACTCTTGCGGGGCGATTCATGGCCCCGATAATTGGCGGCGGTATCCTTGCCCTTTATACACTGGATTCGGCAACCGGCTACATGCTTGTCTATCTTGTTTGCGGTGGAGCGGGCCTCGTTGCGTTTGCTCTTGCTTGGGTGATGCCGGCACCGAAAAAGAAAGAGCGAACCATTCAATCCTGGTCCGAGACATTTCGCTCCTTCAAAACCGTAATTTTTAACCGCAACATTCTGGTCACCTGTGTCGTTGAAGCTGCAATTCTTTTTGCCTACGGCACCTTTGAGACCTTCCTGCCACTCTACGCAGTGACCAACGGCCTGACTGCCGCCCATGTCGGGATCCTGCTCTCAGGCCAGATCATTGTCCTGGCGCTCTCCAAACCGATCATGGGAAGATTTTCTGATATCCACGGCAGGAAACCGCAGATATTCGCGGGAGGGCTGCTTGGAGCGGCATGTATCGCTGGTTTTTCGCTCACAACATCCTTCTTTCCCTTGCTTTGTCTCAGCATTGCTTTTGGTCTCTGTCTTTCAGTGGTTACGTCTGCGACATCTGCCTACATTGCCGACCTGAGCAGCCCGGAAACAAGCGGGTCAGCCATGGGTATGCTCGGCTCAATCATGGACATCGGCCACACTGCCGGCCCAATCGTCTCGGGGGTTGTGGCGTCCCTGTTCGGCTACGCACAATCCTTTCTAGGAGCGGCACTCGTGCTCCTGGCGGTCTCTCTGGTTTTTATTTTCAAAATAGGATTGTCTACTGAAAAGCTGACGCTGTAGAGGACTATTAAATGGAGAAGGGAAAATGGATAATGGATTATGGAAGGAAAGGGGGATAGGGGTGGAGGGGAAAAGGGGAACTTCCAGGGACATCTCCTGAAATCCGGCAAAGAAGCGGAGCAGGATTTGTCCCTGGAAGTTTTTTACCTGTGGCACAGTATCCCGGTTTTACACATCATACCTTCGTCATCCCCGGTCTTTTGCGGAAAACCGAAGAGCGACCTGTAGATAAGCGAAGGGATGCAAAAATGGATCGTGCTGACAAGCACTGCCACCAGGACAAGCAAACCGCCCAGGATGTAGCCGGTAAGCATCATCCCTGTGTAAAACATCCCGGCTGTTACCAGGAGCCAGACGGTGCCCAGGCCGCAGGCAAAGCGTCCCGGTGCGCCCCGCTTCGGTAAAGGTCCTGTGCCGGTTGCATGGCGGATGCCGTAGTTATAGATATAATCAAAAGGGTGTACTGGAGATGCTGCACCCCAGGCTGAGAAAAATGTCAGGCCAAGCAGGAACACCGGTGAGGCCAATATGGTGCCCACAGCGGCGAGAACCGCACAAAGCCCGTACGCAAAACGCAGCCAGGGGGCTGTTTCCTCAAGAACCCCGCGATCCACTTCCGTAAAACCCTGGATCTCCAAACGCCGCTTTATTGTCGGAGTAAGAGCTGTCATTGTATTATCCTCCAGTGAAGGTTTTTACCTATAAATATTCTGTATGCAATAAACATTAAGTACTGAAGATGATGCAAATCAAGACAGCAGCGAAGTTTTTGAGAATTATTTTTATTTGAGAAGCGAGGAAAAATATAAAATCCCGGGACACAATACTTATTTGTATTGCTATTAATAACTTAAGGGCTTAGGTTAATTCTCCGCCTGTCTCTTTTTCCTGAAGTAGCTCTCCAGGCTGACTCTTGACATTTCCTTCCTCCCTGATGATATGTATTACTATGCAATGACAGAATAAATCTTAATTATAGAGGTTCTTACCATGAAAATTATCATTCAGGAAAAAGCCCGGAAGATGCTGGAAAACAAGCTGGAACCCGGGCAGTTTCTGCGGGTTGCTGTTACTGAAGGCGGTTGTGCCGGTTTGACCTATAATGCCGACATCGACCGGGAAATGAAGGAAGGCGAGAGTGTGATCCTGCAGAGCGGAGATATTCGGATCGTGTCAAACCCGGAAAGCAGCCAATACCTGGACGGCCTGACCATTGACTACTCTGATGATCTGATTGGCGGCGGTCTGCAGTTCACCAATGCAAACGCCGGCACCACCTGTGGCTGTGGCGCAAGTTTCAACCTGGCCGGCTTCCCGGTTATCGAAAATGGCAAGTGCGGGAAAGGGTAAAGGACAATGGGCCAAGGTTTCCAGGTTTCTAGAGGGAAAAAATTTAAGGGCCATTTCACGCAACCGAGCTTTTAGCGAAGGTGGAAGATTATAAAAGTCGAACGGTGTCTTAAACCCTTATGTTTTCAATTTCCGCCTCTGCGGCCGGGAAAAAGAGCATGAAAAAAATAGAGTACAGAGAACAGGCGCTGAAGATACTCCCATGGGTCTGCGCAAAATGCGGCCGGGATTTTCCCGGCAAGAAACTGCGCGAACTGACCGTCCATCACAAAGACCATAATTACATGAACAATCCCCCTGACGGCAGCAACTGGGAACTGTTGTGCATCTACTGCCACGACAACGAGCACTCCCGGGTCCTGGACGCCGAATGGCTGCCGGCTCAAGGTCCGGACAGCAAAAAAAAACCAACGACCACCCACACCCCTTTCGCAGATCTCAAGAAACTGCTGCATGAGCCTGGCGAGGATGAAGGGGATATTTAATGCAGAGTTAAGAATGTAGAATTAAGAATGGAAAGGAAAGAGCTCGAGAGAAAAGAAAGGAAGGACTGAGGACTGAGGGCTGAAAGGCTATTAATGAATGCAGGATTAAGAATGTAAAATGTAGGATATCGTGTCTGTCTGACAATCATTGGAGTGCTTTGTTATCCGATAATCATCAAAGGTGTTGTCGGCAGATAATCTCTTCAGCTGACAATGACGGATGGGTGGTGAACTATGTATGAAGCAATTCGTATCTCACAGGAAGAAACCCGGCAAAAGGTACAGAACGGCCAGGTCCTGCTGGTATGTGCCTATGCGGATGATGCTAAATTCGCGCGGTATCATCTTGAAGGGGCAATCCCTCTTTCTGCCATGCAGGCCCGGATTGGAGAGCTTTCCGAGGACCAGGAGATAATATTCTATTGCAACTGAAAGAATAAACACAGCGCTGCCAGTATGGCAAGCCAATACCAGGAACAGGGTTTTCAGAATGCCAAGGCCTTAAAGGATGGAGTCGAAGGTTGGAAAAAGTCCGGCTTTCCTCTCCTAGACCCTTGAAGAAACAGGATCTCATCTGCAGGACACGAAACGGATCGTTGACTTCTGGCAATTGATTATTTCCCCGATACATTCTATCACCCTGTCAATTTCTTCATCAGTATTTTCATAGCCAAGGGACAAGCGCAGGGCGCAATGGGCCTCTTCTGCAGAAAGTCCCATTGCGGTCAGAGCATGGGACGGGTCGGGTGATCCGGAGCGGCAGGCAGACCCGGATGAGCAGGAAATTCCGTGTTGATCCAGGGCCAGGACAAGCGATTCACCGCGTATGCCGGGAAGGGTTATGTTCAGCGTATTGGGTAGACGCCTGGTCTTGTGCCCGTTGCGCTTTGCCCCGGGAACTAACTCACGGAGTTTCCGTTCAAGCCTGTCCCTAAGCTTTGCAACACGATCCATTCCCGCCACGTTCTGCAATGCGATCTCTGCAGCCTTGCCAATCCCCATAATGCCGACAACGTTTTCCGTTCCAGCCCGTAAATTCTGTTCCTGTTTGCCGCCATGCACCAGTGCATCAATAACTATGCCTTTCCTGACATAGAGGGCCCCGATCCCCTTTGATGCATGGAACTTATGCCCGGACAAGGAGAGCAGGTCAACATCAAGGTCGTCAACATCAAGGGGAATTTTGCCTATGGCCTGAACTGCATCGGTATGGAAAAGGCTTCCCTTGGCATGGGCAATAGCAGCCAGCTCTTTTATAGGCTGGATAGCGCCTGTTTCATTATTTGCCGTCATGATGGTTACCAGGAGTGTATCGCTGCGCATGGAGCGCTCCAGGACTTCCGGCTGCACGATACCTTCGCTGTCCGGCGCAAGCCAGGTCACGGCAAATCCCTGCTTTTCCAGCCAGCGACATGTATTCAGAACAGAAGGATGCTCTATTGCAGAGGTGATTATATGGCGTTTGCTCCTGCCGGAGAATGCAGCGCCCTTGATGGCGAGGTTGTTGGCCTCGGAGCCGCCTGCGGTAAAAATAATGCGCCGTGCGGTACAGTTCAGAAGAAGCGCGATACGGCGGCGCGCATCCTCCAGGTATGCCTGCGATCTGCGCCCCTCTGCATAAAGGCTTGATGGATTACCGAACATTTCCACAGCCTCAAGCATGGTATCCCTGACCTCCGGCGCCACCGGGGTCGTCGCATTGTGATCCAGGTAAATACGACGGTGGCCGGAAAGGGCTGCAGCCGGTTTGCTCTGACTGTATTCTCCTGTGCCTGTGATGTTTTTCGCATCGCCTGAACCTGCCTTGCTCACCTCGCACAGCAGGGCCTTGTACACGGGAAAGCCTGAAATGGGGTCATAGCGTGTGAGATCCGTCAGTTTATTGACGTTTGCCTTTTGCCATTCCTCAGGTCCCAGTGGGGCCCCTCCCATGGCGCTCGCCTCAATGGCCCCTTGCATAATATCGTCTGTAACATAGGCAAACATTTCCACCTGGCCGCGTTTTGTTTTAAGAAGTATCTTGTCGCCATTTGCAATACCCCGGTCCCGGGCATCCAGTGAGTTGAGCATGACAGTGGGTACCGGTTTTTCTTTTTGCAGTGTAGGAATGGTGTGGTGCAGTGTATGCAAATCCACGTTGGCACGGGCACCGGAGTTAAAAACAAGGGAAAACTCCTTTGCAAGTTCGGGCTGAGAGAGCGGGCTCTCCCCTGGTTCAACATAGACCGGCAGGGGGTTGTAGCCGTATTCTTCCAGGATGGTGGAGGAGATCTCAAACTTTCCGCTGGGTGTGTCAAAACCAGGCTGCGCATCGGACCGCAAGAGACCTTTTTCCCATTTTTTGTACTGCATCATCACGCCTGGTTTTTGTACCATTCCACCAGCCTTTTTAACATCTTCGAGCGTAAACCCGGAACCCTTGAGTACATGTTCCAGCAGTTCTTCCTCGGTCTGGGGATAGAGATGGCCATATCCAAGACGCTCAGCCAATTCAGCCATAATAAAATAATCATTTCTGGCTTCACCAACCGGCTCGATGACGCGTTCACGCAGACGGAATGTTGAGCCATAAACCATGTATGACTCAATTTCGTAATAGGTTGCAGCCGGAAGAATAATGTCTGCATAGGCTGCATCAGCGGTCAGCTGCCGGTCAATACAGGCAAAAAAATCCAGCCCGGCTAAGGTTTTTTCCCAGATGTCTGACTGGGGCCATGATGTAATAATGGATGCTCCCAGGCTTATGAGCAGGCGGATGTGATAGGGCTTCTTTTCAAGCACAGCCCGGGGCAGGATCCCGGCATGGAACTCACCTCGGTATTTTGTATATACCGGGAAATCGTTATAACCTACAGCCTTTCTTGGTGCCGGGTTTGCAAGATGTCCTTCTCGGTTGATGGGAAAATGATTCTCCTGCATGGTGAAGCAGAGGCCGCCGGGCACATCAAGCTGTCCGGCAAGAGCCCACAGCACAAAGATTGCCCGGATGGCCTGCACGGCGCCGTCACTGTATTCAAGACCGCTGTACATGACCGGGGCGACCCCGCTTGCAGCAGCTATCCGGCGTGCAAGTCTAACAACCCTTTCAGCAGGTATGCCGGTGATCTGTTCAACAACCTCGGGCCGGAAATGCTGAATATACGTGGAGAATTCCTCAAACCCAACAGTCCAATTTGTAACAAATGACTCATCATGCAACTCCTCTTCAATCAAAATGTTGCAAAGTCCAAGAGCCAGTGCACCATCCGTTCCCGGTCTGATTGGTATCCACTCTGCTTCAGGATACTTGGCCAGGAGGGTTTGCCTCGGATCGATAACCACAATTTTTGCGCCGCGCCGATGTGCTTCCTGGATTCTTAAAAGGTCTGTCAGCGGTGCATGCGACGCCGGATTTTTTCCCCAGATAAGGATCATCTCAGCGTTTTCAATATCGCTGTATGTATTGATGAACATCCTTCCCATGGTCACATGAGGTGCAATCATGGCAAAGGAAACATAGCAGAGTGCTCCTACGCCCAGGGTGTTGGGTGAACCGAAGGGGAAAAGAACACTGGATGCTGAAGAAACAGCCACACCTTTTGGTTGAAAAATGTCGCAGAGGGCCAGTTCGAAACTGCCGCTTCCCATATAAATGGCTGATGCTTCAGGGCCAGATTCAGCCTTGATACGCTGAAGATTCTCCACGATGATGTCAAAGGCTTCATCCCAGGAGATTCTTTCAAAATCAAAGGTTCCCTTCGGGCCTTTCCTGCGCATGGGGAATTTGAGCCGATGCGGCGAATAGATTATTTCTCGAGCAGCCTGACCTGACCTGCAAAGCATACCGTGAGGGGAGGACTCATCAGATTTTACTGAAGCAATTTTTCCATCCTGGTCGTATGTGACCTCGACCCAGCAGCCGGCGGAACAGATGCCGCAGATGCCCTGCTTCGCATTTTTTTCAGGGGACGAACTCATACGTTTAACTTATAGCATTATTTTTTTATTTCCACTGCTTGACGCCGTGACTTTATTTGTTAGTCTAATTGATACAAAAGGCCAAATAGTAATTATATTTTGTAAAGACGATACCTGCACCATCCATTACTCCTGGGAGTTTCTTATGCTGTACGAAGCATATTCTGATCATGACTGCCTGCGCGAAACATTTGATGCTGCCTTACATGAGCAGCAGAATATAGTTCTGCAGGCCGGCAGCCTGCAGGATCCTGCCAAAAGCTTTGCCGAATCAGTCTGTGAAGGATTGCAGAAACAACCCAGACAGCTTGAATGCCGCTTCCTCTATGATGCACAGGGCAGTGAACTTTACGAAAAAATCTGCGGTCAGCCTGAGTATTATTTAACCCGGACTGAAGCGGCAATCCTGCAACGGCATGCTTGCGAGATCAGCGGAGAAACCGGATCCTGCCACCTGATTGAACTGGGATCCGGCAGTTCGGTCAAAACCGATTATCTTCTCTCTGCCTATCAGGCACAGTATACAAATGTCTGTTACACCCCCATTGATATCTGCGCCACAGCTTTAAAACTCGCGGGCAAGGCCATAATTGCCAAAAGACCTGAAGTGCAGGTTGTCGGCATCCATGGCACGTATAATGACTCTTTCCAGCTGCTCAGCTGCACCTCACCGGCCCTGGTTATTTTTCTTGGCAGCACCCTCGGCAATTTCAACGAGGAAGAGGAGCATGACTTCTGGCAGGATATCTCTCAGCACATGCAGATCGGTGATTACCTGCTGCTTGGAGTTGACCTGATCAAAGACGTTCCAATTCTTGAGGCAGCTTACAACGATGCAGCAGGGATAACAGCTGCTTTTACCAAGAATTACTTTGCCAGGATGAATCGCGAACTTGGCTCCACCCTTGATCTTGACCATATCAAACACGTGGCTTTCTTCAATGCTGAAAAAAGCCGCATGGAGATCTATCTGGAATTTACGGAAGCACAGAAAATCCGTATAGAGTCTCTTCAAAAGACATTTTCTTTCGCAAAGGGAGAGATGCTGCAGGTTGAGATCAGCCGGAAATTCAATTTGCCTGCAGTCAAAGATAATCTCAAGTCATATGGTTTTGAGCCTGTTAAAACCTACACAGATGACAAAAGCTGGTTCGGCCTTCTTCTGTTTCAGAAAAACGCTTAAAAAATATACTGCATTAGTGCGGTCTAGCAGAATTCCGCAGGAATTCCGGGGACACCATACTCATTTTTGTTGCTTCATAATTTAAAGGTGCAAATTGTTTTTCGGACTGGCTCTTTTCCCTGAACGTATTTTCCATCCTGACCCTTTACATTTGCTTTTCCCTGAAGACAGGTGGAAAAAAGAGGACAGATTTATCATTAAAAGCAGCCAAAGTTCATAGTAAAAGCATTACTTCCAGCCCTGATATCCTGTTTGCCTTATCCTGGCAAAAAACACAACATTTAGTATTGACAGAATGACAGTACACTGTATATGGTAGTGTTCATGAGTTTGCAGCAGCTCCAGCTGTTGTGGCGCAAAAGGGAATCCGGTGAAAACCCCCGGAGCTGTCCCGCAGCGGCAACCAGGAACAAACGCCACCAGAAGCACTGGTCAATTTTTTTGACTGGGAAGCGGTGGCCAGCAGGAACCCGATGCCTGTAAGCCCGAAGACCTGCCGACCCTAAAAACCATAATTGTGTAACCTGCAAGGAAAGGAGAGAGTAATGCCCGAACATCTATCCCAGTCAGCCACTGGACCGGACCAACTTTTTGACACCATCCGAAAACGCGATCAGCGGCTTGAAGCCTTTGATGCAGCAAAGATTACCAATGCTATTTTAAAAGCCGGGCGGGCGGCGGGTGAATTTGACGAGACAGAGGCCCGCCGGTTGACGATTCGGGTGCTGACCACGGCCCAGGTCATGTTTGACGGCCCGCCTGCAGTAGAGGAGATCCAGGACCTGGTGGAGGAGGTTCTGCTTGCCTCACCGTATAAAAAAACTGCCAAGGCGTACATCCTCTATCGTGATCAGCATGCGAGGATCCGGGAGATGGTGGCCAAGGCCGACCTCGACCTCATTGAAAACTATCTTGAGCGGCTGGACTGGAAGGTGCAGGAAAACTCGAATATGTCCTACTCACTGCAGGGGCTGAATAACTATATTTCCAGCGAGGTGAGCAAAACCTACTGGCTCAATAAGATATATACCCCGGAGGTGCGCCAGGCCCATCAGAACGGTGACCTGCATATCCACGATCTTGGCCTGCTCTCAGTATACTGCGTGGGCTGGGACCTGCAGGACCTTTTACGCACCGGCTTTAAAGGCGCCCCGGGCAAGGCGGAAAGCAGCTCGTCAAAACACTTCAGAAGCGCCCTAGGCCAGGTGGTAAATTTTTTCTACACTCTGCAGGGGGAGGCGGCCGGCGCCCAGGCCTTTTCCAGCTTCGATACCCTGCTGGCTCCCTTTATCCGTTATGATAAGCTCTCCTACCGGGAGGTCAAGCAGGCCCTGCAGGAATTCGTCTTCAACCTCAACGTCGCCACCAGAGTAGGCTTTCAAACGCCTTTCACCAACCTGACCATGGACCTCCAGCCCCCTGGCACCCTACGGGACCAGCCGGTAATTATCGGCGGTAAGCCGCAGGAAGAATTGTACGGCGATTTCCAGGAAGAGATGAATATGATCAACCAGGCCTTTCTGGAGGTTATGAGCGAGGGGGATGCCAAAGGCAGGGTTTTCACCTTTCCCATCCCCACCTACAACATTACACCGGATTTCGACTGGGAGGCTCCTGGCCTGGAGCGCCTCTGGGAGGTTACAGCCAAATACGGACTCCCCTACTTTTCCAACTTTGTCAATTCCGATCTGAGCCCGGATGACGCCCGCTCCATGTGCTGCAGACTGCGCCTCGACACCCGCCACCTGGAGAAACGGGGCGGCGGCCTGTTCGGTGCCAATCCCCTGACCGGCTCTATCGGGGTGGTTACCATTAACCTGGCGGCGATCGGCTATCAGGCCGAGAGTGAAGATGATTTTTTCCAGCGCCTCGATGCGCTCATGGAAATTGCCCGTACCAGCCTGGAAACCAAGCGCAAGGTCCTTGAACAGTTCACCGCTAAGGGACTCTATCCTTATACCAGCTTCTACCTGCGCGATGTAAAAAAACGGTTTGGCACCTTTTGGGAAAATCACTTCTCGACTATCGGCCTTATCGGCGGCAACGAGGCCTGTCTCAACCTGTTGGGATGCGATATCGGCAGCGAGCCCGGCCGCATCTTTGCCGGACGGGTGCTTGATCATATGCGCAGCACCCTGGCCCGCTTCCAGGAAGAAACCAGCAATCATTACAACCTGGAGGCGACCCCAGCCGAAGGAACCGGGTTCAGGCTGGCCGGCCTTGATCGCAAACGGTTTCCAGATATGCAGTCGACGCTCACCTGCCCGGAGACCGGGACACCCATCTACTCAAACTCAACCCAACTGCCGGTAAACTATACCGATGACATATTTGAGGTCCTGGAACTGCAGGATGAACTGCAGACCAAGTACACCGGCGGTACGGTACTGCACACCTTTCTGGGAGAGGCGGCGGCCGACCCTAGAGCGGTCAGATCATTTGTGAAAACGGTATGCAGCAACTACCATCTGCCCTACTTCACCGTGACCCCTTCTTTTGCCATCTGTCCGAGCCACGGCTATCTGCGGGGTGAAGCAGACAGATGCCCGACCTGCGACGAAAAAACCGAGGTCTATTCCCGGGTTGTCGGGTATATGCGGCCGGTGGATCAGTGGAACACTGGCAAGCAGGCGGAGTTTGCCGCCCGCAGCCATTACAGGATTGAAGGATAGGGCGGATGAAAATCGGCGGACTACAGCCGGTGACGGCCAGTGATTTCCCCGGTCGAATGGCAGCCATTATCTTTACCCAGGGATGTAATTTCCACTGTCCGTTCTGTCACAATGGCAGTCTGCTGCCCATGGATGCAGACTCCCTGATCGGCGAGGACACTGTTTTGGGCTTTTTTCAAAAACGCCGGAAACTTCTGGACGGGGTGGTGGTAAGCGGCGGCGAACCCTGCCTGCAGGATGATCTTGCCGGGTTCTGCAGGCAGGTCAAGAACATGGGGTTTGCAGTCAAGCTCGATACCAACGGCAGCCGTCCGGAGGTTATCGAAGGGCTGCTTGATGAAAATCTTATTGATTTCATCGCCATGGATATCAAGGCACCCCTGAACCGGTTACCGACACTGACCGGCACGGCCTCACATGGTCTGCAGATCCGCCGGTCGATTTCCCTCATTGCAGCAAGCGGCGTTGACCATCTTTTCCGGACCACTGATGTCAAGCCCCTGCTGTCTCCTGAAGACCACCGCACCATAAAAAAACTGGTGCCGCCTGGGTCACTCCATGTTGTGCAGCCCTTTGTAGCGAAAAATGCCTTGGCGAAGTCTTTGCGGAAGGTAGAATGCAGAATTATGAATTCAGATTGTAGATTGTAGAATTTTGAACCGTGAGGAGAAATATCTGTTTTGTTCTTGCTCCTTCAGGTGAGTACAACACGCTCGGGTTGCTCCAGGACATTTGCCTGGAGTTTCTGGAAGACCGCATCTCCTGTCATTGGAACGGATGCCTGGCCTCTTGCAACCGCACCGAGGAATTCCATCTCTTGTTTGTCGGACCGGGAAAAGGATTTGTCAATCCATGCCAGGGTGTTGGCAGCAGGACGGTAAAGAACAAAGGGCCCGAAGACTGCGTCATTGTCCGGCACGGAGGCTGAAATCCCATAACATACCGTGTGGTTTAGCCCGAAATATTTCGGTGGTTTCTGGTACCCCAGTAGTGCGGCAAACATGACCAGTATTTTTTCTACACCGTTGGCATCGCTTCCGGCCAACCACGCCATGCCCTCCCTGGCCAGATTTTCAATATCCTTATCATTGTAGGTCAGATCAAGCTGTGCAACAGCATCCCTCAGAACAGTTTCAACGGATTTCTCCCTGGTGCTCATCTTGATATCGGAATCGACCAGAATGTTGCGGATGGTTCGAAAACTCCACATTTCAAGGGTCCTCGGGCTTCTGCGCGTGACCACATCCTTTATGGTGGACCGAAAGATCGGCAGCTCGTTGTCCATGACCAGGATCATTTTCAGCTCTCCCTCAACCGGTTTGACATAGAGATCCAGGTCGCGTTCCTGCTGATACTGATAAGGGCTCAACTCCAAAAGACGCTGCATGGCCACTTTGTCAACTGGGTGTCTTGCCTGTTCGGTCCCGATGGATGCAATAACCTGAGAGGCGAGCCTTTCAAGTTCGATTTTTCTTAACAGATGTTCCTGAAATGACATTCTTTCCATCGTTTCTCCAGCAAGGATGTTGCTTGAAGAGCTTGCCAATTAGGTGCCGTTTCGCTTGTGTCAGAAAACATTGGGGAAAGCATGACACCGATTTTCCCTGGCTGTTTAGTACCTTAATAAATATTTTCTTTTTTTTGGTACAGGGAATAATGTAGCGATTATTTTTTATAATACCATAATTAAAAATAATAGCTTCATTTGAAGCCGGGAAAGGGGGCATATTTTTTTATTTAAATGAATAGTGCAAATGGGCAAACCACATATGAGATGTGAAAAAGGCATCTGGTGTGTTTACATGGTTCGCTGCAGTGACGGGACGTTGTATACAGGGATTACCAACGACCTTGAAAAGAGGATCGAGTCACACAATTCCCAAAAGATCGGAGCCAGATACACGAGATCCCGAAGACCGGTAACGCTGGTCTATTGGGAACAGGCCGAGTCACGATCAGCTGCTGCCAAATTAGAGTACCAATTAAAAAAACTGCCGCTGTCTGAGAAGAACAGGTTGGTGGAAGGATAAAAAATTATTAAATGAAGAATGTTGAATTTCGAATGATGAATGGAAAGAAAGGTTTCAGAGGACCTTACTTCTTTTTCCACCCAAGATAAGAACTTCTGTTGAAATGACCTTTCACCCTGATATAATGGATTTCATATACATAATAAGGCGATGGCAGGGGGACTACAGGCTTTAATTAAATTAAGCATTGGCAGGGGGGTAGAGGCATGACATGTTCCATTTCTCGGGTTGAATATTTTCACACAACGATAAAAGACCGCCCAGGTGAGGCCTACAAGTTCCTTTCGCAGTTAGCCATGCTGCGGATTAACCTACTCGCCTTCAATGCCACACCGATCAGTCCAACCGATACACAAGTTACAATTTTCCCGGAAAACCCCAAATTCATGAAAAATGAGGCAGCAAGAGCAGGCCTTTATCTGGAAGGCCCCCATCCTGCTCTGCTTGTCCAGTGCGACGACAGGCTTGGAGCCTTGGCTGATATTCATTTGAAAATTTATGAAGCCGATGTCAACGTAGAATCCGCCAGCGGTGTAACAGACGGCAGGGGAGCCTTTGGTTACCTTATTCATGTAAAGGCGGAAGATTTCGAAAAAGCTGCCGAAGCCTTGGGAATCTAAGAGACATATGGACGGCGAAAACAACAAAATGTATCAGGTTACCTTCATGCCAAGCGGCCGCAAGGTGGAAGTAGCAGCCGGTGTTTCAGTTATCAAGGCGGCCCATCTGGCAGGCGTGCATATCAATGCGTCGTGCGGCGGCAGCGGTGTGTGCGGCAAGTGCCGGGTTATCCTGGAGAGCGGCACCCTGGCAGGCGGCAAGAGTGAAAAACTGACGGATGCCCAATATAAAGAGGGTTACCGCCAGGCCTGTATCGCCACGGTTGAAAACAATGCCACTATCAGGGTGACGGCCGAGTCCGAGCTGGGTGCCGGTGCCATGTCAACTGAGGTGCCGATCAGGCACCAGGCCCGCATGCACGTTTTCAATATTGACGCTCTGAAGGAGGAAGGTGTCTTTGCGCCGCCCATTGAAAAAAGGGTACTCCACCTGCCAGAGCCGTCGCATGAAGACAATAAGGCCGATGCCGGCCGCGTCATCCAGGGCCTGAAAAATGAATATAACGAGCGGGGCATGATCACCACCCTGCCGCTGCTTAAAAAGATGCGCTCTGCCCTGCGAGAAAATAACTTTGTTGTAACAGTTACCCTGAGCAGAGCGGTAAGCATGGGCGGCAAGACCCACATAGTCAATATCCAGCCCGGTGACGTATCGCACAGGAATTATGGCCTGGCTTTTGATATCGGCACAACCACTATCCATGGTAGCCTGGTCGACCACCAAACCGGCAAACTGCTGGCAAGAAAGTCTGATTACAATGCCCAGATAAGTTACGGAGAAGATGTCATCTCACGGATAATTCATGCCGAAAAGCCCAAAGGCCTGCAGCTGATGCATGAGCTGGTAATCAATACGATAAACGGCCTTATCACAAAATTGTTGTTAAAAACCGATATCAGACGTGAAGAGATATTTTCAATTACCCTGTCCGGCAATACAACCATGACACATCTGCTGCTCGGCCTGGAGCCTCATAATATACGGCGGGCTCCCTATGTGCCTGTTTCAACCTTTTTCCCACCCATCAGGGCCAGGGATATTGATCTTGAGTTACCCTTCCGGGCAGTTGCTCTGGTCTTTCCATCAATTTCCAGCTACGTGGGCGGTGATATTGTCGCCGGTGTCATGGGGTCGGGAATGTATCGCACCGAAAAGCTTACCCTTTATGTGGATATCGGCACCAATGCCGAGATTGTTATCGGCAATCGCGATTGGCTGGTATGTGCCGCCTGTTCCGCGGGCCCGGCCTTTGAAGGGGGCGGTATTACCCATGGCATGCGGGCAGCTGCCGGAGCTATTGAAGACTTCAGCCTCAATCCGACAACCTATGAGCCGATGAACATCACCATCGGCCATAAACCGCCGATCGGCATTTGCGGGTCCGGGCTGCTGGTCATTATTGCAACACTCTTTGAGTACGGGGTCATCGACCGGCGCGGCAAGTTCAACCGCAAACTGGAAACCCCGCGCATCCGGGAAGGGAGGAGCGGTTACGAGTATGTCCTGACCTGGAAAGAGGAGGCGGGCGGAGATTCGGATATTGTTATCAACGAGGTGGATATCGAGAACTTTACCAGAGCGAAAGCCGCCATCTATGCCGGCTGCAAGACCCTTGTTGAGGGCGTGGGCCTGCAGATCACCGACCTCGAACAGATTATCCTGGCCGGTGCATTCGGCAGCTACATAGACGTGGACAGTGCCATGACCGTCGGTCTGCTGCCTGAAATCGATCCAGGCAAAATCCTCTATGTGGGTAACGGATCACTGCTGGGCAGCTGGATGAGCGAGATGAGCAACCATATCCGGCGGGATGTTGTTGAAGTGGTCCGCAAGATGACCAGTTTCGAACTTTCCGAAGTAACGAACTTCAAAGATCAGTACATCGCTTCACTTTTTCTGCCCCACACGGATCTGACCCTCTTTCCGGAAACCAGCTCCAGATTGCATAAATCAGAATAAAAGCCAGGTCCGAGCCTGACCTATGATTAGTAATGGCCCGTGTTCGGCTTAAAAGATACCTCGGCAAAAAAAACCCCCGCAAAGTGCGGGGGTTTTGTTATGGTCGAAATCTGATTTTACAGCTGGACAACATTTTCGGCTGCCGGGCCTTTAGGACCGTCAACAACCTCGAAAGATACCCGAGCGCCCTCCTGGAGGGACTTGAAGCCTTCGGCCTTAATTGCGGTGTGGTGAACGAATACGTCTTTGCCACCATCCTGCTCGATAAAACCAAAACCTTTTGAATCATTAAACCATTTTACTGTACCTTCTACCATTTTAAACTACTCCTTACTGTTCGCGATTCATCTTTGGAACCGCTTTATTAATAATGCCGGTGTATGAAAATATAAACCGGCTGGCAGCCCTTGTGTTCAAACAAAAAAAACCGCACGCCCTCTATCTGGGGATTGTGCGGCTGACTTTTCCGTAATTAATGAACTACAAATAGAACTACACAACGATTTACACATAATAACAGAAATTTTAAAAAAAACAAGAACTTTTTGCACTTGGTATCATTTAATGGCTAAGGGGTCAAATCTTTATACTCGACAATAAAAGAATTTCCCATACAAGAATGTTAAATCCGGGGGCATAATAACAATTATTCATTACCTGCCAGGGCTGGTTTGAATTCCTACATTATTTAACAATAATTTATGTAACCTCATGGATTTACAGAATAAAAACTCCAATTGTCTGATCGGCAACTATTCAGTACATTAAACAAATCTGCACATACCCAGATCAGACGGGGACTTGTCACCTCTTTACTTACCTGGTTGAAGCTCTTAAAATAGTTCTTTGATTATGGCAAAGAATACTCTTTTCTGCATTATTGCACTCGGACTGCTCCTGGCTGGTTGTGTCAGCATACCTGACCGTAATGGCACGACAGGGCATTACAACAAGTCGGGAGAAAGTAATACGGCGTGCTTCGCTAAAGACAGCATCCTGACGCGCAATATCCCTGCGTCAACACAGCAGATTGATGCGCTGAACTCCCGGAGTTTCAGCATGCTGAACTGGAACAGCTTCAAGGGAAGCAATAAAATATGGCAGGAAGATCTTGAACGCCTGAGCAGTCTTAGTGATGTTGTTGTTCTGCAGGAAGGATACCTGACCGCCGACCTGCAGGTCTTGCTCAACAAAAAACACTATAACTGGGATATTGCCAAGGCATTTACCTATAATGATATCTATACCGGGGTGCTGACCGCCTCCAGGGTCAAACCTGATTTTTTATGTTCGTTCAGGGCGCCCGAACCGCTCAGCGGCATCCCCAAAACTGTCCTGATCACACGTTATCCTCTTTCAGGCACCGATGAATATCTTGTCGTCGCAAATATCCACATGATTAACTTTTCTCTTGATCTTGCAGACTATCGTGCGCAACTGGAAAAAACAGCAGCGATACTCTCGCAGCACCGGGGTCCGTTAATTATCAGCGGGGATTTTAATTCCTGGAATACTCAGCGCATGAGGATCCTTGCCGATATCGCACAAAAACTCGGTGCAAAGGAAGTTGTCTTTGACACAGACCACCGGGCAACGTTTATGGGAAAGCAGGTTGATTATATTTTTTACCGGAAGCTGGTACCTCTTGAGGCATTGACGGAAAAGGTGACGACCTCAGACCATAACCCCATGCTGGTAACCTTCAGGCTGGCAGATGATGCATAATTGTTTTCAAGGAGTTTTGCCCATGATACTGCGCCGGGCTGCAGCAGTGCTCTTTTGCCTGCTCATGATTTTATCTTTTCACATTTCCTGCGAAGCCGGGACAACTGACGAAATAGCATCCCTGCTCCTTTTTGTTGAACAGTCGGAGTGCACCTTTATCAGGAACGGCAATCATTACGATGCACTCGAGGCCAGGCAGCATATTGAGAAAAAATATGCTTATTTTAAAGAGCGGATAACCACCGCTGAAGAGTTTATCCAGTACTCAGCTACGAAAAGCACTATAACCGGCGAGCCCTACAAGGTGGTCTGCAATGGTGAGGGCATGAACAGTTCAGACTGGCTGAACGCAGAACTTGATAAATTGAGATCAACAATCCTGGAGGAAGACCATGAAACACCGGACAAAAATACTGATGACTGAATTTGTCACCCATGATGTAAAGCGTTTCATAGTAAAAAGACCCGATATGTTCAGCTTTACCCCCGGCCAGGGCGTTGAACTTGTAATTGACCAGGAAAAATGGCGGGAAGAGGAAGGCAGGCCTTTCACCCCAACCAGCCTGGCAACTGATGATGTATTGGAGTTCACCATCAAACGCTACCCCGAGCATAAAGGTGTTACAGACAAACTGCACACCCTTAAAGCAGGGGACCATTTGATGATGAGCGATCCGTTTGGAACCATTTCCTATAAAGGCCACGGAGTATTTATCGCAGGGGGCGCCGGGATTACACCTTTTCTGGCCATCTTCCGTCAGCTGGCCGTAGAGGGTACCACGGCCAAGCAGACACTCATTTTTTCAAATAAAACTCCTGATGACATCATATGCGAGAAGGAACTGCTCCATTACTTCGGCAGCCGCTGTCATCTGTTATGCACACGGGGAAAAGCTGCGGGGTATGAACATGCCCGAATCGACCGGGATTATTTGCAAAAGATTCTCAGCGAGACGCATCAATTCGCCTATATCTGCGGGCCGGATAAATTTGTTGAGGCAGTAAATTCAATAGTTACGGAATTGGGCTTTTCAACGGAAACAATTGTATATGAAGAATAAATGAGCAAAAAAAACATCACGATCTTTTTTATGGGCGGTGCAGCGCTTTGTTTGCTGTTGGCGACTTTCCTTGCCGCAACAGGCGCCAAGTTAGAAAGAACGTATACAAATCCGGTCCTGGTTGAAACCGTTGTCATCCAGAGGGAGCAGCCCGATAACTTTTCAGGTGTACTCGGCATAGGGGATCCGGCAGTACTATCCCATGATGGAAAATTCTACCTGTACCCGACCGGTGACAACTCCGGCTACGATGTATATATATCGAGCGACCTCGTCAACTGGAAAAAGGGGCCCAGGGTATTTCAGTCAAAGGATCGTGGTGTCTGGGCTCCCGATGTATTTTATAATGGCAGGGACCGGAAGTTTTACCTGTACTACACGGTAAACGGGCGCATCGGCGTAGCGCTGTCCGACCGGCCTGACGGAGTATTTAAAGACCTTGGGGCATTGATTGAAAATGCGATAGATGCGCATATGTTTCTTGATGAGGACGGTCAATACTATCTCTACTATGTGCAGTACCCGGGATTCAGGATCCATGTCCAGCCCATGGATTCGCCGGTGCGCAAAAAAGACGAACCTGTCCGGATCATACAGGCAAGCGATCCCTGGGAGAAGAAACAGGCAGCGCTCACCGAAGCCCCCTGGATGCTGAAGCACCGTGGTGTCTATTACCTCCTTTATTCTGCCAGCGGTGCCGATACCCAGGATTACGCTATCGGCTATGCCTCTGCGACAAGCCCGCTCGGACCTTTTACAAAATATGAGGGCAATCCAATTATCAGAAAGGATGACAACGTTTTTGGCCCGGGACACTGCTCAGTGATAAAAACCCACGACGGACAGTTATGGATGGTGTACCATCAACAAAAAAATAGCTCGCGGGGCTGGAATCGTATCATCTGCATAGATCCTCTCTGGTTTGATGACCAGGGGGTTCTGCATGGAAAGGCTACAAGGGGATCGGCCAGGCAGGCGCCCTCCATCCAGCATAAAATTTAGGAAAAACCGGGTCAATACTGATTTGCCGGATTACCTTGAATTTGAAACCTTACGGGGCAGGCCCCGTTTTTCAGCAACCCTATGAACAACTTTCCTGTCATAGTCCTTGATTTCGAAACAAGCGGACTCTCACCGCATTATGGTGACCGGGCCATCGAGATCGGTGCTGTACGCATAAAAAACAGCATGATCACCCATCGCTTTCAAAGCCTGATGAACCCGGGATTCAGGATCAATGCCTTTATCGAAGCATATACCGGCATCACCAACGATATGATCGCAGCAGCTCCGCCCTGTGAAGATGTGATGGAAAAGTTTGCAGAATTTATCGATGGTCATCCTCTTGTTGCCCACAACGCATCTTTTGACAGAAGGTTTCTTGATGCGGAACTCGGGTTTATCGGCAGATCAAGGAACAGCAGCATGGCCTGCTCCATGCTGGCGGCCCGGAGGGTATTTCCACATGCGCCAAATTATAAACTTGGGACACTTGTCCGCTACTGTGGAATTTATACCGATGGGACATTTCACAGGGCACTTGCCGATGCTGAAATGACCGGCCATCTCTGGATTGCAATGACTGATGAGATCACGGCCGCTTTCGGCATCAACCGGGTGTCTTTTGAGATAATGCGGAAATTGTCCCGGGTAACCAAGGCCAAGGCACCGGCATATCTTGAGAAGATTGCCGGTGAACAAAGATAAAAACCTGAGGACTAACTTCTCATTTCACAAAGGTCTTTTTGTTTGACATGGTGAAAGGGCTGTGCTGTAATAAACAGTAAACAATCGTTTATGATAGCGTCATGTCAACCGAGAAATGTAGCAATATCTGTCGGATCAGGGTAGGTGCCTGGGTGGGGCTGGTCGCGATGGCTTTCCTGATCTCCAGCCTTTATCCTGGGGCAATGAACCAAGCTTTCGGCAGCAAAACAAAAGGAGGCACGCCAATGACTCTTGAACTTACCTCCCAGGCCTTTTCTCCCAATGACTCGATCCCCGCCATCTACACCTGTGACGGCAGGGATATTTCCCCTCCTCTTTCCTGGAGCGGCCTGCCGTCTGGCACCAAGAGCCTGGCCCTCATCGCAGACGACCCGGACGCACCTGACCCCAAGGCCCCGAAAATGACCTGGGTGCACTGGGTGCTCTATAACATCCCGGCCGACACAAACGGTTTGGCTGAAAACGCCGGCAGCGGGGAACTTCCCGGAGATACCCTGGAGGGTGTCAACGACTGGGGCCGGACCGGTTACGGTGGCCCCTGCCCTCCCATTGGACGGCATCGCTACTTTTTTAAGCTTTATGCCCTTGATACAGTACTGCCCGACCTCGGCAGTCCCAGGAAGGAAAACCTGCTTGAGGCCATGGGTGGTCATGTCCTGGGCCAGGCGGAGCTGTTCGGGACCTACCAGCGCTGATGGTCAGGGCAAACCCTGGGGCCATTCTGCTTCATTACCGGTTTCCAGTAGTGTACTAAAAAAGACAACAGTGATGTCTCAATCAGACAACATCCTTCTCCTTACCGGAATTCCCGGGATCGGGAAAACAACCGTTGTAAAGAAGGCTGCTGCATCTCTTGCTGATCTCACAATTTCCGGCTTTTATACCGAAGAGATCCGGATCAATCACGTTCGCCAGGGCTTTGCGCTTGTTACGCTAAACGGTGATCGTGTCGTTATGGCGCATGTTGACAGCGATTCTGCCTTTCGTGTCGGCAAATACGGCGTGGACGTTGCTGCAATTAACAGGGCGGTTCAGATAACCCTGACAGAAAATAGAAACACCGATCTGTTCATCATTGATGAGATCGGGAAAATGGAATGCTACTCTGACCTGTTTGTAAAAAAAATGACTTCCCTGCTGGATTTCGAAAAACCTGTTATGGCAACCATTGCGCTCAAGGGCAGCGGATTTATTAGTGCGGTAAAAAACCGGCCTGGAATTCTACTTTGGCAGATCACGAAGAAAAACCGGGATGAGATAGTGGAAAGGATAGTGGGTTGGGTGAGGGGAAGGAAAAATAATGTAGAATGTAGAATGTAGAATGGAAAAGGGTAAAGGCACAGAGGCACAAGGAAAAATGTAAAATGTTAAAAGGCATGATTCTCGCAAAACTCAAAAGTTTGAGGTCATCACAAATTGTGATAACATCATCTCACTCTTTTCTGGTAAGCTTCAATCTTAACCCTAAAAAAACAGCCGGGAAATGACAGGATTTTATTCTTGAAAAACAGATTCCATTTGACAGGAGAACTCCAATGGCAACAATTATTTATGTACGAAAAGGGCCAAAGGCATACAATACTGCGTCAAGCAGGGAAGTTTCGGTTGCTGATGTTCTGCACCTCTACGGCTCGGAACCGTCAAATTACATGTATATGAAGGGAGCAGATTCCCCGGATCTCCATGCAGATAAAGGACCGGCAAAATTCTTTTCTGATCCTACTCATGTCGTAGTCAAGATTGACCAGGAGGAGATCGATCAGGACCTATTTCCCAAAGATGGGTTTTATATTGTGAATGAAGCAAAACCCTAAGCAACAGCGAAAAAAATCCTCATGAACGATCTTGACGACCCTTTGGACCTGCTCAACGATGACGGTGACGGTGTTGTTGAAATGAGTCTCCTTGAGGAAGAAGAGGAGCGCGGCAAAGGGGGCAGCAGCAATAAAAACGGCTGCTGCGTTGTCTTCCTGCTGCTCAGTTCATCGCTGATAACAGCAGGAAGGTGTATGATGAGTCAGGTGTTATAACTTGTTGCATCATCCTTGGAACTTCTTAAATACGATTTGTATTTTTATTGCAGAATAATTGAAGCTCCCCCTTGGACTATCCCGCAGGTGGTGTGGTACCGCCAAAAAGGGAGAACAATAACATAAGGATTACTGTCTGGATGACCCAGCCAATGATGCAAACCCCTAGAGCCCGCCAGGTGCTTTTATAATCAAGGGCTTGTCTGACCGCGATCACCATTGCTATCAGCATCCAGATCGATGCAACTGAAAATACAACCGCGCCCAGGCCCGGGATTATGCCCAATATTCTGATCAAGCCTGGAGAGCTCGAAAAGCCGATGGTGCGCAGTAATTCACCATGATCTGCATGGGTTTGCGGTTCCGGCAGTACTTTGGTGCCGATAAAGTAAGTCAGAAAAGCCCATACATACCAACCTACAAGGGCTGCGAATATCCCTATCAGGATGGAGCCGGGCCCTGCCGCTCCCATTCCGATGCCTCCTATTCCGGCAGCTATACTGGAAAGCACAACAACACCCATGGCCTGCGGCATTGCACTTTTGTCGGCCTCAACCTCATCATAGAGTTGCACATCCAGTTTTGCAGCGCGGAGTATACGATCTTTAAAACCTGTCATAAAATAAAACCTCCCGATCCTGGAATCTGTTATAATTAATAATTCGATAATGCAGTATCGTAACCATAATCACAAACAATAAAAAAAAATAGTACGGCAAGCTTTCCCTTTTTGGCACAATGCGTATAAATTTATGAAATTTGACGAACTCGGGCTCAGTCCCCAAGTGATGAAAGCCGTAACCCTGATGGGTTTTACCGAGCTGACGCCCATCCAGGCGCAGACTTTTACCCTGATCCGCGAGGGCAGGGATCTACTGGCCCTGGCCGAAACAGGCTCCGGCAAGACCAGCGCCTGCGGCATCCCGCTTGCCGAGATGGTTGATCCCAAAATCTCCGGCATCCAGGCCCTTATCCTGGTCCCCACCAGGGAGCTGGCCCTGCAGTATGTGGACGAACTTGGCCTCATCGGTAAACATACCGGGATTGCACCCTTTGCCATCTATGGCGGATTTTCCATGGGAATCCAGAAAGCCAAGCTGGACCACGGTATCCATATCCTCGTGGCAACGCCGGGCCGGCTCATCGATCATCTCTACAACAGCACACTCACCTTGGAGCAGGTCCGGATCGTGGTACTGGACGAGGCCGATGAGATGCTCAACATGGGTTTTATCGAGGATGTCAAGTTCATTCTCTCCTGCATCATGAACGAACATCAAACCCTTCTTTTTTCAGCAACAATGCCCGCTGATATCGAAGAGCTGGCCAATTCCTTTTTAAAAGATCCGGTTCGCGTTGAGCTGAACCTGGAAGAGGTCTCGCCCCAGTCCATCATCCATCGCTTCAACTTTATCACTGACAAATACCGGCTGCAGACGCTGAAGCACTATTTAAAAGAAGAAAATACTGTCCAGGCAATCATCTTCTGTAATTCCAAGAGAGGCGGCGCCCTCCTTTTCCGAAAACTCAAAGGGGAGGTGGGCTCCCTGGAATACATCCACGGCGGCCTGGACCAGAACACGCGGACCTCTATCTTCAACCGCTTCAAGCAGGGCAAGATCCAGGTGCTGATCGCCACGGATGTTGCCGGCCGGGGCCTTGACTTTTCCCACGTAAGCCATATCTTCAACTATGATTTTCCCAAGACGTCTGAAAACTATGTACACCGCACCGGCCGCACCGGCCGCATGGGCAGGGTTGGAGTGGCGATCTCGCTTGTCACTGCCCGTGATCTGTTCGCAGTCAAACGTTTATTTGAAGAAAAGGGCATCCAGGCGGCCTGGGACGGCAAGGCGCCTGATCTGAAGAATATCGCCTCGAAAAAAAGAGCCCACGGTTCCGGCAGGCCTCCCGGCGGCCGCAGGAAAGCTCGCCCTGAGCAAAAAAAAAAGCAAAATCCTCATTTTCCTCATAATTGAAATAAAATGGTTCTCATCAGTTTACAGAACGTGTCGCTCTCCTTTGGAGGTCTGCCGGTCCTTGACAGGATTAGCATGCAGATCCAGGCCGGCGAGCGGGTCTGCCTGGTCGGCCGCAACGGTGAGGGAAAATCCTCCCTCATGCGCTTAATTGCCGGCGAACTGCCAACGGACAGCGGGCGAATCATCAAGCAGCAGGGGTTGAAAATTGCCCGGCTTGACCAGGAGGTTCCGGCCGCATTGGAGGGGACTGTCTACTCCGTTGTATCAGACGGGG